>Ga0307376_10006360_pt1 | contig 10453 bp, 8 predicted proteins | sample TR2MG_FD_202536 | JGI IMG/M metagenome (GOLD analysis project Ga0307376, IMG submission 202536) | Soil microbial communities from Risofladan, Vaasa, Finland - TR-2 | ecosystem: Environmental > Terrestrial > Soil > Coastal area > Acid sulfate soil | place: Finland: Risofladan, Vaasa | collected...
TGGGCGTCTGGGCCGTGGGCGGCGGCGAGTCGGCGACGGGGGCCGGCAGCGGGGAAACGACGCGCACCGTTCGCAGCCGGTTCGTTGTCACCATCGCCGAGTCCGGCGAGGTGGACGCCAAGGAATCCAAGGACATCAAGTGCGAGATCGAGGGCCAGGGCACCATCCTCTGGGTCATCGAGGAGGGCAAGGTCGTCGCCGAAGGCGACAAACTGGTGGAACTCGACCCGACGGATGTCCAGGACCGGCTGACGTCCAAGCTGAGCGTGTGGCGGAGCGCAAAGGCGGCCTACGAGCAGGCCGAGAAACAATACGAGATCCAGCAAAGCACCAACGAGAGCCTGCTGGCGCAGGCGGCGCTCAAGGTGAAGTTTGCGGCCCTGGACCTGAAAAAGTACCTGGGCGCGACGGTGGCGGATCGGCTCGTGGCGGAGGGCGAAGGGGCGGACTTCCCGTCACTGGCGGCGGACGAGGACCTCGGAGGCACGGCGCTCCAGAGCAAGCGGGACCTGGAAAGCGCCATCGACCTGGCGAACGAGGAACTCTCGCGTGCGGCGAGCACGGTCGAGTGGACGCGCAAACTGGAGGAAAAAGGGTACGTCACGGGCAGCGAACTGGAGGCCGACGAACTGGCCCACCACCGGACGGAGGTGGCGCTGGAGCAGGCGAAGACGGCCCTGGAACTGTTCCTGGCGTACGAGTTTCCGAAAGCGGCGGAACAGGCGTACACCGATTGGTTGGAGGCGAAGCGGGAACTCGAGCGCGTCCAGGCGCGGGCGGCGAGCGAACTGGAGAGCGCGCTGTCGAACCGCGACGCGAAAAAGGACGCCTTCGAGCAAGAGGACCGGCTCCTGGCCAAGGCGAAGGAGCAGGTCGAGAAGGCCGTCATCCGCGCCCCCCAGCCGGGCATGGTCGTTTACTACGCCGGCAGCGGACGGGAAACCGTCACCATCGAGGCGGGGGCGACCGTCCGGTATCAACAGACGCTCATCAAACTGCCGAACCTCGCCGAGATGGTCGTCGGGGTGAAACTGCACGAGTCGGTCGTCAAGCAGGTGGCGGACGGGGCGCCGGCGTACGCGACGATTGACGCCTATCCGGACAAGCGCCTGAAGGGCCGCGTCACGAAAATCGCCGTCATGCCGGACCGAAGCGCGTGGTGGATGCCGACCGGAGCGAAAAGTTACTCGACCCAGATCACCCTCGACGAAGCGCCGCAGGGACTGAAGCCTGGCATGAGCGCCCAGGTGGAAATCCTGGTGGACGATCGGCCGGATGTCCTCCAGGTGCCCGTCTCGAGCGTCTATGTGGACAAGGGGTACCAAGTGGTGTACGTGAAGCAGGGCGGCGGCGTGGAGGTCCGGCAGGTGGAGCTGGGCCTCTCGAACGACCGGAACGTGGAGGTCCTGTCGGGAGTCGAGGAAGGGGAAATGCTGTACCTGTACAAGCCGACGGGTGCGCCGCAAGTGGACTTGCCGGAAAAGGCCGCGGCCGCATCCCTTGCGGCGACTCCGCAGACGGAACGTCCCGCCGGAAATGCTGCGACGGCGCCGCAGCCCGCCCGCGAACCGGCGGCGGGACAACCGGCGGAATCCGGCGCTCCCACGCCGGAGCAGATCGAAGCGATGCGGAAGCGGCTCGAGTCGGCCACGCCCGAGGAGCGGCAGCGGATGCTGGAGGAGATGCGAAGCCAGACGGAGGGGCGCGGCGGGGGCCAGGCCGGCCCGTCGGAGTCCCGGCGCGCCGGGACTCGGACGGAACGGGGCGGCGCCAGGGCGGAGACGCCATGATCCTCGCCCGGATGATTGAACTGCGCAAAAGTTACGAGATGGGCGCGGGCGTCGTCGTCGAGGCGCTGCGGGGCGTCAACCTCGCCATCGAGGAGGGCGAGTACGTCGCCATCATGGGAGCGTCGGGCAGCGGCAAGTCGACGCTGCTGAACCTCGTGGGATGCCTGGACCGGCCGACGAGCGGCCAGTACCTCCTGGGGGACCAGGACGTGTCGAACCTTTCGGACGCGGAGCTCAGCGAAGTGCGCGGCCGGCGGATCGGATTCGTGTTCCAATCGTTCAACCTGATCCCGCAACTGTCGGCCCTCGACAATATCGAGGTTCCGCTCTTTTACCAGGGCATGCATCGGCGGGAGCGCCGGCGTCGGGCGACGGCGCTGGCCGAGCAGGTGGGTCTCGGCCAGCGGGCGAGGCACCGCCCGACCGAACTCTCGGGCGGCGAGCAGCAGCGCGTCGCCATCGCCCGGTCCCTTGCCAACGACCCCTTCATCATCCTCGCTGATGAGCCTACGGGGAACCTCGATTCCCGGACCGGCACCAGCATCCTGGCGATTTTCGATGAATTGTCCTCGCGCGGACGGACGGTAGTCGTCGTGACCCACGACGAGGCCATCGGGGGGCGCGCCCACAGCATCATCCGCTTGGCGGACGGGCGGGTCGTCGAGCCCGTAGCGGCCTAGCGGCCGAGGAACCGGCATGCTCTCCTTCAAATCAGCCGAAATCATCCGCCTCGGGATGGACAGCCTTCTGCACCATCCCGCCCGCAGTTTGCTGACGATGCTTGGCATCCTGTTCGGTGTGTGCGCGGTCATCGCCACCATGGCCGTCGTCGAGGGCATCGGCCACAAGATGCAGGCCGAGGTCCTCCGCATGGGCGCCACGAACATCATCGTCGAGGCCGTCAAGCCCGCGGGGGACCCCACACAAACGAGTAGCTCAAGCCGGGTCCTTGTCTACGGCCTGACGTATGAGGACGCGGCGAGGATCCGCGCGAGCGTCGTGGACGCCGAGGTGGTCGTGCCGGCGCGGCGGATCCGGACGACCGCGAGGCACCTGGGGTACGGCGCGCGCGTCGAGGTGTTGGGCGTCGTGCCGTGGTACCGCGAGACGTACGGCCTGCAGCTGGCGCAGGGACAGTGGCTCTCGGAACTGCACGAGCAGAAGGTCGCGAACGTCTGCGTCCTGGGGGCGCCGGTGGCGGCGGAACTGTTCCCGCGCGAGGACCCCATCGGGCAGAGCATCTGGCTGGGGGAGCAGACCTATCGGGTGTTGGGGGTGCTGGCGTCGCGCGGCGGCGGGACCGGTGAGCAGGATGCCGACCGCATCGTGTACATCCCCCTTCGGGCCGCCAGCAAACGGTTCGGCGAACTGCTCAGGGACCGCTCCGCAGGATCGGAAACCGCCGAACTGTGCGAACTCCACGAAATCACCGTCAAGTTGCCCGAGGCGGAACAGGTGTGGCCGGCGCAGAAAATCATCACCAGCCTCCTGGAACGCTACCACGACCCGAAGCAGAAGGACTGGGACGTCAAGGTGCCCCTCGAAAGGCTCGAAGCCCTGCAGCGGACCAAGTGGCTCTTCGTCGTGCTCGGCATGAGCGTGGCGGCCATCAGTTTGCTCGTGGGCGGCATCGGGATTATGAACATCATGCTCGCCAGCGTCACCGAACGGACGCGCGAGATCGGCATCCGCCGCGCCCTCGGCGCCAAACGCAAGGACATCGTCAGCCAGTTCCTCGTCGAAACCATTCTCCTGAGCGCGGGCGGCGGAGCGATCGGCGTGCCGGTCGGCATCGGACTCGCCAGCGCCGTCCCCTGGCTCCTGGGGAGAGGGGCGGCCAGCCTTGGCGTCGGCGGTGAGGCGTCGCTGGCGGGCCTGTCGGAGACCATCGTCACGTTCCCCGCCGTCGCACTCGCCCTCGGCGCCAGCATTTTCGTGGGTGTCGTGAGCGGCATGTACCCCGCCTACCGCGCCGCCCAGATGGACCCCATCCAGGCGCTCCGGCACGAATAAAAGACGAATATCCAACCCGTCTTCGTCCCGGCGGGCCGGGACTACGCCGGGCTGACGCAAGGAACACTCAACCGCAGAAGGATGAAGGGAACGGCCGCAGCCCCCGAGACGGGGCCGGCCGCCATTTGTGCGATCTGCATTTTTCTGCGACGAACGGCCCGCCAATACGTATGCTAAAGGGCGTGGCGCGCATCAAGGGGAATGGCACATGGTCCTCCGTCGACGATGGCCCCTCCTTGTGTTTCTCCTGGCAACGATTTCCCTACAGGTCACCATCGGCTGCCGGGACAGCGAGGAACCCCGACTCGCACCTCATGTGCTGTATGACCGCAACGCACTGGCTGCCAGCGTGCTCTCCGGCGACCGAATTGTGGCCCTCACCAGCATGGGATATCCGCTCAGCGTGGAACGGGATACCTTCCGGCTGATGGCCGAAGACGTAACCCAGCGTGGGACGTGCTTAGGGTGCGACCCCGGGGGTATGGTTCTCGCCGGAAGAGAGGACGGCCAAGTGGTGCGCCTAAACCCCCGAACGCTGGAGGCAACCCTTGTCGGTCAGATAGACGGCCCCGTGCTCTGGGTGGGAACGTGGCAGGATGGGCGCGATGGCAAGATGCACGTTTTGGCTGTCTCGGTTCATGATCTGCGTCTTCCATCCGGTGAACCGGCCGGATTGGGACGGGATTTTTGGCCTTGTTATGTCGCGGACCTGACCACAGGCAGGACGTACGACTTCGGAACTCGCCGCGCCACCACCTTCCTGATTGACAGTCGCGGACGTCTCTGGGCCGGCTTCGACCACGGCGAGTGGGGCGGCTGGTGCGGTTACGTGGATCTCAACACCGGCCTGTTGACGGTGCTGGAGAGTCCGGGTGCTTATGTGCAGCATCACATAAGCACCCTTATGTTGAGCAACGCGTTATGTGGAGTTAGGCCATTCACCGCTCGGCTTCCCTGTGTGCGATGCGCGCGGAGCCTCGAGGCGCCTTCACATAGCACTAGCAGTGAATTCGTCCATGGGCACGAACGCCAATGCTGAGCCTAGCGGATGGACACCCGCTTCGACAGACTGTCGAGCCACTCCAGAATCTGTGGCTTCTGCCATCTGGGCTGCCCATCACCATTATCGCCTGAGGCCGGAGGTATCGTACTATTCAGTATCTTCCTCTTCATCTCCATGTCGATATCCGCGTAAGCGTGGGTGGTGTTGAGATTTGCATGGCCAAGCCACAGCTTCACCATGTTTATGTCGTTTCCCGCCTGGATCAGGTGCATGGCCGTCGAGTGCCGCAGCGTATGTGGGCCGATTGCTTTGCTTTTCAGGGACGGGCACTGCAGAGAAGCTGCTTGCGCATACTGTTGGACAATGTAACGTATCCCGAACCGAGTGATCGGGCGGCCGTTCACGTTCAGAAACAACCGCCGTTCACCGGGATCCCGTGACAACCGGATCTCGATGTACTTCTCAATCGCAGCAACCACTTCGGGCCACAACGGGCACGCTCGTTGCTTCCTTCCTTTGCCGAGCATCTTCACCTGGCATGGCGAATCCAGTTTCAGGTCATCAAACGTCAGATCGGCAACTTCACTGACCCGGGCACCCGTGTTGTACAGAATTAGCAGCAGGGCGCGGTCGCGAATCCCCCGTCGGGAATTCGTATCGGCAGCATCGATTAACGCTTTCATCTCCCCAGCATTCAGGTAGTTCATAGCCTTGTGGTCTGTGCGCTTGAAGGGAATGAGACGGATCCTACGGCAATGTTCCAGCAGCTCGGGGTTCTCACGGCCAATAAAATCGAAGAGACTGCAAATTCCAGCAAGCCGCGCATTACGGGTCCTCGCGCAGTTGTCTCTGCTTGTTTCCAGGTGATTGAGGAAATTCAGCACACAGGGCTCATCCAGATCCTCAACATTCAGAGAGTCTGGAGACGTCTTCATGCAGTCAGCAGCAAAGCACACCAGGAGTTTGATGGTGTCGCGGTACGCGAGGATTGTGTGAGCGGACACTCCCTTGACAGCCGGGAGGTATGAGCAGAGGTAAGCCTGTACGGACGGCCCGATAGGGTGAGTATGTGCCCTTTAGCCGTTTTTCGAGGTCATTAAAGTGACAAAAAGCATGCCGACAACCCGATGTGATTGTTGTCAAGACAGTCACGCGGGAGGTCGGCATGGATACGGCATCTCTGGTATCGGCATGGAACGCCCTGATTCTCCAACTTTGCTGCGTGTTCACCGAGCCGACGGCCGAGGTCTGGCGTCAGGTCGCCCTCGGCTGGGTCCTGCATCGCGGGCCGGCCACCGTCACCGGCATCTTCCGCACCCTGGGGCGTCTGGCCGACCGCCACTGGACGGTCTACGAGAAGTTCTTCTACCGCGCGGCCTGGGCGTTGGACGCCCTGAGCGCGGCACTCATGGTCCACGTCCTCGCGCCGATGATCCTGGAATCGGGCGTGATCAACCCCGTCAGCGCGAAGCCCGTCGTCGATCTGGCCATCGACGACACCACGGCCGCCCGCTACGGCAAACACGTCGCCCACGCCGGCTGGTTCAAGGACGCCTCCGCCGCCGGCCAGGCCACCAAGGGCACGGTCATCCACTGGGCGCACAACTGGATCGTCGGGGCCGTCACGCTCCGGCTGCCGCGCTGGCCCCTGATGCGCTGGGTCCTGCCGGTGGTCTTCTGCCTGTATCGGAAGCCCCCCGACTGCGACCGGTTCCATCCCTTTGCCACACGCCAGGTCTTGGCGGCCCGGATGGTCTGCCAGGTGGCCGAGGCCCTGCCGGACATCGAAATCCGCGTTGCCGCCGATGGTCAGTACGCCGCGCGGGAAATGGTGAAAGGGTTGCCTCCCGGCGCGAACCTGGTGAGCCGGATTCGCTCCGACGCGGCGCTGTACGCCCTGCCTCCGGCCCGCCGCCCTTCGGGCCGACGGGGGCGAAAACCCAAGAAGGGCCGGCGACTGCCGACGCCGCTTCAGATGGCCGCCCGCCGCAAGAAGGGGTGGAAACGCATCACCCTTCTGAAGCAGGGCCGCACGGTCGAGCGCCTGGTGCTGGGCATCACATGCCTGTGGTATCACGTGTGCAAGGATGTGCCCATCCGCCTGGTGATCGTCCGCGACCCGGCCGGCCGCGAGAAGGACGACTTCTTCTTCTGCACGGATGCGACGGCGCCCGACGCTCAGATCGCCCAACGCGCCTACGACCGCTGGGGCGTGGAAGAGGCGATCTTGGAAGCCAAACAGCAGTTGGGCTTCGAGGACACCCGCGGCTGGTGCAGCCGGACGGTGCACCGTCAGGCCCCGCTGGCGATGGTCTTGGTGACACTTGTGAAGGTGTGGTACGCCCGGTGCGCGGCCGCGGAGCCGTCGTTGGCGCCGGAAAGCACGCCGTGGCACGCCAAGACGCGGCCCTCGTTCGCGGACATGCTGGCGGCCCTGCGTCGGGTGTTGTGGCAACATCGAATTTCACCCAAGTCGATGGTTTCGGCCCGAGTTCAACAAATTCTGGAAACCGTTGCCTATGCCCTTTTCGCGGCAGCGTAAATGGCTAAACCGCACCAAGTGAGAGTAAACACCATTGGATTCCTTTACGAGGTCGGTGCCCCGACCTTGAAGCAGATTGCCGGCGAGAACAACGGCACCTACAAGTTCGTTTCCGAGAAAGACCTCGCGGGAATTGTAGGGGGAGACAAGGTGGTGGCGCCGTCATTCGGGTCGCAAGGGGAGAGAACCCCTTCGGATTTTTAACCGGAACCTTCCCCGGACGCGACCGAACGGGACGAAGAGACGCCTGCAGGGCCCACCCACTGGACCAGAGATTACTATGTTCTGTTTGGCCTGCTTAAGAAGCAATGGGACGCTCTTGCAATACCCAATGAAACCTCTGCCCAGAACCAATGGCGCGTTAGGGACTTCAACATGTGGGCTAAGGCCAACTTCGGGGGCAGGGCCGTTGTTTGGCCCGGGAAGATTACCGATATCGAGCTCACTGAGGACCGCGATGGCAACAAGCGAGTATGCGTGGGCATCGAACTTGAGGGTTCGGGAGGTAGGAGGGCCTCCTACCAAGTGATGACTTCTCTGTCTCCCAATCAGGTTGGGGACACAAGTCGGGGAAGCCGTGTGACGTTGTGCACACGAATTACGGAGGTGTGGGTGGATTCCTGGGGTGACATTAGGGTCTCCATCAGCCAGCCGGTCCGGGTTGAGATTCGCAAGTGATGAACCTACGGAATTCCGCGAATTCCGCCAATCGGGGGAACCCCTAACACCAAACGCAGAATGCAGAACCATCCCAACGCGGAATTCGGAACGCGGAACCAAAGTTCAGGCCGAAGGCCTGAAACATCATAGCCCAGGCCAACGGCCTGGGTGTGCGGACCTCCTCCCATACCCCAAGCCCTGAAAGGGCGCAACAATCACACCCTTGTCGCGCCCCTACAGGGCTCAGGCCCCTGTAGGGATCCCTGCCACCTGGGGCGTCGCCCCAAGCTCCGGTCTTTCAGGCCTTCAGCCTGAAGTCCCCCCATTCTCAGCCGTCCTCTGCGTGCTCTGCGCCCTCTGCGTTGAAACCGCCCCCGGCGTGCAAATCCCGTGCCAAACCGGTCAAGCAAATTCCGTTTGGGTGTGACAGTTATCCACGTCGCTCCATAGCATAGGAGGCAAAACGAGGGTTCTGCGAGGCAAAAACGGGGCAGTACGGGGCAAATCGGGGCAAAAACGAGGTCAAAACGGGGCTTTTTGCGAATTTTCTCTCGTCCGCCATCGCCTCAGCGACGGCGGACATACCCCAAAACGCCCTTGGCGCTCTGGAAATGCGGTTGCGACCCCCCAAAAAACGTGTCCGAAACCGGGCCACCCCCCAAAAAATTTTTTGGAATTTTTTCATTTTGTTGCCGGGAACATGACCGCCCGCAAAGTTTACCTGCCCGTGGCGGGCCCGCGGCTCGAACGGCGTGTGGCGCGCGGGGATGATGGCGGACGCAACTGCGTTGCTGCGTCACTCTCCTCAGCGATATACTTCCACCAACACCTTCCGCACCCACGCCGGTGTCTCCCGGTTGAACGCCTCGACGTATTTGCGGCGGCTGAAATAGTAAAGCGCCATCCCGCCCTGAAACCCGATGCTCACCACAATCAGCAGGGAATAAAACCCGTACACCGCGTACGGGGCCCACGTCTCGACCATCTTGTCAATCCCGGCCATCATCCCCGGAAGCGCCGCCGACAGCGACCGCACCTCCGGCGACAGGGCCGCCGCTTTCATCTCCTCCGGCGAGAACGATGCCATCTGGAGCAGACAATAGAACGTGATGACGCCCACAAGCGCCACCTGGTTCCACCCCAGGTGTCCGGCCGCGCCCGTCTCCGCCCGCCGCATCTTCTCATAGCCCATCCATTCCCTCACCCCGACCGTGATGACGCCTACGACAACCACCACGCCGCTCAGGCTCGGACTCCACAAGACAAACGGCAAGGCGAGAAAGCCGATCACCAGCGTCACGATGGCCGAGCTGCGCGCCACGCCCGCGGCACTCTTCATCTTGCGGCGTCGGACCACGGCCTGGCGGATCAGGCCGAGTTCGCTTTCGCCGATAGGCGCCGCGGCAGCGTCGGCCGCTTTCACGGGTGCAGGGGCGGGTCCCGTTGGCGTTTCCATAAGGTCTCCTGACCCTGGGATTATCGGCCTTCGGATGGGCGGACGCAAGGGAAGGCGCGGGCGGCCTTAGCGTTTTTCGACGGATGTCTTGCTTCGGGTCCGCTGGAGTTCGACGCCGGGCGCCCGACGCTCCAGGAGCGCCAGCGAGATCTCAATCAGTTCCTTTGCCTCGTCGGCGGTCATCGTGCCCGCGCACACCATGTCCTGGTCGCGCAGGGTCGCCCAGGCGAAGGCCAGACCGGCCAGTGGGCAGAGGCGGTTGACGCCCATCGGCTTGATGGCGATGACGGGGTGCTTCGCGCCCCCGCTCGCTTACGCTCGCGGCTCGGTTGTCGCCCGCCGTCTGTTGCCCGCCTTTGATCATTCGGATTGTGTCGTTGCCGGACTTCCGGGCAGGCTGCCGCTACGGCATCCCGCTACGCCAGGAACGAATTGAAGAGGTCGAACGCCTTGGCCAACTCGTCCAGGGATTCGCCCGCCGGCACGAACTCTTGTCCCCAGAAGCCCCGGTATCCGGCGGCGTGGACCTTCCGCACGATCGTGCGGTAATCAATCTCGCCGGCGGTCGTGGGCCGGTCGCGCCTGGGGCTGGCGGCCACGTGGATATGGCACACGTCGCGGAGGTTTGGCAGCAGCGTGCCCAGCACGTCTTCGCCCATACGATGCATGTGGTAGATGTCGTACAGGATCTTCACGGCCGGCGAGCCGACCTGCCGGACCACTTCGACCCCATACCAACTCCGGTCGGCTTGGTAGTCGGCGTGGTCGTGGGAGTTGAGCATCTCGAAAGCCAACCTCACGCCGGCGGCGTGTGCCTCGGGGGCCAGATGCTTCAGCGCGGCAACCGTATGGGCCAGCCCTTCGCGGTCGTCCTGTCCCTCCCGATTGCCGCTGAAGACGATCACGTCGCGGATGCCGCCGCGGGCCGCCGCGGCGATGGCCAAGCGGATTTGCGGTAACAGTTCGGCATGGTTGGCGGGACGGTTGAG
>Ga0307376_10006361_pt1 | contig 10452 bp, 11 predicted proteins | sample TR2MG_FD_202536 | JGI IMG/M metagenome (GOLD analysis project Ga0307376, IMG submission 202536) | Soil microbial communities from Risofladan, Vaasa, Finland - TR-2 | ecosystem: Environmental > Terrestrial > Soil > Coastal area > Acid sulfate soil | place: Finland: Risofladan, Vaasa | collected...
CCCACCGCGTGATGGTTCTACCAGTATCTCTTCCCGGTCAAGATTGATTTCGATGATTTTCCAGCGTCTCCCGGCCAGGATCAAGAAACCTTCCGCTCCTGTTGTCGGCAGTGCGAAAACCGTTCCGATTAGATGACCGCGATGTAGCACGCGTAATTCTTTCTCTGTTACAAATGCAGAGTAGAATTCATAGCTTCTGACTATTCGCTCACCCTTAAGGCCCAGAATAATTATGCCGTCGGAGGTTTGCTCAACCAGGTCATTGGCCCCCATGCTGCGAATGGTACGAACGAACGTTTGCTGGTCGATATTTTTAAATGATCCTCGGGCGATGAGGCGTTCATAGAGGGTCGTTGCCGATGCACCGCCTGCTTCGGCAATTACGCTCATGATTTGCTGAACCAATGTGGAGAGATGCCAGCGTTCAATGTCCGGCGGCTCACACCAGTGTTCCAGCATCAGTTCGGTCATGGCAATAGCACGGAGCAGTTGTGGATATAGACGGTCAATTGGTCGTGATTGTTCGGTTGCAGCATCCTCGACCACATACAGCCACAGGATGGAGGGTTCGCCTTCCCGTCGACCACTACGTCCTAATCGTTGCTTGAGCGAGGAAACAGACCAGGGTGCACCAATTTGGCCCACTGCACTGACATTGCCGACATCAATGCCAAGCTCCAATGTACTGGAGCAGAACGTTGCAGTGGGACGAGATGAGCGCAAAGCCTCTTCGGTATCCTCACGTTCGGCCTTTGACAACGAGCCGTGGTGAATGCGAAAAGGGTTTGGCTGCCTCGCATCTGACAACAGTTGTCCTGTGAGATCGGCGTAGAACTCCAGCAGTTGTTTATTGTTGGCAAACACCAGTGCGGTCTTGCCTGCGAAAGTATTGATAAGGTCATTGGCTAAGCGGGAATCGTCGGTTGTGGCGATGGATTTTTCGCTATCTTCATCATTGGCGTCCTCTCCACGCACCTCACCCGTCTTTAGACGTTGATATCCCTTGATAAGGTATCTGACAGTTTTACCCTCATCACTGGTAATTAGGGCAACGTTGTCGGGATTTAGTCCATCTACCCAGCGTTTTGCTAAAGCCATGTCTCCGAGCGTGGCAGATAATCCGATGATGCGCACATCATGATTAGCGTGCTGTGTCAATCGTGCCAGAAGGCTGCGTAATTGCGCGCCGCGCTCCGTGCCAAGAAACGCATGCAGTTCGTCGATGACGATATAAGCGAGATGAGAAAGAAGCTTGTCCAGCTTATCAGGGTGATTGATGAAGAGTGACTCTATGGATTCCGGCGTGATCAGCAATACGCCTCCCGGCGACTTCAACACCTGATGCTTTTTGGATTGACTGACATCGCCATGCCATTTATACACCGGGATTTCGGCGTGCTCACAGAGTTCTTCAAGACGACGAAATTGATCGTTGATGAGGGCCTTGAGGGGGCCAACGTACAAGGCCCGCACGCTACTTGCATGATCTTCGACTATCTCAGAGAGGATAGGAAGAAATGCAGCTTCAGTCTTTCCTCCAGCTGTATTCGCCGAAATGATGAGATGCTTATTGCTCCCAAGTATCGCATGAATGGCATCGACCTGGATGGGACGAAGGTTCGTCCATTTCATGCGGTATAACTCTTCCTGGATGATTGGATGCAATCGCTGGAAAGCGCTCGGCTCATTCATTTAAATCGCTCGCTAAATCCGAAATGTTGCCAACTCGTCCTTTTCGCCATCTTTTGGCACTTGAGTGTCATCTTCGGTCACCGGAAGGCTTTCCGGATTTATCGATGGCTGAAGATTGATGCCGCCAAGCAGCTTCTGCCAATCGGTACCAGGATTTTGCTCCAGGACAGAAAGAAAGCCGACAAATCCTTTCACCGCATCGCCAGGTGTCTGATAGAATTCTGCGCCCAACGTGCGAGCACAATGCTGAATATACGCATTAATTGCTTCATCTGGTACGAGGTAACGCGATGTATCACCAGCAGCGTATACATGGCGGATATTAAGCAAGAGGACGTAGAGGTCCTCAGGGGTTAAGTTCTGTAACCGGATGACTGGACCAGAGTAGTCTATCAGACCGCCTACTGCAAATGCATTATCAGCCAATCGTCTCCTTAAGGCTTCATAGCTCGCTATTCCTCGCCGCCGGTCGTCCATAAAGTCATCAATGCCCGCAAAGATTACGCCTAATCCCATTACGCTGCCCTGCAGGCAGTCATTTACGATATGAAGAATCATCTCATAATTTGCGTTACGCGCAGGTGTGTTATTGAGCCGATGAGATAGTACTCCCATTTCATCTAGGTTGACCAGTAAGCCGGAATACCCAGCAAGGTGGACAAACGCTGCCATGAGCTTCAAATATTCATAGACATCCTGGTCTCCAATGATAGACCGCACACCCAGGTCCTGACGTGCTTCCATCTTAGTGGCGTATTCCGCACGCAGCCATCGTAATGAGGCAGTCATCAGGGCATCGTCTCCTTTCTCGAAACCCTCCACATATTTGCTGATGACTGTAGCGAAATCGTAGCCACTGACATAATCCTGCAGTGGTTTAAGACTCGTATAAATCGCTTGATTTAGGTCACCGTCTGTTTGTCGGACATCAAACTCGACCTCAGAGACCCACTTTTCGACTAAGCTCGGTAATGCACCACCATCGCGTTTGGCACCAGCTGACATATTTTTCATCAATTCAGAGTATAGTGACCGTGCTTGTCCTCCCGATGAATGCAAGCGGCGCTCGGGAGAGATATCGGCCTGAACGACTACGAATTTTTTTTCTAAGGCCAGCATGCGAGCTAGATTGAGGAAAAAACTTTTTCCGGATCCGTAGCGACCAATTACGAAGCGAACCGCTGTGCCACCTTGGGTTATGCTGTCGAGATCGCCTAGGATCGCTGCAATCTCATCTTTACGACCGACTTGAATATGCTGAAGCCCAATACGTGGTACGACTCCTGCACGAAGCGATTGCAGAATAGCATCTCGTTCACGGGGTCTAATAGTAATCGTCATTTGTTTGCCTCCACCAAGGATAGGTCGACTTTGTACTCATTATTATCTTCAATTAGGATACTATCACCGAGAGCATCAGTAGCCCAGTTGTTAATGGTAGCTATGATGCCACCATACATTTTAATTCCATATCGCTCTGCCAGATTAGCGAGTTCTCCTGTTGACCAGACTTGTTTGCTCAGCAATTCATCCAGAGGAGCATGATAGCGTTTATCCAATGATGCAAGCTTTTCCTCTGAAAATGGCAAGCTGGTCTTTGTTGGCTTAATATCATTCATCGAATATGATGGATTCTTAGCATCGACATCTAATTCTTCCATCTCGGTTTCATCTTTGCAAAGGTTCTCAGTGATTATCACCTTTAGGACATTCGTATCCTCAATAATCTTATTTATAGACTCGAAATTGAGGCTCAATCCTTGCGTTTTCTCTGGCGGGATCTGTTCGCCAACAGTTCCAGGCTGTCCTATTTGAACAACGACCGGTTGGTGCAACTTAACGAGCAATTCATTTAACTCGGAGACATCGATATCAAGTGCAGAATAAATTTTCTTTAGAGCTGAAATCTCTTTTCGATCTACGCTACCATTAGCAGCCGCCACTCCAACCATGTATTTGCCGATCATGGCACGCTGATCCACATTTAATGCTTCCCGCAATGACTTGCTCAGCGAAGAGATGGATGGCGGCTTCTTGCTCGACAATATTCCATAGGCTTTCAAACGTCTTGATTCATCTGATGAAAGCCTGAACTGATCATCTAAAAATCGTTCAATATGGGCGAGTTCTTCCGGATCGACTGTCCCATCAGCAGCAGCGATAACCATTCCTAATTCCAACAAACACGATGCCGCCCTGTAGCCGCTCTCTTGCTGCACGGCAGCACTACTCTCTGGTTGAAAGAGGACTACATCATCCGCCCAGGCGTAAGCCCGTCCTGTAATCCGTGCATCCGGGACGATGGCAAGCCCGATATCTTCCGCGGTCTGCGCCAATGACCTACTTTGAGTGGCCTTCAGCTTTTCTCGCGGCTGAAATCCCTGAATTTCGGCAAGTTCTGCAATTGCTGCGAATGAGAATCCGTTCTCACGCGCTTGCGTTGTTGCTATTGTTTTCCAACGAGAAGCATCCGGGTGGTCCAAGTCTCTGCGCAATGCAGGAGGTAGTGCTTCCCACGCTTCGCGTGTTGTAATATCCAAGCCTTTGCCTACAGCACGACTGAAATCCCTGAGTTCTTCTACGCAAACATTCCAGATCTGTGAGAGATGCACGAATTGACTCTGGAAACCCAATACATCGGGAATTCTGACCGCAGCAAAGGCAGCGGACGAGTGACCTAACTCCATTAAACTTGGACTTGCAGGATGATACTCAATTAATCGCTCGCGTTCTGCTGCCTTAAGCATCACGCCTTCAGCAAATCGCTCATCATACTTTTTCATGAAAAGTGAGATGAATTGCTCTGGCGCACGGTCAATAACAACGCTGCGCATTGTCCTAACATCTTGCCTGGCCACCTCGAAGGCCCAGCGAGCGGGGAGAGGAAGATTGTGCTGATAGAACCAGCCGAGAATAACCGCAAGAAGATCTTCGGAATAGCTCTTGAGCGGTGCCTGATCGAAACAAAGCGCAAAGCCGTCATTCGTTAGGGATCTTAGCCCCATTCGGGCTGCGGAAAAAGCAATGAAACGACTCAAATATCCATTGAATGAGCCTGATTCGGGATAGCTGCAAAGCAAACGAACGACTTCGGGAATGATCTGATCGACATCTTTGCCGTCTATGAAAACCCGCCGCTCAAGTCCGTAGAAATACACGAAGGCATAACCTATATCATCCAAATGCCCCTGCTTTCTACTCGCCAGCCAAGTGAGATAGTTTCCTCTTTGGCCTGGTGTCATGTTCTCATATCGTGGCCAGTAACCGAGCGCACCAATCGGTTCAGATATCGGCTTGCTAACCGGCAAATCTTTCTCAATACAGGAGGCTTCAGCAATGCGTGTCTTACCGGTCGCCCAGTAAGTCATCGGGCGCTCGATACGGTAGCTGGCGACTTCAAGTATATCCTCGTACGATGCCCAATGCACGTCATTTGTGCCAGGCATTGTCGAGCGACTGATCGAGCGGTTGAAGTTGTATTCAATGGTGACCACGGGACCAGGAATAGATGGAGTAACCGTTGGAATCGATGATGATAGCTGTGCCGTACGTGGTGTATTTCCAGTATGCTGATCAAGAGGAGGAGTAATTTCTGGCAATTGTTTTTGTGACGATTTTCTCGATCGCCAGATAATGCCACCTATAACCGCAATCGCAAGAGCAGCGGGCCAATAGTCAGCCAAAAGTCCCAACCATATCAGTATGGCAAAACAAGCAATTAGATATCTAATCGCTCTTTTCGTGATGCTCGATGGCTTAACATCCTTACCACTTGTCATTGGAAGACCTTCTACATGATTGATATCAGTGGCTGAAGGAGAAAAGGATTTTGCTGCTTAGTGGAGTTCACATTCAAAGGGATTTTTTTGATAAAGATTGACGAGCAAAAGCCCAGGAGACAACCAGTGGCTTAATCAAATCATCTCATAAGTATTAGCAACTTAAAGGCGGGAGGATAAATTGAAACTGCATGTCATCAGGGGATCTGCTCTATTCGGAAAGACCAGCCATCTGGCCAATGCAGATGGAAAAGCCATCTTATTATTTTGGACCTGATAGAAGAGTCCGATGCCAAAGGAAGTACTGCTCCTCCAATAAAGGCGAGGAAGGGATGTGTTTCGCACTTCCTTCTTCATGTAATTACGATTTTCTTGGTCATGATTCCCTGCCATCGGGCCTAAATTGATCACTTCTGTGCAGCTTAATCGTCTATATATTCTTCAGAGAGTACAGTATGTGCTATGAGATGGGTGAGCTCAATAATAACGGCATGCATACTGATGATTTCCCTGAACTGTGCATCTGCTCAGGGCGATAATATTTCAGATCTGAAGAAATTGATATCTTCCAATGAAGATACACGCATGAATTCCCAGGATTTAGCGTTCTTCCTCGCCACCCATAACTACAACGCTGAGCCCAAGGATAGTTATGTAGAGCTCGACCTCAACGGCAAGATCTGCAAACTCATTCCCAATGGCGAAAAGTCGGGGTTATGCGACTTAGCGTTCTAGAATTATCCTTCGGGCAAATCTCTTGGTAGTGAAGCCCCTGTTTTAGTTGTTGTTTTTCAGGATATATCTTGAAGAAGATCTTCGAGATCTCCACGCAGCCTTTCAGTTCTCTCTTGAACTTTGGCTATTGTGATTTTAGCGGCTTGATTATCACTTTTCCATCTTCGAGCCCCACTTCCACTTCATCGCCCTCTTTCAGTCCAACTTTTTGTATGTGCACCAACTTATATAAATTTGCTTATATTAGACATAATGGGCATCTAAATTCCATCATTTGGCAAGTAATTATTATCAAATCATCTTAAAAATCTTTGTAATACTTATTATTATGATGACTATTCTTACTTCATAATTAGATTTAGCTAATTTAATTAAATTTAAATAGCTTAAAATACCTTTATTTATTAGAGCCTACAGAATAACTACGCCCAATTCCCCTGAAGGCTCTATCCCTTTCTATTTCTAATTAGAAGACAAATGGAGCTGCGGGCCTGGCCAGTCTTCAAGCCCCATCGCTCCGACTTAATTGCCTCTTCTCCTTATGGCTGGCATTCTTTAAGGAACTCAAGTATGAGTCAGGCTATAAGCCTTTCTTTGCGAAAGCTGAGGATGGATAAAGTCGGATGCTTTAGCGTCTCATGAAAGCGTTTGATGAATAAGAAGGAGGGAGGCAAAAGTCAGTGATGTAGGAGGGAAAAAGGCACTTCGACTTTCGCCAATGTACTATACGTCAATTGCCGAGATAAAAGGTTTTCGGTTCAGGCTAGAAAGTATCGTTCCCGCCTCAAAGAAATAACCAAGAAAATGAGATATCAAGTCTCAGGCTGGGCAAGCACCGTTCAACAGCTCCCTTGTCATCAGAGCATTATCGGAACCAAGTTAAGCCCACGGCACGCCCGCCACCCCATCATGGCATGAAGCGGCAAACTATCTCCATAATCGTTATAGGTGTTTGTAGTTGGCGGTCGAGAGCCGCCAGGACTGGAAAATAGGTCAATAAGAGCCGGACTGGCGTCCGGGCTCAAGCGGTTCTCTTGGTCTTGGCGATGTACTTGATAAGCTCCGTGCCGATCCTGGCCTTCTTCTGAATCTGATTGGCCACATCATCGACGGATGCACCGCTAGCGGCCAGGGCGCGGATCTCCTCAAGCGTGGAGTCGTCCACGGTGAAGTACTCATCCAGGTCCTTTCTGTGGCCCCACACGTCGCCTTCCAGCATCTCAACGCCCTGCATCTCCAGAAATACCTGGATGGCACTGGACATGGTCTTGTGGTAGGATGGGGGAACCTGAATCATTCTCAGCCTGGGGCATCTCTGCATCAGGTTAAGGAAATCTACATTGCTGGCCCGGAAGGCCAGGTGAACTGTTTTCTCATTTGGATTCAAATTGGGGATCTCATTTCTGGCGCTGATTACTCTAAGTCTCATTTTAGTACTCCAGAGCCTAAGATGCATTCATAATATTAATAGACACTTCCGTCTAATATCATCATTAAAATTCTGGATTTAGTACTGCGCTGGTGCGAGGAGATTAATACCCTATTCAACAATCTGAGATGGGAGATTGGGCAAAATTGGCTAAGAAAGCGAAGCATAGCGATGCCGTCATGACCGGCATTCTTGTTACCAAGTTCCAGATGGGCCAGATTGACGTCGAGGACCTGGAGGAGATGGCGGCGGACGAGTCCAGGCCGGAGAGGTGCTCGGTTGCGAAAAAGGTGCCGGAGGCGGTGAGAGACTCGCCTGATCTTCCCCGCCAGGATTCCCCCCCGATATCAGATCCTCAGATCCAAAAACGCTAAAAGCTAGGCTTCAGAGTTCTTCCAGCTTCTCCGTGCCCATCTTCTTGACATTCGGCTTCCAGATCTTGTCAGGCATCCAGGCCGGCGCGCCCTTGGGTTTGTCCGCCTGCACCCTCTCGCCTGTGAATACGTGCACCTTCTTCGTGCCTCGCTCCCGGAGCTTGATGTCGGTGTACCCACGGTTGGCCGCCTTGAGGGCCGCCTGTCTCGGTGATCTGCCCGTGAAAACTCCGATCTCGTTGCCGTTCTCGTCCCTCAGGGCGAAGTTTCTCATCTCTTTCTCGGCCATGATATTTCCCTCCGTAAATCTTAGCTAGCCATTGCACGCTGAAATGATATCAACTTTGAGGTTCCCACAACAAAGCCTCCTTCTTGTTCATGGGCCATGCCGGCATCGGGGCCGAGGACAGCATCATAGCTGCTGGGTATGACCTGAAGAGCACGGTGCTGAAAGTAGGCCATCACGGCAGCGCATCATCTACGGGCACATCCTTCTTTGGCAAGTCAGGCCAGAGGTTGAAATTATTGAAGTTGGGGCAAGCAACGACTACGGCCACCCATCAGGAAAGACCCTGAGCGTCCTGCAGAGCACCAGCTCGAAGACCTATAGGACGGACCTCGACGGAAACATCGTAGTAACCACCGACGGTCAGAGCTATTCCGTCTCCACCGAAAGGCAATCTTGGAACACGGCCAGCGCCACGCCTCAAGCCACGGTCTCCGCCGTCACAATGCCTGCCTCGTCGGTCGCCGCCGCCTATACGACTTCGCAGGAGGCTTTCATAGGCTCCACGAAGTCGAACAAGTATCATTATCCGGGTTGTCAATGGGCACAAAAAATAAAGCCTTGTAATGAGATATGTTTCTGCAGCAGCGCAGACGCCCAGGCGCACGAGTATGTGCCCTGCGAAGTGTGCCATTCGTCGTGAGGAACTGAAATGAGAGCTGCTATAGATCGGTTTGAAGGAAAATTGGCGGTCCTTTTGGTAGGGGACGAGAGCATGAAGCTCAATATTCCTCTCTCGCTGCTCCTGGCAGCTAGCAAGGGGGGGATGTCCTGAACATCACCTTCGAGCGGGATTTGGAGGCGACTAGCCTGGCCAAGGAGAGGGTTTCAGGACCTATGGAGAAGTTGAAGAAGAAGGGCCAGAGCAAGGCGGGGATTATCCGGGGTCCAAAATGAGCGATTCATCACGCATCTGTCCAAGGAAGCTTGCCTTTGTTTTGGACAATCCAATTCGCAGGCTCATCCATAATCCCCAAAAAATCCTGGGTGAGTATATTGAACCGGGACAGACTGTTCTCGATGTTGGATGCGGGTCAGGTACTTTTTCTATTGCCATGGCAAAGATGGTGGGCGAATCAGGAAAAGTCATAGCAGTTGATGTCCAAGAGGAAATGCTCAAAATCGTGAGGGAAAAAGCAGCCCAGCAGGGGCTGGAATCAAGAATAGTCACCCATAAGAGCGATCTGGACCGGATTGGAATATCCGAGATGGTGGATTTTGCTTTGGCTTTTTACATGGTTCATGAAGTGCCCAATGCGGAAGCGTTCCTGAAAGAGATTGGCTCCGTGCTCAAACCAAAAGGAAAGCTGCTTATTGTTGAGCCCATGTTCCATGTTTCGGCAACTGCTTTTGAAAAGACGATCGAAGTTGCTCGGCAGGCAGGCTTGAGCCCAATTTCTGAGCCAAAGATCAGCTTCAGTAGAAGTAAGCTATTATCCCTATAATCATGCCCGGTGGTTGCAGAGAGTGACACCTGAAAAAGAAGAGGGCAGCGATGTCCGAGAGATGGTCTGGGAAATGAGCCGGACGACTAACAAGATCCTGATTTTTGGAATTATCCTGATTCTTGCTATTCTGGCTGTGCTCATGTACTGTGGCGTTATCACATTTCCCTCCTTGCCGAACCTTGTGATCTGTAGCTCATAGCTTCCTGGATTCCTCCTGCAGCAGTGCCTGGGCATCCGCATGCAACCTGCCTAGCTTCTTGGTGATCGGGTGCTGCGGGCCGTATTCTTGCTCCGCCAGCCCCTTAATCCGCCAGATCTCGGAAAGAAGCTTGCCGATCTCCTTAGTTATGTACTTGCGATTTTGCTCGATCATGAATCTTGCAGCTCCGGCAGGTCCTTCAAATCTTTAGGTTAGCCACTTGAAACAGCGAAGAACCTCGTACATTTTGTGCCCTTAGATCGGTTATATTTACAGACTTCTGAGCATAAATCCTTTTGCTGAACAATAGAGATACTGTTTGACTTTCTGCCCAATTGGAATCTATTGCGAAATACCTTTAAGCCTACAGATCATAAGGACAATTGGATGATCTATTATAGTTCTACGACAAAATAGATATAATAGATCTAACTAAATAATCGTATGAAGGGGGATCTCGTAAAGATACAGAATCGCGATGAGCTATTAAAGAAGCTACGCGAGGAAACA
>Ga0307376_10006362_pt1 | contig 10452 bp, 8 predicted proteins | sample TR2MG_FD_202536 | JGI IMG/M metagenome (GOLD analysis project Ga0307376, IMG submission 202536) | Soil microbial communities from Risofladan, Vaasa, Finland - TR-2 | ecosystem: Environmental > Terrestrial > Soil > Coastal area > Acid sulfate soil | place: Finland: Risofladan, Vaasa | collected...
TCTTATAAACTGAGAAAAGACATCGGATGATGTCTTTTCCCAGTTAAATTAAAACCTAAAACCAGAACTGGCCAAATGGCCCTTTAGGTATCTTTACAAAAATGCGCCGGAATAACCTGAGTTTTTTATCAACATCGGGAAATATGACGCAATAAGTTGTGCATTTTGAATCTCTCCATTTTTACCACCAGATAATACCTTCTGACGATAATATTCTGTCCTGTTCATATAATAATCAGAAGTTATCAAACCTTCCTTTTTTAAAGAATTATCAAGTCTTTCTACACCAAAATAGCTCTCGTTACAAACATATTGAACCGATAATTTATCGGATATAACAATGTAATTAATGCATTTCTTACCCTCTTTTAGTGCAACTGTAATTTCCAATGGTGAGTTCTGATAGCTAATAATATAAGTTATAAGCTCCTCATCATTGATGGTAACCGGTTTGTCGGCTTTTTCAACCTTGTAGTTTCCTAATGCTGTGAAAGATTTTCCACTAACAACAAATTCTCGCGTAAAGGCAGCAGAACTAATTAATAAATAAAGCAAGGCTGCAAAAAACATTCTTTTCATGGCTGTGAAAACTAAATTTTTAAATAATACTTATATTAGCTGTCCTTTTTCTATTTCGCTCCATTTTTATTACTGGCCTGTCTAACTGAAATAGAAATAAACTTTATACCAAATTTATGCTATAAACAACTACTATAAAAGGATGACTCAACGAATGGGCTGTTTGAGTTGACAAACAGTATGGAAATAATATCAGAATGATTTTTGGATGACCCGGCGGAGGGTAGCTGTTAGCAGTAACGCTGTAATGCTATTAAATTTTCTCTCTGAGCTTACTTTGTAAAAGATATTAGGTATTAAAGCGGTGCAGATAACCATACTCCTGCATGCAAAGGTCTAAATGGTGTTTTAAAGTAAATTATCAGGATTGTGAAGTCAATCACTTAATCAAGCCAGGGATGTTTAACATTCTTACAATTTCCTCTTAATTATTTATATCTTTGGTTGTTAAGAGTTACAAATCAAAAACAGTTTTAACAATAATCCCCTATCAATGAAAACTTACAGCAGTGTTACTATAATCCTGGTTATCCTGATTGTACTGTTATTGGCAGCTGGAATAATTCTCCAGCCTGAAAGCTTAACTATTCCTGCAATAGTGTTTATCATACTGATATCTGTTGTGGATGCAGTTTTTTTGATCAGTGAGAGAAAAAAAATCAGGAAATCAGAAAAATATGTCTATTCCCTCATGATAGTAATTAGCATTGCAATTGTCGTTTATATATATCTTAAAAATGGTTTTGAATCTATCAGCTTTATCATCTTTATAGCCCTTGGTTTAGCTGGGATCAGAGGATTGATTTTCGGTTCACAAACTCTTGAAGCAATAAGAATTGACAATGAATACATTGAATATGGCTTTGGGTTTTTTGACCACGTAAGGATCAATTTAATAAATTCATATTCTATTGATTACGATAAAAAAGTACTGATACTCAACAAAGAGCAAAAGAAGATCAGGATCAAAATCAAATATCTTGAAGATATCGGCAAATTGGACGAAGTCCTGCAAAGTAAAATTAAAGACAGAACGGTCTCCTGATTAAATATTCTTAGAATTATACCTGTATATGGCAGTACCCGGCTTGTCGCTACAGATATTTTTTTACCTTCTTCCAGTATTGAATGGTCTTTTTACCTGAACCATTCCAATTTTTGGCAATCCTTTCAAAATTATAAGGTCCGATCTGGGAAGCATAATACAAAAAGATCTTTTCAGATATCTCATAACTGAACATATCTTTTGTCGAATAGTTACTTCCGGTTCTCTTATTATAATCTTCTATTCTAATCGGACGTATCTGGAAAAATCCTGCAGCTTTCTCATCCGGGTTGTATGCAAGAGTATCAAAACTGGTTTCAACCATTCCAATTGCATTAATAAGATTTTTGAATGGTTCAATTGGCGTATTGTGAAAAATTACCATAGATCCGCTGCTTGGAGCAAAAACTTTACATATAATCAGCAAAAAAAAGCTAGCGCTAACTATCTTTTTTATATAAGGTGACATAATATTAATAAAATAAGTGTGATTAAAATTCTATCTGTCTGACTTTCATATTTATGTAGACAGAGGAGATTTCTTGTGTAAAACGTATCTCTGAATTATTGGTATCATATTTAATTATCTTTCGGCAAAGTTATGTCATGTTAACAACATATATTAAATATTGTTTAACTGTTATCAACAACAAATAATTTATTTCCACATTACAATAGATGTAATATATTGAATATGTGATAGATACTCAACTTACAGAATGTTAGTAACTTACTATAATAAATATAAAATTTCAGGGGAAAAAGCAAGAAATGAATTTACCTTACTCTTTCAAATTCAGCCCAAAAGGGAAAAATAGTCTTTGAATCAACATTGTAAAATGGTATAAGATCACATTCCAGATCAGGGAATGAGATATTGTTCATTTCCAGGTATATGGCATCTTGTTGTTGATTTATTGTCTGATTAATTATTGTTCCAGTTTCAACAATCATATGACCACCCTTCTTCAATGGATTGAGAAATCGGAACCTGATATTGTAAGTCCCATTTGTTATGGCCACTCTCCATTTGCCATAGATCTCATCCTGATCCCATATAGCACGCTCTCCTTCTGCATCATTTCTGTTGAGTAAAACCGGGTTCTCTTTATTATTCCCAATAATAATACGCTGTGGATTAGTAAGATTTGGTGAGTTGACCAGTTCATAATAATATTTGTCAAGCTCTTTCTTCATTTCACTGGCAAATACTGTGTTCTTATCAATAATATTATTTTGCTCGTAGGGATCCTGTTCAATATCAAACAGCTCAAAGTCATTAATTAAGGCGTCAAAATCTGTATGTCCCACAAGCTTGAATTTTCCTTTTTGCAATGCAACATTATTGTATAGTTCCGGGTATTTTCTTGACCAGTAAAAGAATAATGATCTGTCTTCCCATCCTTTGGCTGCTCCTTTTAATAAAGGCAAAAAACTTTTCCCGTCAATAATCCGTTCTACGGGCATTTTTATATTACAAATATCTGCAATAGTTGGAAAAACATCAATATTCGCTGTTGTTGCTGTAATATCACGGTTGCCCTCGATGATAGCCGGGTATTTAATATAAAAGGGGACTCTTACTCCACCCCTGTAAACTGAAGCTTTTAGCCCTCTCATCCCTGCATTATAACGTGTTTGTTGAGGACCATTATCAGTCATAAAGATCACGATAGTATTTTCAGAGATCCCTAATTCTTCTAATTTAAGAAGTACTTTACCAATATTGTCGTCAAGATTTTTAACCATTGCATATACCTTACGTGCATCTTCCTTATTCCTTTCATTCATCACGGGGAAGGGTCTGCTATCATTCTCAAATCCAGAACCTGGATCTATATCTTTGAACAACTGGTAGTACTTGTCGGGTACCTGCAGAGGTGTATGAGGCGCATTAAAAGATAGATAGCAGAAGAAAGGTGTTTTTTTGTTTTTGGAAATAAAATTAATTGCCTGTGCTGCATATATATCTGAACAGTAGCCATCATAGGATTCCTGATTGCCATTATGCCATAATATCGGGTCAAAATAACTGCTGTCGCCTTTAAAATATGTTGTTATATCACCTACCTGTCCCATTCCTCCACTTAGATGGATCACTGATTCATCAAATCCCTGGTCTCCTGGTCGGCAAGGATAATTATCCCCCAGATGCCATTTACCAAAAATACCTGTTCTGTATCCGGCATCTTTGAGCATTTCTGCAATAGTTACCTCTGTTGTTGCCATTATTGCTCCACCATTATATGTGTCATGTACACCAGTACGCAAAGAATATCGTCCAGTCATGAGAGAAGAACGTGTAGGTGCAGATACCGGGCATACATAAAAGTTATCAAGTCTGACGCTCTCTTTTGCCAGATTATCAATAGCCGGTGTTTTTAAATGAGGATTTCCTGTAATGCTAAGGTCGCCATATCCCTGATCATCAGTAATAATAAGAAGTATATTAGGGTGTTGAATGGTCTGCGCCATACCTGTTGCGGAACCAATAATGGTAAATGATAATAAAGTATTCCTGATTGTATGTTTTTTCATTTTAAAAGTATTTTAAGATCACCATAACTCATTTCATTATAATCTTCCAGTATGTTTTCAGATTTTTTCCTTTCGGATATCAACTCATGCAATAGTAAACGGTTAAAGTATAAAAACCTCAGGTAAATTTAACTTGTTTTCTTACCAAATTAAGACAAATTTTCCATTAATGGAAAATCTTACCTTATTATCAGGATCTCAGCAAATAATAATATGGTTCGATATACCAGGTACGAGCTACCAAATAGAATTCATGGGGTGCGAGGTTCGTGGTTTGTTGTGTGAGGTGTGAGGTAATACTTACTCCTTATACAGTTTTACATTAAGGGCAGTTGAACCCTTTGGACCTTTCCCAATTTCAAATATGACTAAATTATTCTCTTTTATTGGTTCCAGGACATTATTCACATGAAAAAATATGCTCTGTTTGTTTTCCATATCTCGGATGAATCCAAATCCCTTTGATTCATTATAAAACGAGACTACTCCTTTGCGTTCATAGTCAGCTTTGTCAGATGGATCAAGTTTGGTTGCACCGAGCTCAATGTCTTCAACATCAATCTCGACTTTATTTTTAGGATCAGGAGGTGTTGAGGTTATAATTCCAAATTCATCAACATAGGCAATCATGTCATCGAAGCTGTTTTTTTTATCGCTATCTTTCTTAATCAACCGCTTCTTCTCTTTCTCTTTTCTCTTTTTCTCTTTTTTATTTCTAACTTCCTTTTTGTTAAATGTTTCCTGCGATCTACCCATAAATTGATGTTTACATGTTAATAATATCCCGGCTTGCCGGCTTATAAAATCAACTCCCCTGCTAAATTGCTGTTATCAACTAACCTGTGCTATCTAATATTAATTAATAATTAAGCAGTATATTAAAAATTGATTTCTTCTCAAAGGTACAATATTATTCTCAGGAAAACTACATTTACGTCATTGAAGACAAAGGAAAGGCTAGAGTTTCAGAGCAGACACTGTCTGTAAGAAGTAATTCTTAAGGTTTGCTCAGCATTGATTTACAGCTCAACGGGATCAGGTTTCTCAAAATAATTATATTTGTTGATTATTACCAGTATTTAATGAAAAAAAGGTCCTCAAAAAATACTCTTAATGAAATTTTCCTTAATTTCCGGGAGAAGATAAATATTGGCAAAGAACATGGTAAGAAATACACCAGCCTGGTATTTAGCTACATCCAGACATCCGAAACCGTTTTTCTCCTTCTTTTTGCCAACATAATTGGGATCGGCGCAGGATTTGGTGCAATAATATTCCGGTGGTTAATCGAATTCTTCAGCAACCTTTTCTTTGATAAGGGCCAGAATATCCTCTCATTTATGGGGTCCTATTATGTTATATTAATTCCGGCAATAGGAGGAATTATTGTTGGCCTTCTAATTTACTTCTTTTCCAGCGAATCCAAGGGTCATGGTGTACCCGAGGTCATGCTTGCAGTTATTATAACCGGAAGTAAAATACGACCTCGAGTGGCCGCAATGAAGGCTTTGATCTCTTCCATCTGTATTGGTTCGGGCGGGTCTGTTGGAAGAGAAGGCCCGATTGTTCAGATAAGCTCAGCCCTTGGGTCAAGCCTGGGTCAGCTATTCCAGCTATCAGAAGATAAAAGGAGGATTTTGATTGCTTGTGGAGCTGCAGGTGGCATTGCAGCTACCTTTAATGCTCCGCTGGCAGGAATATTCTTTGCACTTGAGGTTATTCTCCGTGAATACGGAACACGGTACTTTTCTTCGGTTGTTCTTTCAGCTGTTACTGCAACTGTTGTTTCCAGGACTTTCTTAGGATCCAGTCCGGCATTTATTGTTCCACCTTATGAACTTGTAAGCATCTGGGAGATTATTTTTTATTTCATTTTAGGATTTCTTGCAGCAATTACAGGTTGGATATTAATTAAAACTCTTTATAAATCTGAGGATATCTTCAATTCTCTTAAAATTCCTTCATATGTAAAACCAGCTTTTGGTGGTCTTATTCTGGGTGTTATAGGTCTTTATTTTCCACAGGTATTTGGAGTTGGGTACAAAGCAATCGAACTGACTATGAATGGTCAACTGGCCCCGATACTTATTCTTGGACTTGTAGGATTAAAAATTCTAGCAACTTCCCTTACTCTTGGGTCTGGGGGATCCGGCGGTGTATTCGCTCCATCTCTCTTTATTGGAGTAATGCTTGGGAGTTCATTCGGTTCTCTGGTTCATTATATATTCCCTGCAATGGACATATCACCTGGTGCTTATGCCCTCGTTGGCATGGGAGCTGTATTTGCCGGTGCAGCTCAGGCGCCAATATCAGCAATTATGATACTGTTTGAGATGACAGGCGATTATAAGATCATTCTTCCTCTTATGATTGCATGTGTTATATCGACTCTCGTCATAAAGAGTTTTTCCAAAGATTCAATCTATACCCTCAAATTGAGCAGAAGAGGTATCAATATCCTGAATATCAAAAGAGATGACCTTATGTCAATGATCAAGGTTTCAGACGCTATGTTCAGGCATGTCATTACTGTTACTGATGCTACTCAGATAAGGAATGCGGGTCTTTTAATAAAAAATACCACCCACAGAGGATTCCCGGTCATCGATAGTGATGGTCTTCTTGTCGGTATGGTGTCATACCAGGATATTAATAAAGCATTAAATAGTGGAAAAGGAGATTTACCGGTGAAAGAAATTATGACACAAGACCTGATATTATGTTACCCGGATGAGAGTTTGAAGAGCGCTCTGGAAAAGCTTGGAGAGAGAAATATTGGACGTATACCTGTTGTAGAGCATAGTAATCCGACACATTTGACCGGTCTGATCACCAGAAAAGGTATTATTACTGCTTATAACCAGAAACTTCATGAAATGAGTAAGGATCAAATTGAATAATGCAAAAACATTTACTTTCATCTGCCACAGTTAGTTTCATACGTACAAAATGTCATGAACGTTTAGGACATCATCTTAAGCCCATATCACAGGTTTTCTTATATCAGTTTACTTTTTTACTTTTTCTACTTTATTTCCGCTTTTGATAATACAATTCTTTAAAACCAATGTATCAAAAAGACTATATACTCCGCATGATTGAGATGATCGGTGATCTTGTTGCAGCGATACTGGGAAAGATAAAAACAGGTGATTACAAAATGGCATCAGACCAGCTCAGCAATATCTATTATGATATACTTAAGGAAGACGCATCGTACTTTAAGTCAATACCTGAAGAAGATCTGACTTTTAAATTATTACATAAGCATAATTATTCCAATGGCCATCTTGAAATACTGGCTGAATTGTTTAATGCAGAAGCAGAGCTCAGTCTGGCAGAGGGTAATACAACCGGGTGTATTGAATTCTCAAAAAAGGCTCTCATTCTTTTTAAGTTTATCGATTCAGAACTTAAGACCTACACTCCTGACAGGATAAAGAAAATGGAATGCTTACAGAAAAGGATTAATGATTTACTTCCTTAATCAACCTCCTTACTTTCTTAATTAATCTTCCCTTCGAATCATTGAAATATGAAACATAAAAATGATGATCAATACTGGGGAGTAACAAAAATGATGTTAATTGTTGTTAAATATTTATTAAAGAAAGTATTAAGTGCTAATTTTTCAATACTTTCGTAGTTGATTTTATCTGTTACAGATTGACATTAAATTTTAGTTCAATAAAGATGAAAAAATTCTATATCACACTTGGAGTTGTTGCGGCTATTGCAGCATTGATTGTATTCAATAAGATGACCTCAAGGAGAGGTGTCATAAATTCGTATGCAGAGGTGATGCAAGGTAATTTTGAAATATCCGTATCAAATTCAGGTGAGTTGATAGCTGAGCGATCAACTGAAGTTAAGGGGCCAGAAATTGGTCAAGGTCGCAACCAGGGGCCCGGGCAGGGTCGTAATCAGGGCGGAGGTGGCCATATGCGTGCAATGGATCTGAAGATTCAGGATATTGTTCCGGAAGGAACAACAGTGCGGGAAGGTGATTATATTGCTCAGCTTGACAGATCAGCTTATGAGAATACACTGAAAGATGCTTACGAAAATCTAAAGACTTATCAGGAAAATCTGGAAATGAAAATACTGGATACTGCTGTGGCCCTTTCCAGTCTGCGGGATGATATTAAGAATCAATCCTTTGTGGTGGAGGAAGCTGCTATTACTTTAGAGCAATCTAAATTTGAACCTCCGGCCACCATTCGTAAGGCTGAAACAGCTCTGGATAAATCGCAACGGACATTAGAACAGCTAAAAAGAAGCTATTTGCTTACAGTTTCACAAACAATGTCTCAAATTAATTACCAAAAACGTATCCTTTCAAGAGGAACCAGCCTGGTGGAAGACCTGGAGGAATTCTTATCACATTTTACAATTACAGCGCCATCTAATGGGATGGTTATTTATAAAAAAGAAAGGAATGGAACAAAAAGGAAAGCCGGATCAACAGTTAATCCATTTGACAGAGTAATTGCTACTCTCCCGGACCTTTCTTCAATGATTTCAAAAACCTATATTAACGAAATTGATATTAGCAAAGTAAAATCCGGCCAGAAAGTATATATTAATGTGGATGCTTTACCTCAAAAATCATTTACAGGTAATGTGCTGACTGTAGCTAATATAGGAGAACAGTTACCAAATTCTGATGCAAAAATGTTTGAGGTAATGATCAGGATAGATGGATCTGATCCAACATTAAGACCATCAATGACAACAGGAAATAAGATAATTATTAAAACATTTGATAATGTTGTCTATATTCCTACTGAATGTGTACGTACCGGCCCTGACAGTATCCCTTTTGTATATGGTAAGAACAAGAAAAAAGAGATAGTTTTGCTTGGCGAGTCTAACGAAAAGAACGTTATCGTTGAACAAGGACTTGAAGCAGGAGCTTCTATACATATAATCACACCTGAAAAACCGGAGGAATTTAAGCTTGCCGGGGAAAATCTGATATCTATAATAAGAGACCGCAATAAAACAAAGATTTCCGAAAATAGCAATTAAGGAGAGAATATATATTAAACTATTTGATGAGCAATTGGGGTAAGGTGTTCCCATTCGTATTTTAATAAATCCGGCAGGTCATTTAATATATAGGCATGAATCTTAGTTAAATATTATGACTATTGGTTATCAGGTAAATAATCATACATAATCGCTTAAAAATCAATTTATGCACATGATTCCTAATACTCATATTAAATACTTCACTTATTTCTTACAGCAATCTGTATCTGCCTTATAATTAATTACTTTCCAATCCTGTACAGATAATTTTCTGTTCTCAGTATCACCGCATTTCTTAAAAAGGCCGGAGTAGCCCAAATAGGAGAATCCATTTGGTTTTGTGCAACTACCTCATACTTTCGTCCGGCTTTTATTGCTATTACTTCTCCTCTAACAGTGAAAAACCAGATAACACCATTCAAATATATAGGAGAAGCATTTATAGGGGACCTCATATGTGTTGACCAAATTTCATTGCCGTCTGCAGCATCAATGCACATCATGTTGTTTTTTGAATCAACTGTATAGATAAGCCCATCTTTAATTACTGGTGTTAACAGCTGCATCTGCTCTGATCTTTTCTTCCACAGAATATTTGATGTCGTGATATCTCCTTTTCCATCCGGGTTAACTGCCAGTATCTCTGAAAATCTGGAGCCATCGACATCAATCATAAATCCGGTATACCAGAATACAATCCCATTTTCTGTAAATGGCATAGAAACTGTAGATTCAGCACCTCTAACCACACGCCATACTTTCTGACCGGTATTGGGATCCAATGCTTCACAAACTGCTGAGCCGTTTGAGATTAACAGATCACGTCCTTTTACATTAATAATAATAGGAGTTATATAAGCTTTTCGCCCGACAACAGTTAAAGGTTCATATGGTTCTGGTGGTCTGTCACTTCTCCAGATAACCTTCCCATTCGATTTATCAAGTGCTATAATATACCTTACATCAGTACCATCATAATGGAGAATCAGCAGGTTCTTGTAAATAATCGGTGAAGAACCCGGTCCCTGGACATGTTTGCACTTCAGGTCGGTAAGCTTCCAGACAATTGCCCCTGTAGCGGTATTGATACATGCAGTTCCGAGACTTCCATAATGTACATAAACAAAATTATTCTCAATACATGGTGTTGGAGTTGCATATGAATTTTGAGAATGCTTGCCTAGAGTCTCTTCTGGAGTAAAAACGCTTATATCATAAATAATTTTACCACTATTAAAATCGACACATACGGCGAA
>Ga0307376_10006365_pt1 | contig 10449 bp, 13 predicted proteins | sample TR2MG_FD_202536 | JGI IMG/M metagenome (GOLD analysis project Ga0307376, IMG submission 202536) | Soil microbial communities from Risofladan, Vaasa, Finland - TR-2 | ecosystem: Environmental > Terrestrial > Soil > Coastal area > Acid sulfate soil | place: Finland: Risofladan, Vaasa | collected...
AAGCCCGCACCTGCGTGATACTGCTTGTCGTACGGTATCTGTGCTGAGATATTCAGCGTGACTGCTACAAGTAAGATTATGAGTAGTGGTCTCATCTTTTGCCTCCTTTCAATTTCTGTAATGGATGCTTCCCCAGCCGCCATAATTTATCCAAAAAACGGTCATCATCACAACCAGGGTTTTCCTCTCTGGAACAATATTTTTGTGCTGGAGAATCCGGCCAAAATTCACATCCACAATGCCTGCAAATCTTACCCTTATTGTGATTTCTTCTATATTCATCCTGAAAATCGCTCATCTTTCGCCTCCTTTCAATTCTATTTGTTCATATCATTACCAATTATCACATTCTCTTTCATAAGCCTCTTCTGCTGCATCATGCATCGCCATTCTATAATCTTTTTCGAGTTCATGAATTTCCTTAGATTTCTCTTGAGGTGTTAGTGTATCATCATCCTCTATTCTCTCAATTTCAGTTTCAAGTCTGTCTCTATTCATCTTTCACTTCCTTTCAATCTATTTGGTTTATATGCATATATTCATCTATCGAAACAGAGTCGTCTGGTTTCTCGGATAACACACTACTGCATTTCGGACAAATCTCTATAATCCTACAGAAATTATGTTCTGTCTTAGGCTTAACCATTTTCTCACATACAAGACAATATATCTTCACCGTTTTCATGACACCCCCGGATTAAGCCACATGAATAATCCTGCAATTATGCAAGCGACCAATACCAATGCCGCCCATACCCATGTCCTGTCTTTTTTCATCGCCCGCTGCTGCAAGTCGATTGATTCTCTACTTTTATGCATGTCATTTCGTTTTGATTACGGTACAAAGTACGACTATATAAATCACATAAAAAATGACTTATGTCATGATTAAGAAGAAAATTAAACTATTTTGCATGTTGCCGTCATAACGGTAAATTATTGCGATAAGGGCCGGAATGCGATACTTTTTGCATATTATTACCGCTAAGGAGGTAAAAAAGAGGGCAGCCATAAGCCACCCTCGAAACTAACCCTGAAACGAAAAACTAACTCAAAGATATGGAAAAATGGAACACAAACTATAATTCAATCATTATAAACTTACCATCAGTGGATATCATTTTTGTGCCATCAGGAAATTGAAAGTATCGCCTACCCCACTCATAAGCACCAATATCATAAGCAGTGCCATATTTGCGATTGCCTGAGTAATCCGTAGTCAGTCCTACATCAAGTCCTTTATTGATACACTCAGAGCCTGCCTGAAGGTGGAAGTCAGCAGCACCAACAAAGAGCGGGTCATCTGTCCCCACATAATTACCAGTATCATCTCTTGTAGTGAAAATTATACCAGCAGCATAGTATATCGCATTTGTATGATCAACATAAAAAACATTGTTATTGATATTTAAGTTTGTGACGGTCGGTGCCACAGCATCATTATTAAATCTTACTGCATAGGTAAAGTCACCTGTAATAATGTTGTTTTGAATATCATAATTAGTAATATCACCCCATACCGAGGTTAATATACCAGCATAGGATTGTATGCCGGCGTTGATCACATTATTATATATATGCAGATTAGTTATTGGTATGGGATCAGTACCACCCCAATTTGATTCTACCTTTATTCCTACAGCATATGAATCTGTCGTATTACCCGTTCCCTCAATTATGTTATAATAAATCCAGATATTATCCATTGATATTTGTGCATTATTCACATGGATAGCACCACGACCATTTTTAAAGTGGTTATTATATACATATACATCATTCTCATAAGTGAATGATTCCAAGTCCAAATAATATTGATTTTTAGTATCCCTAGAAGGTTGAGTTGCCGTTGTGAATACATTATCATGTATTTTTCCCCCAAAACTATATGCACCCTTTATTGATCCTGAATAATCAAAGCAAGCCGCCCCATTAAGGGTGTTGCCATAAAGCTCAAACCCACCATTAGAATAATGAAACTCTGCAAAGAAGTTCCACTGCCCATTATTAGCATCCGGTTTTGTGAATACATTATCATAAATCTTCAATCCATCATTTTGGTAACCAGTCATTATATTAGCATTATCTCCTGCAGCCCGGTCTGTTTGGTCGAAGGTATTGCCATAAACAAGCATACCACTCTGACCCTCTATTCTTATATGCCCATTTAAGGCATTACCAGTAGCCTGGGTACAGTTGGTGAAAGTACAACCATAAACTTCATTACCGGTTGGGATTGTGTTAGTAGGAGTTGTTGACGAATTATTGACGGTTCCGTCAAGCCATACTCCATTATAAAGAAAATCAATAAACGTACAATGATGTATTTTTACGTTACTCCTGAAGTTGGCATAAATAGCACTTCTGGCAGTCATAGAATTACCGTCAAATTTTATATAGCTTATTGAGGAGTTATCATTAACAGCATTGCCGGCAGCAGAATTAGCGGCTATCATAGGATTCAATGCTGCCGCCGAAGTGATAATAGTAGTTGTCCCGGCCCCAATAATATTAACCCCTAATGCCTTTACGCTCTGAGCGGTTTCAGTGAATGTACCAACCCCAATATGAATAGTATGTGCCCCTGCAGCAACCTGACTACACGCATAGCTCACCGTTAACCATGGACTACCCACTGAACCGTCATGACCATCATCACCCCCATTGGCAGCCGTAGCCACATAGTAATCCGTAGCCTGAAGAGTCAGGCTGACAAAAAGCAGAAATATTGTCAATAGTTTTTTCATACCTTAATTATTAGAACGTGAAACTTCCAGCCAGAGATCGAGAGCAGTGATGTAAATCAATCTTATATTATCACCCACACCCAACACCATAGATGCTGCACCAGCAAGTTGAAGTCCATTTGCATCTTCGAGGGTAAGGGTATTAGTATCTGACGATCCTACAATCAGTATTTGCTGACCATTGTAACCATCGGCAATCTGCGGATTAGAACTTATATTTATGGCAGCAGCAGTGTTAAAATACATTACCGGACTGAGCATCGCAGAAGTTATTCCCGTCCCTGCTACTACCGTTCCCGTGGATGCCGGTAAGTCCGTTATTAAAAATGCTACATCAGCACTGAAGGTCGTAGTGTTATCCAAATCAATAGCAGCCACGTCAGTAGCCCTCAGGGCGTCTATGCCGAGAGTGTCTATCATATAGATAGTGCTGTTTATCTTTAAAAAGGCTGTCCGTAGCGGGTCGCCAGTGCCGTCATTTGAGGTCGTACCGATATCCACCGTATCAAGGGCACGTGACATAGTAACATCCTTTATTGTCTCAGGCTGATGAAACACCAATATCGTTAGCCCCAAAATTATAAGTGCCAAAAACCCCGATAATAAATAAGTTCGCGTTGTATCTTTCATTGCTTTATTGTTATATATGATTTAATGCCATTCTCTTCATCTTCACGGACAAGGTTTTTAATGACTGCCTCCCAATATCTGGAATTTACCAACTTGCCCTTTACCCTGTTTTCCCCGGGACCGATACATCCAAGTGTCTGCGTCTGGTCGGTGAGCGCATGGATCATGATGAACTTAAAGCCCGGCACATCTTCGAGGTACATCATCTCACGCTTGAAATGTGGAGAGTCTTTTATGACAATCTCATAAGTGCCGCATGGTATTGCCGTGTCACCGTATATCTTACCCTCACCGGGGTCGTCGAAGTCATTGTCATTATTCATATCGACAAGCTCACGGACGGGATCTTCCAGTGAGTCGCACATAAACTTGCCTCCACGTGAGATATCACCTATTGTATAGGTAGGCTTCGGGTATTTACGGAACAGTACAAATTTCATGCTATCAATATTGCTGCAATTATTCCACCGGCAGATATCATCGCCCCGATAATCATGAACGTCTTCTGCCAGCTATTAAATGAAGAATCTTTCTGCTGCTCTTCAATATCATGTCTTACCACATCCACAGCCCGAATCTCAGCCTTGAAAATCTGAAGGCCATGAATGGTTGTAATAAGGTTTTTAACATCTTCCTTAACCTCTCCCATGTCTGCCTGAACGTACCCTGTTGCCGTAAGAATCTTGGCAATGTTTTCTGCATTGGTAAATGCCGTCTTATTCAGGCGGTCAATATCATTTTCCTTCAGACAGGCATGGGCAGGAGATTTCATGGCTTAGAATGTATGAGACAGCCCCCACATGATAAACCAGTTGGCTTTTATGGGGCTATCCTTAACAAAGTCATATCCTAAACCCAGACTCGGAGAAAGACCGTATAGATCAAACGCAGAGGCCGTCACAAGTAATCCGGCATTTGGCTTCTCTATAGTGGCCAGACTGAGTAGTGCTGCAAAGGAATATACATTATAAGGCTGTCCATCTACGAGTCTATATAATGAATAACTTGCTCCCATGCCTACGCGTGTGGCAAACGAACTTTCAAGACCTATAAACTTGCCGTCAATAAAGTCAGGCTTCAGGACGTTACCCGCAATGGTGAACTCCGGGCGTATTTTTACAACACCCGTCAGGACTCTATCGCCCATGGGTGCAAACTGGTCGGCAGTGACCGGACTGAAGAATCCCCTGAACGGCGACTGTGCATCCACCCCTATCATCAGGATAGCAAGCAATGCAAATAGTGTGAGTAGTCTTTTCATTTTAACTCTCTTTTAAGGACACCACCCGTGCTGTTGGAGAACAGGTTTTTCAACAGGTATGACACGCCAGCAGCAAGTGACAGTTCGAGAATAGGTTGGATGACTACCCATGTAACGGGCAGTACTCCACTTTGTAGTAACTCAAGCACACCACCTAAAAAGGCGGTAAGAAATGCGATTAGCAGACCTTTACCTATGTCTGCCCAATTCAAATTCAGAAATTTACTGTTTTTCATTGTGTAATGTTTTGGTTTATATGCAAAGATACAATATTTTATCTAGGTATGTTATTGAGAATGGCTGCAATTTTATCATCAGGCAGAAATCCATTGTAAAGATATGGCCCTTCGTCTTGCTTGTCGGGCTCATCTCCGCTCTCATCATACACGTGGCTGCCGTGTGAAGAAACATAAATATTATAAACAGTGCCCTCGAATATTTTTCTGTCTATGAGTTCATCCGGCCCTTCAATGGTGCAGGTCTGCTCAAAACCTAACCTCTTTAACATATCTCCAGCACGACGATCCCACTCCCGATAGGTAATTCCTTTCTGAAGTGTCTTGATAAGACAATAGGTATAAGCCCCATTTGCCCTCTTATTAAATATAGCATCAGCAGCCGTTTCGTGGTCAAGGCAAGCTGACATCGAAACATAAAGAAGCCCCCTTGTGTCAGAGATGACCCTGTTGATTATCTTCTTATGTTTCAGGAATTTCGGATTATGATAAACCCTGCTTTGTAGGACATTGGAAGGATGAAAGCCTCGTGTGTTTGATTCAGAGAAGCAGTTATCCATAACAAAAAACAGGAGATCGCCTTTTTTCATTCTGGCAACCACGTTCCGTATCTCCGTTTCAAGCCTATCGGTAGTTGACTCGGAGTCCTTAAACTGCCTGAAGATGTATTTCGGAAATGATGAGCTAACCTTATTCTTATAATCAATAAGGTCATTGGGCGGCCCCGCTAAGTCATTAGCGGTTCCCGGATAGTTACCACATACGATTTCGACAACCGTATTGTCAGTATAATCCGGTATCGGATTGATGGGAGGCTTTTTCTTGAAACACATCATCTTTTCTTTATTTTCGTGAACTCAACAGCTATTATCATAGTGCTTTAGTTTGTCGGTCATAATAAATCAACAGATCATTGGCTCATTCGTGTCATAAATCTTAGTATTGCAGTTTGACTATTTAAAAATATACTTTTCATTTCTTCATTATTTTACCATTAAAGTTCACTCTTGTACCACTGGCTACGAGGGCTAGGGATTCCCATCCCATCCCGCCATCCGTGCAAGCATCCACCACATAGCTTTTGCCAACCTTAATGCTCCGGCACTTCCAATATGTCCTACACTGGAATCTCCTAAATTTGTTGTAGTTATTGTAGGATATGTATTCCCATTCCAGGTTGTTGTAGTGGGTGTTCCATTGTCATCCCAACAAAGTATATCGGCATAATCAAATAAGATTAAATCATCATTACTGACGACATAATCACGTATTCTTTGATTTTTCAAATAACTCTGATATCCATTTTCTCCAGTGTTATACATATCAACAGTTCCGGTTGTAAAAAATACTTTTGTTGGAAGACTATTTGTAATACAATAATCAATATACTCCTGTGTTGCCGCAAGATAAGAGTCTAAACTTACCGCATTTCCCGTTTCGGTAACGTCCTCTGCCTCTAAACCCCAGGCTTTATCACCATTTGCTCCAGCTACTGACCTTCCATACCAATGAACTCCATATACAGGATCTGCGTTTGCCGTAGGAGATCCCTCTGTCATATCCCAGCACCAACCATAGCCAAGGGCCGCCAGTGCAGGACCGTTTGTATTGCAATATGTTAATCCAGTCTTAGTTCGGGCAATACCTGTTGTGTTAGTATACCAACTCGACTCACCATAATAATATATCCATTGATTCGAGTATATATAATTACCCCACGTCGCCCTACTTGCTCTTAAGTGTTGATCCGTGTAGGATTCCGGTGTAGGTCCGCCAGTTACAGTTCCATCGGTAATATTCACCTGGTATGTTGCATTTGCAATCTCTAAAGCCTCAAGTCCAGAACGTATAGCTAATGAATGACTCTCTCCGGCATATACCATCCACATCTTTTTAACTTCATTAATATAGTATTGTGGAATATTTTCATAATCAGCTACAATGGTATGATCAGTAATTATTTTAACAGGAGGTACTGTACTTGTACTAATAACTGACACACCATTATTGTTTACAGGATTACCATTATAGAGTATCAAGGACTGAGAAAAGACATTCATATCAATAAAAAGGAATAATATAAAAATTATATTTTTCATATGTTACTCTTTGATTAACTTACCGTTATACCTAATTACGTGCCCAGCATTAACGACAAGTACACTTGATTCTACTTCTTCCTGATTACCACTTTCATACCATCCAATATCAGGAGCAGTACCATTATAGGTTAATGCAGATATCCCCTCCATTGGACTATATGAACTTACATCTATACCAGTATCAATCAAGGGACTATTCAAGGCTGGTTTACCAAAAGAGGTAGTAGGAAGTGACCAATCCGATTCTCTTTCATGGATGCCCATCATACCAGTTGTGTCAAGACTTAAAAAATAGGAGTTCGTAACAGGCGTACCAACTATATCAAAGTTATTATAGGAAGCTGTTTTATCTGGATCAAATACTCCAGATAGTTCATCACGGTAATCAGCGTCATTATGGTAAGAGACGTTGTTCCAGTACCTGTGGTCCCATTGACCTACTGTATCAGTGTTAGCCCCATCGCCTATTCCGTATCCCCAAACATTATCCCAATTATATATATAATATGTATTTCCATAAATAAAGTTATTGTAAATATGTGACCTAATTTCAGGATGATCGGGATCAGGAGTTGAACCATAATGTGTCCAGTTAATCCCAACATAAGCACTATAGGCAATAATACAGTTACGTATAACAATCTGTGTCATGTCTAAGGTATTTCGCTTTGACATACCAGGAATAAGGGTTTGAAACCATAGTTTAAAACCAGAACCAGCATTATCGGTCACCCTTGCCTCAAGAGGAACATTGCCGTTATTTATTGCCCAACACTTATCATAAACTACCCTTGAACTTGTACTCGCAGCGTATCCTTGATCCGAACAAGTCCATGCCCTGCAACCATATAAATATATATAACTGTAATCTGCACTATCGGACATATCCGTCCGTACACCTGTATTAAACCCTGTTCCCTGCCCGCCTACATCAGCATCAGTTGTTAAACTATCACAATTATTCCAAGAATCACAATTAATAAAATAGGCAGTATCAATAACATGGATTTTAAACCCATCACCTGAGATATTATAAGCAGCACAATTTTCAAATTTTATATTATTTGATCTATATTCATATGTGTCATGGTTCTCTGCCCAAATATACCACCCGTACCCTGCCCCGTAAACGTAGGGATATGTCTGCAAAATGTTTTTTACAAACAGTCCCTTAATGTGTAGATTACTTGCTCTCGATATCTGGACTCCAGTATTAGGTCCAGAAGCCCAAGCCAAAGCCTGACAGTCTAATACAGGGTAATTGCCTGCTGCAAAGTCTTCAGGATATGCAAAAAAACAAGTAGGATTCTCTCTTGTGCCACTAATCGTCTCAGTCGCAATATTTACTCCTACCGTATTGGACGACATAGTATTATAAATTCCTCCACGAAAATAAACTGTATCGCCAGAGGTAATGTGGTTAAAGGCATAATGCCAGGACTTCCACGCATTAACAGAAGTTGTATCGGAACCATCATTTGTATCATTCCCTCGTGGAGTAACATACTTTTTCTCTGCCGATAACATCGGTGATAATATTACTAACAATATGATTAATAGTCTTTTCATTGGCTCATGCGTGTCATAAATCGGTGAAGAATATTATAAATTTTCGTCTGGTCGTCGTCAGTCGCTCCCTTACATAAATAATCCAATGAAACGATTCCATCGACAAACGAGTTAGCGGTGCCGTCACTATTATTTGCTAATACATATAACTGTATATTCGGAAATCCAATATTAGGTGCTCCGGTATTATCTCCCACGTGGGCTCCATTAAAATAACCCTCCTCATCTTCAGCACCCCTTCTTGTTATTGATGATAATCCTACTGAAGAGCCAGCAGTGCCAAAATCAAAGAGAGTATTGCTATTAATAGTACCATTGAGGTTCGTTATGTTTTGTGGTCGTAACTGTAAAAATCGAGATATACCATAGGCTGCACAACCTATTGGGGTATCGTTAGAGTTTATTTCTGTAAGCATCCACGCACCAAGCGTTGCACTTGTAGTTGTAATATTAACCGCATGACTTGATGGAATATAGCCTGTAGCAAGGTAATCAACGTTTGCAGGATCATAACCTTGATACTTTATGAATGGAGGAGTCGTGCTGCCGGGATCAGTAAGTGTATATGTGCCCGGTGTAACCCAATTTATGTTAGCATCAACAATATTATTTACAGTATGTAAATAAAACAACTCCATGAAACCATCCCAATATCCTGCGCTGTCAAGTGAATAAACCATATCGTCCATCCATGTCAACGTATCTCCCGTATAGCTCCACGTAAAATCATCAAGAACAGCCTGAAATTGGGTGGTATATTCTCCCCCCGCCTCCTCAACTGCTGGCGCAAAATACACGGGTGTTTTAACAACCTGCCCGATTAGCAGTTGTGGTATAAGAAGTAATATGAATAGTAGTTTCTTCATAGTCTATTCAGATAAATATCCATAAATGTTAATTATGCATTGTGTTGGCTGTGCCGTTTGCTCTTCAACAGTAATCCATATCCATTCTCCAGGCTCAATAGTTGCGCTCGCAAAGGATGTCGTAGAATCGCCGGACGTTGTACTTGTAATAGTAAGATCAGCACTCAATACTTCAGTTGGCGTACCATCGCGAAAGTTGGTATCATACCATAACGCTATGTCTATGTCAGGAGATGTGCCGTGAACTACGCCTGAAACCTTCGTAATAACAAGATCATAATCCCCGTCCCATTGACAGCCCCATATAACATCATTATGACTGAAAGCGATTGTGTCACCAGCATTACCTAATCCAATTACAGGGGCAAAAAATAATGACACATCATCAAGTTTTTTCGCAAGTGCAAGACTGTCACTTGTAATTCCTCTAACTTCTGACGTTAAAGAATAATTTGTAAGCATCGACGATGTATCTACAACAGCAATATATAAAGGTCGAAGTACATTCAGACTATCAGCAATTTCATCTCTCACATCTCCTATTGATACTCCACTTATAGTAGTTGCCACACTATCAACTTGTCGTTGGGTGTAATAGCCTATTGGTGCAGACAAAAGAGTATCAGCAATCATTACTGCAATATCTGACAATTCAACTCCTGCACCAATTCTTGCATTTAGACTATCTGCAATTTCATTCCTAACTTCACTTGTTAAAGCATATGGATTTAACATAGAAGCAGTGTCTGCAATGTTAACCTTTAAATCTATCCTGTCTGATAAATGAGTTGTATCTGTTACACCTCCGACATTCCATGACAATACTCCATTGCCATTGGTTGTTAGGACCTGTCCATTCGTTCCATTGGTCACGGGTAATTCAAAAATTATTCCCGTACCCGCAACGGCATTAACTCTTATAACTGCCGACCCAGATGTTATTCCTCTTAGCGTTATCTGCCCCGTTGCAGTACCAGTCTTCCCAATAATAAAAGGGTATATAAAGCTATTTTGTGCCGATAATACCCCGGCGAACAA
>Ga0307376_10006368_pt1 | contig 10446 bp, 10 predicted proteins | sample TR2MG_FD_202536 | JGI IMG/M metagenome (GOLD analysis project Ga0307376, IMG submission 202536) | Soil microbial communities from Risofladan, Vaasa, Finland - TR-2 | ecosystem: Environmental > Terrestrial > Soil > Coastal area > Acid sulfate soil | place: Finland: Risofladan, Vaasa | collected...
GCGGCAAGCGGCTCGCGCAGGCTGACTGCAGCGAGGATCCGCTCGTGCGCTGCGATGTACTGCCGGGCGAGTCGGGAGACCCTGTTTGAGACAGAACCGGGTGAACACCCGAGTGATCGTCCGAGTGCCCGTACCCCGCAGCAGCTCGTGATTCCCTGCTCGATACGCCGGTAGGAGATTCGGCGCTTGACGTAGTAATCGAGGCGAAACGTCTGCTCGGAGCAGGAGCGCTCGCATGCTCTGCAGCGGAACCGCCTGACGATCCCGCGCGAGGCGGTGCGGTAGCAGCCGTACTGGGAATACCAGCGGTGAGAGCCGGAGCACCCGGGGAACAGAGGATGATCGGGGTTGTGGAACACACACTTCGGATAAGGACAAAACGGCGGAATTAACACAGACATTCTCCATGACGAAGGGATACCTGGTACTACCGCTGTTTTGCACCGTTACTTCATTGCGCCCCCAAGGTTTGTGACACTACTTGTAATTTCAGTAGCGGACTTTGTAAACGCAGCTTTGGCCATCACGTATTACCGAACGAATAACTTCTGTCTGAACCTCGCATTCGATTACGTATGCGAACATGCGAGCAGCAAAGCCGCGTGAACATTCGCACAGGAGCGGACTCGAAACAAGCGATTCGAGGTAGAGGGGGCAGACGCAGTTTGGTTTGTTCTCGTCCGCTTCAATGATATGGTGGCGGTGGTCATGCTTGATTATCCAGCCCCATTTTGACTGTAGGAATGTGATGAGTCCGCCGAGATCCCCCCGGAACGGTGCGAGCACTACCTCCATATCTGCTGCGCGAAAGTGCGCGTCCGAACACTTCATGAGTTTGGTCTCGATGCTGCCAACTTCGCCAGCCGACTGATCGAGGAAGGTTGCGATCCAGTCGTGAATCAACTTCCTTTCTATCGGTTCCATATCTCACCTCACGTTTCTACTCAAACAAGGTTTCTGTGCCGTTGTCGAAGACACGATCAAAGCAGAGCAGGAGCTGGCTCATGGTAGTTCGTGTTGTGGAAAGCTCCGGTATTTCGCTGCGGGAGAAAAATCTTGCATCATGGGTCTCGATATTGCGTTCGAATTGTCCACCAACGTAGGCGCATTTGATGAAGATCTTGTAGACAGAATAGGGGTAGTTGTCCTCGGTATGCCGGTTCCGATCGAGAATGGCGATCACGGTTTGAGGCTCAATTATTGCTCCCGCCTCTTCCATCACCTCCTTTGCAACATTCTCCCGCAGCGTAAGGTTTGGTTCGGCCCATCCGCCGGGAAGTGCCCACTTATTGTCGTTCTCCTTGACGAGTAGAAGGGCCCCGTCTCGTGGCACGACCGCTCTCACATCGACCTTCGGTGTCTGGTACCCGTTCTCGCCGGCGAACAGATCGATGGCCTTTTCGATGCTGATGTCGGCGTATTGCGAAATGATTTCTGCCGCAAGGCTCCTCAACCGTTTGAATCGCTCACGGTCAAATGCGTCACTTGAGTACTCGACTCCCGCTTGACCGATGGACTGGATCTCCTGTGCCCACGCAAGCCATTGCTGTTTCTCCACGACGCCTCCTCATAGGGAACTCGGCGCCAGGAAGGCGTGCCTTGTAAGGTAATGCACTCACCTGGTGGGGCTTGCAACACGCCCGCTGGTCGCCTTTGCACTCCATCGTCGTCACTGCCTACGTGCGTGCGAGAACTGCCCGCCAGCAGGCGTCGACTGCCTGATCGATTGAGTATTCGCTGAGCCGATACTTGCCGTCAAGCGCGCCCTGCGCAACCGCGGTTATCGCCCCGGTGACCATAGTGACTGCCATCATGGGATCCATCGGCATTAGCTCGCCGCTCGCCAGACCTTCGGCGAATATATCAAGGGCGGTTTGCAACGAAGGTGTTATCTGTGTTCGCAACTCTTCGGCGATGTAGGGTGAATGGCTGCAGGAGAGAATCACGATGAGCTCCTTTCGATACGCGAGGACGAATCGTGCCATATTGCCAAGAAGTGTCTTGAACCGCTTCTCCAGGCTTGTCGACTGATCGTATTTGGCGAGGACTTCCCGGTCCATCAGGTTGGCAGCGTCGCGGTAGAGCGTATTGAGCAGCGTCTCCTTGCTTGGAAAGTAGTTGTATACAGTTCCAGATCCAACGCCGGCTCGCTCGAATATCTTCGAGAAGGAGAGCGACTGAAGTCCGCTCTCAACGATGAGATCGCCTGTTGCGGCGATGATGTCTTCCCTCTTTCCCATTACGATATTATATACTGGAATTATCATTCCAAAAAAGACTTGACGATGGTTCGAACGGGGAGTATCTTCGACTTGGAATGATCGTTCCAAATCTCGGGATTCAACAAGGTGGCTGATATGAGTAATGAAGTGGTACTGGTTACCGGAGGATCCGGATTCATCGGTTCGCACTGTATCCTGCAGCTGCTCAATTCAGGATATCGCGTTCGCACGACAGTCCGTACGCTCGATCGCGAGCAGGAGGTGAGGGCGATGCTCGAAGCAGCAGGCGCCGATGCAACGGGGAGGCTGTCTTTCGTCGAGGCGGATCTTCTTTCGGATGCGGGGTGGGCTGCAGCGGTTGCGGGTTGCGACTATGTACTTCACGTTGCATCCCCTTTCCCTCCAGGGTTGCCGAAGAATGAAGATGAACTCATCATTCCTGCCCGTGAAGGTGCACTGCGCGTGTTGAGAGCTGCACGCGATGCGGGGGTGAAGCGAGTAGTGCTGACCTCATCATTCGCCGCAGTCGGCTACGGACAAAAGATCACTGACCGTCCCTTTTCCGAGGAAAACTGGACTGATCCAAATCAGAAGATCGGCGCATACGTGAAATCAAAGACCATCGCCGAGCGGGCGGCTTGGGACTTCATTGAGCGTGAGGGCGGCGCTCTGGAGCTTTCGGTCGTCAATCCGGTAGGTGTGCTCGGCCCGGTGCTCGGGAAGGACTATTCGACCTCGATTCAGCTCGTGCAGCGCCTTCTTGACGGAACGGTCCCCGGCATTCCGAACCTATCGTTTGCGCTGGTCGATGTGCGCGATGTCGCTGATCTGCACCTGCGCGCCATGACGCACCCTGCCGCTCGTGGCGAACGGTTTATTGCAGTTGCAGGAGAGAGTATGGCGATGCGCGAAATCGCGAAGGTATTGAGGGATCACCTGGGCCAGACCGCGCGTAGAGTGCCTACACGGGTCATCCCGAACTGGATCGTTCGTCTCTCAGCGCTCTTCGACCAATCGCTTGCTCAAATTGTGCCTGAACTTGGCATCATCAAACCGGTCACCAACGAAAAAGCACGACGCTTGCTTGGTTGGGAGCCCAAATCGAACGAGGAAGCTGTTCTTGCCACGGCGAAGAGCCTTGAGCACCTCAAGCTGTTGCGGACAACCTGACGATTCGGCCGCGCTATCCCACCACTTCGGGCACAGAATCCCACTCGAAGAAACCGGTCGCACCGATAACCCGTTCCACAATCTGCCGCCCGATTTCCGCGTGCTCCGAAAATTCGCATTTGGAGTAGAAGCTGCGGGCAAGACCGGACAGTTCTGAGTCAAGCGTCGAAAGATCCCTGATCAGATCTTTCGGCCGGGGAATGTAGCGACCCGCCAGTAGGAACGCCTGCTTCAGGCTGTTCTCTACCGCCGTGGCAAGGAGCATCCGTGCCGCAGCATCGTCCCTCGTTGAAAGATCAATCGCATCTTCGAACGTAGTGGCGATGAGGTAGTTCGCGTAGACCGTATCGCCAAACTGCTTCGGTGGGTTCTCAAGCAGGTACCCTGCGTGCGCGCAGAGCCTGTCGACGACTGGATCGAGATCGAGAACTTTGAATCCGGTGGCAAGCATGTGCGCGGTAATAGGCCTGCCGCTTCCGCATTCGTCTGCGAGATACTTCTCAATCATCAACGGTGGATTCACGAAGATCTCGGCCGTAACATCCTTGAAATACTTCTGAATACGCTGGCGGAACGAGCCGGTATGTATGACGTAGATATCCAGATCACTCGTGGGGTCCGGGGTACCCCGAATGATCGTGCCTGACGCAATGACACCAACTACCGAACTGTAGTTTGCGACTACATATTCAATCGCATTGTGAAGCGCCTCTGAATAACGTGGCGAGAGTTGCGGCCACACGCACCGTTCCATTAGGTCTTCCGCACTCATGCTCCCTCGCAGCGCTTGCGTCGCTAATTCATGCTCAAGCAAATAACGAGCGTGAGATCATGAACGCAGCTTTCCTGTGGCTCATGTACCTTTTTCAGTGTATTTTAGCGCAGCACTTTTGTCCAACGGATAGCCCGGCATGTCGGCGAGCCGCACCGGATGCCCGGTGCGTGAAGATTCGATTGCTGCAAACACAATCCCTATGGTTCGCGAGTTGTCACGAATATCGGTGTTCGGTGTTCGACGTTCACGTACGCATTCGTCAAACTCGGCAAAGGTTCGCCTTAGGGTATGGTCGGAATCCTTCGACAGGAATGATAGTTGCTCGGAGCGTCTCGTTGAGGAAACACGCACTGAATCCCGGTCCCAGAGAATGGCACCTTTCGAGCCCTGGATCCTCCACTGACCCTCCCACGGCGTTTCGAACTCAGGATAGGCCCAGCTCGCCGTAAACTGCACGACGAGTGAGTTCTGCATCTCGATAAGCACGGTAGCCGTCGGGTTCGGCCATGGTAACGTTCGACGTGTCGGAACGGGCACTGAAGTGACGCGCACAGCGTTTACACCGGTAATATAGCGCAACAGATCAAGATGATGAGTCGCGTTTTCGATGAGAACAGGGTACTCATAGCCATTGCGCCAATCAGATGGTGCAAATTCGTGGCGGACGAAGTACTGGATACCCACATACTCAATGTTTCCAAGTTCGTCGGATTGAATGACACTTCTGATATATCGCGCAGCATCACTGTATCGGTAGTTCTCTGCGACCATGACAATCCGGAGTTCAAGACGCGGATCTGCCGCCAATTCCGCGACCTCATCCCAGGTTCCTGCCAGAGGCTTTTCAACAAGGACATCCATGTCATGTTCAAGCGCAAGCAGCACGTCCTGGGTGTGATTGAAGTAGGGGGTAGTAATCAACACTGCATCGGCCTCGATACCGGAAGAAAACGCATCGGTAAGGCTCTGGAACTGACGATTGGCAGGCACACCGGCCCGCATCCCGGAGGAATGCCTGACTGCATTGTTGCGTGTCGCAATCCCTGCATACTCCCAGCCACTCTGTTCAAGCACTACTTCCATCCATCTCTGGCCAAAGTCCCCGAGCCCGACCTGGATGAGTCGCATCCGGGAGACGGATTTGTCACTCATTGAAATACACCGTGTCCATAAGCTGCCATGAATCACTTCCGGAAAGTGGTGATTGCATCGGATCGCACTGCGCGAGCCACGCCTTGTTTTCAATTTGCTCCGCGAGCCAGGACTGATCGGTGTCAAAATCCGATCCGGCATATTCATAATAGCCAAACAGATAGAGCCGATTGTCCGGAAATCTCGTGACGAAGATCGAAAAATTACGCATATTGGCGGCCTTCAGGAGCTTCCGCACTCCCGGGCTCTCAGGCGCATGCAGCGCGAAATACTCCGCGCTTCTCTCTTCCTTCAGGCCTATTACCATTCCTACTCTCTTTATTCCCGCTGCCATACGATGTCTCCTGAAATCAACCCTTGACTGCACCTGCAGTGAGCCCTTGTTGCACCAAGTCGGACGCAGCTATATACAAGGCAATTGGCGGCACAATAACGAAGAGTACCGCTGCCATGAAGGCACCGTACCCGGATTGCCCCGTCATGCCGCCAAAGAATGAAAGAAGTCTCAGCGAAACAGTCGGGTGAGTTGCTCCCATGAACACAAGAGGTATGAGCAGATCATTCCATGACATCAGGAATACGAAGATGATAACGGTAGAAAGTCCTGCCTTGCTGAGCGGTAGAATTACATTCCAGAAAATGCAAAAATGTCCGCCCCCATCAACGTACACTGCCTCCTCCATTTCAGTTGGAATGGACCGCATAAAACCGACAAGGATGAAGACCGCCAGCGGGAGAAACTGAGCGGTAAAAATGAGCATAGTTGTTACGTAACTTCCGCTCATTCGGGTAAGTGACACCTGGATTGCGAGCGGAATGAGAACCGCCTGCACAGGTACCATCAATCCGGCTATGAATATAACATAAATAGCATTCTGTAATCGAAAGCGCATTTTTGCGAGCACATAGGATGCAAGAGATGCAACGCTTATCACGATCGCTATCGATCCAACGGAAAGTACAAGACTATTGAAGAATGCAATTTGAATTCTGCCGGTATCAAGTGCAATCTTGAAGTTGGAGAACAGTGGATGTCTGGTCGGTGAGAAGGGAGTGACAAATATCTCGGTTGTCGACTTCACCGATGATATCAGATCGAAGTAAAGCGGAAAGAGATATACTGCCGTGAGCGCAATCAGGAACAGCCAAAGGAGGATCCGTTTTGCCGAAACGGAAACAGAGCGTGACGGAGAGCTACTATTTGAGACTGCGCGTGCGTTCATAATCATTCCTAATACTCCACCGTTTCTCTTCGGAGCAACCGCAGACTGATGAGGGTAAATATCAAGCTGATCAGCAGGATGAGCACACCGATCGACGAACCAACCCCAAATCGCTGAAACCGAAATGACTCCCGGTAGAGTAGGGTCGCAGGAATGTCGGTCAAACCGTTTGGCCCACCTTCGGTCATGACAAAGACAAGGTCGAACGCTCGCAGCGATTGGGTAATAGCAATGATCAGACACACTCTCAATGTCTCCCAGGTAAGCGGGACGGTAATACGGAAAAGCTTTCGAGCGCCGGTGATACCGTCCAGCTTGCAGGAGTCGAGGATGCTGTCAGGGATACTCGAGATTGCCGCAAAGAAGAGTGTCATGTGAAAGCCAATCCCGATCCACGTGTTTACGAGGATAACCGAGGTCATTGCTGTTCCCGGGTTAACGAGCCAGTCCCGGCCGAGCGCCGCTGCGCCGAATGTCGTGAGGGTGGTGTTCAACACCCCGTCGGGTCGCAGCACGAAGTACCACAGAAGACCGATGACGGTTGCTGAGATAACCTGGGGCAGGAATACGATTGCCTTGAAAACCCTGAATCCGGAGAAACGGGAACTGAATAAATTCGCGAGCAGGAATCCAATGGGGATCTGCGTGACGAGTGTCAGCACGATCCACCAGAGGATGTTTCTGATCGACTGCCAGAACGGTGAATAGTTCATCACCGTCGAGAAGTTCTTCAAACCCTGAAACTGAAACGGTGCTCCCGGGTAGCCTGCCCAGTTGTAGAACGAAAGCAGAACACCTGAAATCGTCGGGACAATGAGAAACAGTCCGTAGATAAGTAGTGCCGGTAACAGAAACAGCGTAATGATCTTCTTATTGCGTCTGTATGATCCCACCATCGCCTTTAGCCCCCGGAAGCAGTTGAATCACGATTTCTCGATAATTTCCCCAGTCTGAATCAGCCGTGAGTATCGATGAAGTTCTGCATATTTGCTCCTACCTGTTCCGGCGTGAGCTGTCCTCCAAGCATGCCTGCAATCTGATCTTTCATGAAGAACTCGAGGCCAGGAAGCGGATCATAGGCGAAAGTGTCATGGCCTGTGATTGCGGCGTTCGCTACGAGGTCACGAACTTCAACCCAGAGTTTACCGACTTTCGCCGGATCAATAGTGATGTCTGTTCGGGGTGGATTGGCATTCGCATCGTTGGCAAGCCACCCGTCCACTTCGGGACCGCTCAGATATTTTACTGCGTCCATCGTCGCGGCCTCGGCGTCCTTCGAGAGTCTGCCGCTCACGAGGATCTGTGACGGATAGGTTATGTCGTTGTTGGCATACTGCTCTCGCCCCGGGAATGCGGGCATGAGAAAGACTCCGACATTTGCAGCTCCGCCCATCTCCTGCTGGATCCGACCTACATCCCACAACCCTGAGTAGTGCATGGCGTATTTGCCGGATATGAAATTTGCCATCTCGGTATCCGAATCGATGCCGTTGAACCCGGGCTCGAACGCATTGGCATTCTTCAGATCAAGAAGTTTCTGGAACGTCGCGACGACGTCCGGATCAGTCCATTTCTTCTGGCGCAAGCCGAGCTGAACTGCCGTTTCTACACCGACGTATTTATAGAAAATACCGGTGTGCAGGTGACCAGCTCGCCAGGTGTTCTTATTGCCGATGCCAATCGGGACGATTCCTGCCGCATTCAATTTCCCAATATCCGACAGCAACTCAGGCCACGTCTTCGGGACGGTCTGGATACCGGCTTTCGCAAACAGTGCTTTGTTGTAGTAGAACGGCTCCGGATTCTCCGAGTAGGGAATCGAGTAGATGCCTGGGACACCGTACTTGGTCAGATCGAACATTTGAAGAGCTCCGGGTGAAAAACCGCTGCTCCATGTTTTGTCAGCATCCAGATAGGGTTTGAAGTTCAAAATGATGCCATTCTTGGCGTACCCCACGATGCTCGCAATGCCCGGATAGTTGAAGATGTTCGGCGGCGAACCTGCTGCAATATCGGTTGTCAATTTGTTTGTATAGGCTGCGTCGTCTGAGATCGACTCATTGACAATTTTTACGCCCGGATGTGCCGTATTGTACTTGTCAATCGCCCGCTGCCAGATGTCGCCGATCAGCGTGACTCCCTTCGTTGTCGAGGGTACATCGCGCATCATGAACCTGATGGTTATCTGCTTTCCGGCGCCCTGCTGTTCGGCAGTTCCACCGGCATAGGCGAGCATTACCCCGAAGAACGCGATCACTATCGCGATCAAAGCTCTCTTCATCTCAAACCTCCTTGGTTAGTATAGTGTACTTCCTAACAGGCATCATAATACGCTTTCACCGTGAACGCAAGAAAATTCTTTCTACATTTCATGAGTGCAAATGGGGGCAAATTTCGCGGTTACAGGGTATCAAGGTCAACTCGAGCACATTTGTGCGACGACAATTGACAAGAGTGCAATACGGTAGATATGATAGTTGGGGTGATGTACTTACTATCTCAGAAATATTCCGCAATGCAAGGAGATTCACAATGAGTAACGATATGAGTTGGAACGAACTTCGCACCCACGTCACGCCAAAGTGGTTTCGGGATGCAAAGTTTGGCATCTACACCCACTGGGGAGTCTACAGTGTACCCGCGTGCGGTCCGAACGGGACATGGTATCCGTATAACATGTACCGCGAGAATACATCGCAATATGCGCACCATCTGCGCACATACGGCTCTCCGTCGAAGTTCGGTTACAAGGACTTCATTCCACAGTTTACCGGCGAGAACTTTGATCCCGAGCATTGGGCTGACCTTTTCAAAGAGGCCGGAGCGCAGTTCGCCGGTCCTGTGGGTGAACATCATGACGGATTCTGCATGTGGGACACAGATCTCACCAATTGGAACGCAATGAAGATGGGGCCAAAACGCGATGTGGTGGCCGAACTCGAGCGGGCGATCCGCGCAAAAGGAATGCGATTCATGATGGCTCTTCATCACGCGGAAAACTGGTGGTTCTTTCCGCACTGGAAAAAGGCGTTCGACACCTCAAACCCGGCTTTTGCCGGCTTGTATGGCGATCCTCACGATCTTGATATGGATCCCGAGACTGCCCTCACGCTCTCTCACAGTGAACTCTGGGAGAGCATGGAGAAGCCGAGCAGGAAGTTTCTCGACGCATGGTACAACAAGACCCGGGAGGCGATTGACCGGTTTCATCCCGACCTGTTATGGTTTGATTTCGGAATCAACTACATCCAGGAGCATTACAAACGGCGAATGCTTGAGTATTACTATAAATCAGCTGAGGAACGGAATTCCGAAGTGGTTCTCACCTACAAGTGGAACCATCTGGTACCCGGAAGCGCGGTGATCGATCTCGAACTTGGTCGTTTCAACGACATGACTTACCATGACTGGATAACCGATACCACGGTCGATGACGGTCAAGGGTGGGGATATCTATCCGACACCCGTTACAAGAGCGCCGAGAGCCTCATTCACTATCTCGTGGATAATGTAAGCAAGAACGGACACATGCTACTAAACGTGGGACCAAAGCCAAATGGAGAGATTCCCGCGGAAGCCGTCTCCATTTTGAAGTCCATGGGGAAATGGCTTGCAGTGAACGGAGAAGCTATCTTCGGCACTACTCCGTGGATGGAGTTCGGCGAAGGACCAACCGAAATGAAGGTGAGCGGACCATTCAACGAAGATCAGGACCTGAGGTATACCGATGCGGATTTCCGATTTACGACAAAGGGCGATGCTTTGTACGCGATCTGCCTCGCCGTGCCCAAAAACGAGATTGTCCTGAAGGCTCTTCCAAGACGCCTGTATCCTTCGGAAATATACGGCGTTGAAGTTCTCGGCAGCAAAGAGAAACTCTCCTGGAACTACACCCGCGAAGGAC
>Ga0307376_10006370_pt1 | contig 10444 bp, 10 predicted proteins | sample TR2MG_FD_202536 | JGI IMG/M metagenome (GOLD analysis project Ga0307376, IMG submission 202536) | Soil microbial communities from Risofladan, Vaasa, Finland - TR-2 | ecosystem: Environmental > Terrestrial > Soil > Coastal area > Acid sulfate soil | place: Finland: Risofladan, Vaasa | collected...
GACCCGCGTGTGGCGCCAGCTGATGTATTCCACCGTGCCCTCGATTTGTTTATCCGGCGAGCGTATCCAGTCACCCACGCTGAAAGGGCGGTCCAGGTAGATGGTGAGACCCCCGAAAAAATTGGCCAGCAGATCCTTGGCGGCAAAACCGATGGCGAGGCCGCCGATGCCGCCTGCGGTCAGTATTCCCGAAACGCTGAAGCCGAGGGTTTGCATCGCCACCAGGCCGGTCAAGATGATCACCGTGAGATGGGCCAGCTTCGACAGCGCATCGATGGTGGTGCGATCCACTTCGCCACCGTCTTTTTCATGTTTCGCGACGAAGTTAAGGGCGGTGTTGCGAATCAGGCGGATCAGAAACCAGGCGAGGCAGACGATTATGCCCACATCGCGGATGTGCGGCACTGAATCGAAGATGGCTGCATTGGTATCTTTGCCCGCGATGTCGGCCGCATAGGTAATGCCGATCAACCAGATGACGACCGGTATCGGGCGTTTTGCCGCATTGACCAGCGCATCGTCCCAATGGCTGGTGGTCATGCGTGCGACTTTTCTCGCATAACGCAGCAGGAAGTGGCCGAAAATGTTGGCCAGCGCGGTCGCCAGTACTACCAGCAAAACCTGAAGGAGTAGCGGCTCCGCCAGGTAGGAGAGCCCCAGTTTGTCTAATAACGGTTTTATATCCATGGGGTGACGGGTTATCGTTGGTAAGGGTTAACTTGTGATTTTAACAGGCCACATTGCCGTGCAGCACCGAAGCATCATCGGTGCAGCGCATTTGAAGTTATCCGTTCGAGTTTTACCAAGGTTCTTCGGATCGGCTAATGGGCGACGCCTTTGGCTTGTTGCCGGGCGATGTAGTTTCGTTGCTCTGCTATGGCCTTGCCTATCGTCATATCTTCCGGAATCGGGTCGGACTTGCTGCCGATGTGACCGTTAGCTGCACCGATCGTATGCCGGATGGCATACTGGGAAAATAATGCCCTTTCCTCGGGCGTCAGTTTCTGCAGGGACGGCTTTACACTGCTGCTCCACTTTGCAATATTGGTGGGCACCGTGGTGTCGTGGGGATCGCCGCTGCACGCGACCAGTAATAAAGCCAGGCAAAGTATCGAAAATATTTTCACGGGTAACTACCTCTCGTTATTTGGATTGAAGACAGATAAACATGGGGGGGGACTGAGCAGCATTATTTTATTGGATTGCCTGCACGAATGAAAATGAAATCGACCCTGGCATCATTTCAGCGATGAATGCCGCCGGATAAGCCTTTCCAGGCTGCCCTTTAATCGGGCGTAAAGCTGCCCGCTTTCTCTACCCGGAGCGACGGGATCAGTGCCCCGATATCAAGCTTGGCATCAAGGCGGTATGCGACCTGACCGCGTGCATTCTGCAACAGGTCACTCACGAAGCGCATGCTTTCGATCAGGCCGACTGTCGCGGTGACCTTGAACTCAGCCTCACCGTATGCCGGCACGACAGGCAGTTCATTGGCCGCACCTTCCACGACCTGGTAACCGTTCAGGAAGATTTTGTAGCTTATGCCACGCAGGTTCAGCTTGACCGCATTGGGATTCACGATGCGCATGCCGATCTCGAACCTTGGCGTGATGGTCTGGGAGGGCAGCATCCTGAAAGAGGTGACATCTACCGATGGTGTTTCAAAGCCCGGGCTTAGCGTCGTGCAACCGGCAACAAGAAAAGCGGTACAGCACAACATCAGCAGGGATGTTCCGCAATTCATCTTGCGGCAGCGGGCCAGCGCGTTTGTGCATAGTCGTTTCATGCCGGTCATTATAGGGAGATTGGCGGATGACGGTATGGCAAAGCGCCGCCTTTTCGGGAGGGGGCTGACTTGTTAATTAGCGAAAATGGATCAACAGCGTTGGCAATATCCGGGGTCCGGCTTCCTTTGATCCATAGCGATGGCTGTTGCAGGTCAGCGACGCTGGTGTGTTGCCGAAACGAACAAATCAGGATCAACCATCGCACCGTTGAGTATCACGCTCCAGTGCAAATGCGGACCGGTGGCGCGCCCGGTCATTCCGGAACGCCCGATGCGCTGGCCCTTTCTTACCATTTCGCCGGCTTTCACGCCGATCCGGTCCAGGTGGCAATACATGGTGATCAAGCCGTCGCCATGGTCGATAAAGATCGTCTTGCCGTTGAAAAAATAGTCGCCGACCGCCAGCACCTCACCGCGTCCGCTTGCCTTGACCGGCGTGCCGCGCGGCACCGCGACATCAAGGCCGGCATGCGGTGCGCGCGGTTCCCCGTTGAAGAAACGGCGCAGGCCGAAACCGCTGGATAGCCTCCCTTTTGCGGGCATGATAAAAGCCAGATCGGGATTCTGCACAGCGCGCCAGTTGAGTTTCAGCTTCTTGATGTTTGCGATCTCGCGGATAGCGCGCGCCTCGTTTTCGGGCGACAGTTCAACCTTGCTCGTGTCCTTCATGGTGATGTGCTGTTCGGGATAATTCTTGGCATTGACCATGAAGTCCTGCATTCTTGTCACGTCGCCAATCTTGACGCGCAAATCATGCGAACCCGGCGTGATATCGAGTGGCAGGCCGACCACCGCATACCATTCATCGTGATCGGCGGTGACGAGCACCGGCTGGTCGTTCAACCATGTTTGCGGCATATCGGCACCGGCCGAAACGCTGCCGAGCGGGATCACCGCCACGCCGCCGGGCACATTCGATGCTAGCGGGAGGCTTGCATGTGCAAGCATGGGAAAGGCCAGGGCGAACAGTCCGAATCGGGAGCAGATTTGGCGCAGGATGGAAATAAACGTATGCATGATTCCTTCTTGCAGAGACGACTTCGTTAAAGGGGGCATTGTAATATGTGCACGGCCCTATGCCTTGGCGAACAATTCGACTCAGTAGCCTGATGGATTCATATTTCAGCCTCACCACGGCTAGTGGTTGCGATTGACCACCTGAAAATAGTCGGGATAAAGCCGATCTTTCATCTCTGTTTGATACGTCAACTTTATCCCCTGATCTCAGTTAAAGGCAATTCACTCGTCTCTCTTGGGCGGGGTAAATGAACAGCGCCAACTGGTGACCTTGGAGTCCTTCGGGACCGCCCGGCTTGCAAGAATTTGGGCAATCGCCTGACTTGAGGCAGCTTGGCATTTCTCTATCGTTTTAATATAAGGATTGAATACCCAATACTGGTGGACATGCTCCGAATTTTCCAGTTGGAGGATCAGAACAGTGCCATTTGCCTCGTTCTGGTTGCACCCCGAAATAAGCAGGAGGCCAAACACCGCCAGCAGCATCATGATCTTCGAGGTGGTCGGGGAATAGTGATTTTGATTTTTATGCATATTTGATGAAGGTTAAACCCTTATAAGGATGTTGTGGCGTAATGATTTGGCTTGCAGCTCAAGTCGTACGGTGCATCGCCGCGTCCCGCTTGAACGCAGGCTGTGCCTATTGATTACTCATGTCCATAAATTTGTCAAAATTGGCGATGTAGTTATCCAGATTTTCTTCAAGCATTTTTCGATATTGAATAGAAAAATGATCAATAATTTCCTCGCGTGCGGCTGACATCTCCTGTGCAGAGTCAAAGCCATTTGCGCTGACCCAGGCATTGAAGCGAACAAGCGCATACATCATTGAGTCATTGACTTTTATCAGCCCGACTTCCTTTAACTGCTCATTTGACAGGTTGATATGCGCATCGGCGCGCTCATAAAATTTCTCATCTACATCCATAATTTTCCTATCTATCAACAACGTAAAGTAGACACCCGGAAAAGCACCGGTAATGGGACCTTCTGGGTGCACGAATCCGGCCTTCGTATTAAAGCGTATTTAGCCGGGCAGTGCCGGGATTTTTTACGGGCTGCTTCATTTTGCAGGCAACCTTGGATAATGTGTGTTGCCGGGATATTTGCCTTTCGGAAAATCATGGCCTGGCTACCCGGTTCGTGGCGGCAGCTCAGAACTTTGGAATCCGTATGCGACTGACCATCAGTGAGCCGGAAATCGCGAACAACAATACCAGCGGATGAAGCGTGAAGCCGGCCAACATCACCTTGCCGACCCACATGGACTCGCCCAATGCGCCCTGTGTGGCAGCGGCGAACATCAACGCGACCAGCAGCACTGAGGTCGGGATGGGCGTGCCCTCGAAGTACTTCACTTTGTCCCCGCCCTCGGACATCACTTCGGTCGTGATGTTATAGCGTGCCAGGCGCGATACGCCGCATGCAACAAAATAGGCCAGGACAATACGGTCGTATAAGCCCTGCATGCCGCATCCGTATGCAATCACGGCCGGGGCCACGCCGAAGGAAATGACATCGGAGAGGGAGTCGAGCTCGCGGCCCATTGCGGAAGTCTGCTGCCGCCACCGGGCAATCCGCCCATCCAGGACATCGAAGATCAACGCGGCTAACACCAGCCCGCACGCAAAGTAGACGTGCATGACATTGTTCGTTTGCAGATAGGTCAGCATGGAAAACAGTGCCCCCGTACCGCAGACCGCGTTTGCCAGAGTGAACCAGTCGGCAAGATGGAATTCGCGAATCATGGCGAATGGTTTTTTCATTTCGTGGTTATCCTTGGATAATGTGTGACGCTGAGCCCTTTGATTAAGCCAGGAGTACTGCATTGGGCTGGCAAAAACGAAGGCGGTTATGGATTAACAATGTTGAGTACCTGGCCCGTGGCGGGATTATAGTCAAAGTGCCGTGTGACCGAATCGCGACGAAAAGTGTAGCGGCATCTTCCTGCAGCGACTGTAGACCTGAAAATCAGGATTGCTGCCAACAGAAGTATTGATGGTATAGCTGGTTGAAAGAACGCCCTGAAAGATACGCATGCAACGGGCACGACTCGCTGTCAAAACATTACTGCCGTTCGTATCCGAAGGCAGACAATTGGCATTGAAATCGACATTATTACTCCCAAACCCCGGGAGGTTGTCCTTGCCTGCCCAACTGCGTATGACACACAGCTGTTGTGCCATTGAAGCGGATGACTGCAAGGCACTTGCAGTCGTTGCCACGGACGATTGGTAGCTATCTTTACGAAGATCGACGAATTTTGGGAGTGCTGCTGCGCCAAGCACGCCCAGAATCACGATTACAGCGATCAGCTCAATCAGCGTAAAGCCGCGGTGTAAATGGAGCTTAATGTACATGGCATGAAGATTCTAGCACCAAGGGCCAAAGTAGAATCACACAATGCGCAACATTGGAAATTTTTCCTGGCCACTTTCATTCTGGCTATTATGAATTAGTTGTCTGCGCCCTATTGCTGCTATCGCTGCGACGGCGATTGATTGGCGTAGCGACTTTGGTGGTGCGGCGATCGGCCAAGGCGGCACGGCGGATCAATTCGTTCCAGAGCACATCGCCGGCTTCGGACTTGAATTGCAGATACAACTCCACTTCCTCGGGGTAAGCGCCGCTGCTGCCGAGGCGTTCGAGATGGTGTGTGCTCTCATCTGCTCCCGGGGCGTTATCGGCCTCCCAGGCGCGCACGATGGCCTGCCACAACGCCCGTTCGAACGGCGCGTCCTCTTCGTCAAAACCGTACTGCCATTTCAGGAACGATGCTTCCGCGGGGGATAGTTCGGTGCTGCGTAACTTTATGCTCATAACGCCTCCATATGAACATTGGATCGATGTGGGGGAAGGAGTTCCATACACTTCACTAAATTACGGGCTCCGTCCCTGAGGTTTCCCCTCAAAGTTGCAACGCAGTATGATCACATTTATCCACTGGAGGATCATGTTGAAGAACCAAATGTGATCCAAAGTGGGCTCCAACAGAGGAGCGCTACATAAGTGACATTCAGATAATGGTTGACTCTACCATATTGCGACAGCTTAAGTTTAACGGAACCTGACCGTCACTTTCTCACCTCGGGAGCTGACATCCCAGATGTCAGAACTGATAGCCATTTCAGCAAACCGCCACAGGCCGGTTTGCTGAAATGAAGTCGGCTATTGCGGACTGTCGCTCCAGTCTTGACTGGGTTAACTTTGTGCGTTCGCTTTGTGGCATGCTGTTAGCATTGCGCTACAGCCGCTGCGTGCCAACAACGGACAGATCCAGTTTATTTCAAGTTTTTGTTCTTGGACAACCCTTCACCTCAACGTTAGGGTACAAGAAAGGTGCTACGATGAATGATCACTTAGTTGACGGTTACGCTTTAGGGAAGCTCAGTGAGTTGGTATTCGAGCTATTTGTTGGTCTTGAACCGGCGCGAGAGAAACTGAGCGAAAACTTGCATTTCGTCTTTGTCATTACTCCAGAGGATTTCAAACTGAAAAAACATCAAAAAATGTGGGCTGATGTTCAGAAGAGCCTGATTGGAAAAACCAAAAATATCGCTCTTGAACGGGCACCTATCGACAGATTAACGGTGAGAAACGCAACAATAGCGAAAGCTCTCGCGTCTATCTGGTCGATCTATGAGGAATGCCAAATTGCACTCTAAACCTAACGTTCGAGCGGGCCTACCGCGAAGCGGCCCACGTCAGCCTCTTAACTTCATGGTAGGCATTTATGAACCATACTGGAATTAACAATCATCGCTGGATAACGAAATTTGCATGTGCCATCGCCGGAATATTGTTGACGCCCTCAGTATACGCAAGTGAAGCAGCTATCGTCTATGGCGCTCAAGATCCTCCGATTGCTGGAGGTGCGTTTCGTCCAGCGCATTCAAATCTCGCATGCTTTTCTATAACTGAAAATGGTCAATGTTTCGATGGTCAGAAATGGCAACGTCTTTATCCGTTAGGGAAGCGTCACTACGCAAAGGCAGATGGTCAAGTGTCTTGCATGATAGTCATGAAGATTACGCATGATTGCTGGGATGGGCGTAATTGGTACCGGCTTCCGGCCGGACGTTTATTTGGAAAAATTGAACCCGCTATTAGTGGCGGTGCTTTTGTTATAACGCCCCTTCCATAGGTCAAAGTTTAGTCACTACTAATAAAGGAAATGCCTAAAGAACGGTACAAGCCAGCGTGGCGTAAAGCGCCACGCGCGTTTAGCCTAGACATAAGGCCACATATCCAATGACTTCCCTACCTCTGCGAGCAAACTGCTTCGACGCCTCAGCGTTGATCAAAGTGTTTTCGGAAGAACGCGGAAGTGAGGTGGTGCGCGATTACTTCAATCATCGCTCTCCCACGAAGTACACGACGCCGTTCTGCTTCTATGAGGCTCTCACTGTCTTGAAGACCAAGTGGATGTATCGCGGTGAGCTATCGAAAGCTGAATATCTCGAAGCATCTTTCCGTCTTCTTACATGGTTCCGTGGGGCTACGCTATATGGACGTGACTTGAACTTTCATGATCCTCAGACATTCTTGAAGGTACGAGACGTCGCGAACCGGCACTCTCTTGATCTGTCTGACTCGTTCCAGATCCTGAGCGTCAAGGAAGGTTACTTCTCAGTTCTAGTTAATGACTCGCAGACAGTGCTTGTGACGGCGGACGAGGCACTCGCCAAAGCCGCCCGCGCGGAAGGAATCACGGCTTGGTATTGTTTGGGCGAGCCCGAGCCCTGATGCGTCCTAACCCGCCAATCAACCGGCAACGTTGAAAGTCTGCTTTCCGGAAAGACGGATGACCGCAACGTGTCGATAGTGTGAGTACACCAATGTCCGCTGTCGGGCAGTTTAATTATTTGCCCAACCGAAAATTTTAATTGCCCTGAAGCAGACGCTAGGCCAGTTCGGCAATCGACATGGAGCGGCCCGTCACGAGAATCTCAATAAAGGTCTGCTCCTCGTTGCCTTATCGGACGCTGGCAATTTTCTGAAACGGCTACCAGCTCCGTCTGCCGGAATGTACGGTTCCAAGTTTTTGAATCGTCACTTTCGACAGATTGGAGATGTTAGAGTTTGAAAGGTCACTTCCTCCTCAGCACAGACGGGAGCCAGGATCAATGCCTTCCGGAAGGCATACATATTTTCTCCCTGCCGATGATGGTTTGTGTCTATAATTCAATAAGCTTCGCGTATTTATTAGGTTGCGTTTTTAGCTCGGTGTAAACTCGTTGCAATCCGATTCTTAACTCGACTGCCTTAGCGCACGGTGGAGGGAATTATGCACAAAGATGATATAGAAGCACGTGAAAGATTTCTTTACATGTTGGAATGGTTGCTGGAAGTTGTGAAACGCCATTCTGGCCCCCTTCAATTTGGCCTAGCCTATATTCACTATAAACACTCCGACATCCTTGGCGAAACTTACGGGGCAAAAGAGGCGTCGCAAAAGCTTGATGATGTTTCACATATCTTGCGCAAGATTTTCCGCAAGACCGACCTGATTGCGCGCGACGGAATGGATTTCTGGATTCTGGTTCCTTACACCCCGATCAACGAGAAACTTGTCGACAAAGTTAATGACATAATCGACACCGCATCACGAGATGGCCTTCAGATTGTGGAACATGATGTTTACATTTTTTCGTTGGACAAAGACGTGGTTGATTTATGCGAAGTCTCCTCGGCTTTGGAATTTCTTACATATATCAAGATAAATTACATTGACCATGCACTCCACAAAATATCTTTTCCTATCAGGGTTTAGCATAGGCTGGCCTTATGTCATCCCATATGCCCAGAAAGACGCCGCGTTAATGCGGCGTTTTTATTTAATGAAGCGATTTTGGTGGCCTGGCACAAAGTGGACTCCAAGCCAAGGCACCACAGCGGACACGTTGACTTAAGCGCTACCCCACAGCATCACCCGCACGCCCCGATCGCCCCGCAACTCGTACAGAACTCGCAGCCGTCCTTCTTGATCAGCGTGGCGTTGTGGCATTCCGCGCAGAGTTTGCCGGCCAGCGTCTTGGGTCCTGCGGCCTTGCTCTTCTTCTTCGGCACATCCATCACGCCCATGTGCGATATCGGGAAGCCGTTCTCGTCCAGGATGCCGAGCATCGCGTAGCGGTGGATGATCAGCTTGGCGACGTAGGACACCGTCGAGGGGTAGCTTTCCATCTTGATGCCGCCGGGCACGCGCGCCATGAAATCGCCGAGCGGTTCGCCGAAGTTGAGCAGCTTGCGCAGCTTCATGCCTATCCAGGCGGGATCGATCACGCGCATGTCCAGGCTCAATGCCTTGCACAGTCCGTCCAAAGCGCGTGGATAGACGCCGGCCAGCCACATTGAGTAGGGGCGGCGTTGCCCGTCTGGCAACATCAATTCCTTCAGGCCCAATACGAAGTCGTCGCCGGTGCCGGCGTTGGCGATATCCACCGTCCAGCTCATCGTGCCGTCGGTGCCGGTCTTCGGTTCCTTCTTCGCAAACAGCGCGTCCATCATCGGGGTCGATTCGTCCGCGCTGACTTCCAGTGCGCCCAATGCCTCGATGCGGTATTTCAGCAGGTGAGCGAACGCGGACACCAGGCTGGGCATGCGCTTGATCTCGCCGTCGGGCGGCATCGGCATGTCGAACGCATCGTCGCCGGCGGTCTTCATCAGCATCTCGAGTTTCATGCGCACCCACACTGGATCTTCGGTACGCATGTCCATGGATAATGATTTGGCCAGCGCGCCGAGGCCGCGCGGTTGTTCCGCACCGTTCACCCACACCTCGAAAGGATGGTTGTGGCCGTTGGTGGTGTGGGAGACGAAGATCACGAAGGTGCCGAGCGGATGCTTGACCACCTGCGAGACCCAGCCCTCGCTGCCATTCGTCAGTTTGGGACGTCCCGGCCAGCGCAACGAGGCCAGCGCGGGTTGCGGCGTTGCTTCCAGCGTGATGCGGCGGTCCTGGTCGAAGATGAAATCCTGCGGTTGTTCGGTTTCAGTTACTTCGGCTTTTGGCTGCTTGATCTCCGGCGTGACCGACAGCACCGAGCCCAGCACGTTGTTCGGGCGATAGGTGGCGAGGCCTTTCAGGCCGGCTTTCCATGCCGCGGTGTAGAGACCCTTGAAATCCTCGTAGGGATAGTCGGCGGGCACGTTGACGGTCTTGCTGATAGAGGTATCGATGAACGGCGCGACTGCGGCCACCATTTTCATGTGGTCGAGTGCGGAGATCTCCAGCGCGGTGACGAAGGCGGGCGGCAGATTGTTCGTGTCGCCACCCATGTGCTTGTACGTGCGCCAGGCGTGGTCTTCCACCGCGTAATCCTTGGTGCCGCCTTCCGCCATGCGCTTCTTGCGCGTGTAGAACCACGAGAACGGCGGTTCGATGCCGTTCGAGGCATTGTCGGCGAACGCGAGCGAGATGGTGCCGGTCGGCGCGATCGACAGCAGGTGGCTGTTGCGGATGCCGTGCTCGCGGATCTTGTCCTTGATCGGGTCGGGCAGGCGCGACGCGAAACGCGGTGCGGCCAGGTACTGGTCTGCATCCAGCAGCGGGAACGCGCCGCGCTCCTGTGCCAATTCCACCGAGGCGAGATACGATTCGTCGCGCATGATGCGCGTGATGTCCTTGGCAAATGCGCG
>Ga0307376_10006374_pt1 | contig 10441 bp, 8 predicted proteins | sample TR2MG_FD_202536 | JGI IMG/M metagenome (GOLD analysis project Ga0307376, IMG submission 202536) | Soil microbial communities from Risofladan, Vaasa, Finland - TR-2 | ecosystem: Environmental > Terrestrial > Soil > Coastal area > Acid sulfate soil | place: Finland: Risofladan, Vaasa | collected...
TGATGGGTGATCAAATTAGCTTAGGAGCAGGCGCTACTCTACAGATCAAGACACCAAAAAAGTGCCGCATTCGCCTGGTGAGAGATGGCGCTATTGTGGCCCAATGTGCTCTGGAAGATAATATGACATATATCCCGGTTGAAGCCGGTGCCTATCGAGTTGAATGTTATATTGACTTTCTTGGACAAGAACGGGGCTGGATCTTCAGCAATCCAATCTATCTTATTCAAAACTGATTCCACTGAAATTCATCGAAATTCGATCTCCAAACTTTTAGCTCAATTTAGATGTGTTAGAATAACGTATCGTCTATTTGGATTAACATTATGTCAAATAAACCATTAAAGCCTGTATTTCCATTGGAAGATCGAAAATCAGCCATTGTCGTTGGGAGTTCATCCGGAATGGGTGCGGCGCTTGTAAAGGTTCTGACCCGAGAAGGTTACCATGTTGCGGCCGTTGCCCGGCGTGAAACTGAGCTAGCCGATCTGTGCGCCGAGATCAATAGCAACTCGCCAAACGGTAACATGGCCAACTACTATGTTCATGATGTGACAGATTTCGACCAGGTACCAGGGCTTTTCCAGCATATATCTGCAAAACTCGGTGGGTTGGACCTTATAGTTTATTCTGCGGGCAACCAACCTCCGATGGCAGCAGACGAGTATGACTTTTCCAAGGATAGGGGCATGGTTCAGGTGAACCAGCTCGGTGCGATGGCTTGGCTGAGCATTGCTGCGGCGCGGTTCGAACGAGGCAGCGCCGGACATATTGTCGGCATATCTTCTATTGCCGCCGATCGAGGCCGGAGGCTAAACCCAGGTTACAACAGCAGCAAAGCCGGATTTGAAACCTACCTGGAAGGTCTAAGAAACCGGCTAACACATATTGGGGTATCAGTTACAACCATCAAACCGGGATTTGTCGAAACTAGGCTACTGGCAAACTCGCCAAGGAGCTTCTGGGTTATTTCAGCAGATAAAGCGGCTGAACAGATATTTGAAGCAATCCATCGCAAGAAACAAACCACATATATACCGGGGCGTTGGCGATTCGTCGGATTAACTATCCGGCACATTCCCTCGGTTATTTTTCGTCGCTTAAACTTTTAGATATTACTTTGGTGATTATTGAAATCTTGCTGAATCCATAATCATCTCATCGCAATTTTTTGAAGGGATTAGTAGGAGCTACTGATAGACAGATAATGACGAAAAAAGAGGACCAGCAAACCCAGACTGTTGTAATTTCCCAAAATGGGAGTTCCATCCGGCGGGATGTTCCTCTGCCACAAGATCATTTGGAGCAGGTCGATTCTTGGGGCGAGGCGACAACATCCATGTCGTACGTATATCGGCCGAGTACCATAGCCGGCCTTAAGCAGGTATTCGATCTGGCCAGAGATAGTGGTCGGTCAATAGGACTTAGAGGAGCAGGCAATAGTTACGGAGATGCCACCTTAAATAATGAAAACATTATTCTCGACTTGCAGCGGATGAATCGAATTCTTGATTGGAACCCAGAATCAGGTCAAATTCGTGTCGAACCGGGCGTAACAATTGCAAAACTATGGGAATACGCCTTAGAAGATGGCTGGTGGCCGGCAGTAGTTCCAGGCACTGCAAAACCGACCATCGGTGGTTGTGCTGGAATGAACGTTCACGGAAAAAATGCTTGGAAAGTAGGAACAATTGGAGACCAGATCTCCTCGTTTGAAATATTGTTGCCGAGTGGCGAAATTTGTTTCTGCAGCCGAGAACAAAACCAAGAACTCTTTATCGCCGCTATTGGTGGATTCGGCATGTTGGGAATTTTCACGTCGATCACACTACAGCTAAAACGAATCCAGTCAGGTCTGCTTGAGGTTCATGCTCTGGCCAGTCATGATCTTGCGGAGATGATGCAACAGTTCGATGAATACCTCGATCAATCAGATTACTTAGTAGGCTGGATCGATGGGTTTGCAAAAGGTAAATCACTTGGCCGGGGACAGATACATCGCGCAAACTATTTGACCACTGATCAAGATCCCCAACCAGGCCAAACTTTACGTCTCGAAAATCAGCATCTGGCCGATACCATGTTCGGCCTCGTTCCCCGTTCGATTATGTGGCGATTTATGCGTCCTTTCTTCAATGATCATGGCGCCCGTTTTATAAATTGGGCCAAGTACATGTCCTCTTTATACACCCATGATTCTCGTTTTAGGCAACCGCATGTTGCTTTTCATTTCCTATTGGATTATGTGCCAAATTGGAAGCGATCCTATGGTGACGGGGGTTTGATTCAATATCAATGCTTCGTACCAAAAGCCAATGCCTTGCATACTTTTACTGAGATAATTAGACATTGTCATAAGAGGAAGTTGATAAATTATCTTGCTGTCCTCAAGCGTCACAAGCGCGATGATTTTCACATTAGTCATGGGGTCGATGGCTATAGTCTGGCCATGGATTTTCGAATCACTCCAAAACGCAAAGCCCGCCTCCAAGCATTGACCAATGAATTAGATGAGATAGTTTTGCAGGCTGGGGGGAGATTCTACTTCGCCAAGGACAGCACCCTACAATCGAAAACCGTTGAGGCATTTCTTGGCGCTAGTTCAATAGACAGCTTTAAGGAATTAAAGAAACGCCACGATCCTGAGAATATATTGCAGACCAATATGTGGCGTCGCTTCTTTGGCGAATAATTCAAGCGGCAGCACCCTAAAATCTATTACTGGCATTCCAGTCACCCAATGTCTCTGGCAGTTCATTTAACCGGCGGAAGAAGTTGTGATCCCCCGTTAAAGTCTCAAATCGGAGCCATAGAGGTCGTCCATCATCAACCTCAAATGCGAGTGAGATTTTATGACCCGTCAACCTATTGACCAAGGCCCAATATTCCTTGCTTATCGCCTCAACCGGCAGAATCTCGCCAGCTGACGTTTCTTGCCGTCCAGCTACAAAATCCTCGAGCTTTACAACATATTTGTCAGAGATGTCATCGATGAGCACTACTTTGAGCTCAAAAATGGCTCTTAAAAAGTCGCCCGAAGGGAGACGCCAAACAAATTGTGAACGAAAAAGTTCACCAACAGTAAAATGAGTTTCAGGCATTACTTATTGGGGTTATCCAATTATTGAATGTCTGGCGGTTGCAGGAATAAAAAAAGCAGGACCGCTGCCAATGCAGTATCGGTCCTGCCGTGATTTCCTATCCAGCACTTAGCGAATTGCTTGCTCCGTGTCACGATCGAACAGATGTATTCTATCAACATCAATCACCAGATCCACATCAGCGCCAACTGAAGGTGCCAACCGTGTATCCACTATAGATACGAAACTATTTTGGCCAGAATTTAGAAATAGATGAAGTTCGTGACCCAACAGCTCAACGACTTCCACATTGGCCTTTATGGGTGCGCTATTGATATTCGGCGGCACAAATGGTACACCATGAATATTCTCCGGGCGTATGCCAAGAACGATCTTCTTGCCAGCGTAATTGGCAAAAGCGGTATTGCGGTCCTCGGGCACGTGGATTCGAAAATCGCCAGTATCGAGGAATAACTTATTCTCCTCAGAGATGAGAGTCGATTCGAAGAAATTCATGCTTGGGCTGCCGATGAAACCAGCTACAAAGATATTGTTTGGAAAATCATAGAGGTGACGCGGCGAATCAATCTGCTGCAATAAGCCATCGTTCATCACCATGATACGATCGCCCATGGTCATTGCTTCGACCTGATCATGAGTAACATAAATAAAAGTCGTACCGAGTCGCTTATGAAGTTTGGAGATATCTGCTCTGGCGGACACCCGTAGCTTTGCATCGAGGTTTGAAAGTGGTTCATCCATCAGGAATACTGCAGGCTCTCGAACAATTGCCCTACCTACAGCAACTCGCTGACGCTGGCCACCTGAAAGAGCTTTTGGTTTACGATCCAGCAGCGTAGTCAGTCCTAAGATTTCGGCCGCCTCATTCACTCGTCTTTCGATGTCCGCTTTTGGTGTTTTCCGTAGTTTTAGCCCGAAAGCCATATTGTCATACACCGACATATGAGGATATAAGGCATACGATTGAAACACCATGGCGATGTCTCGGTCTTTTGGGGGTACATCGTTGACTACCCTATCACCAATCAATATTTGTCCATCTGAAATCTCTTCCAATCCGGCCAACATTCGCAGGCTAGTTGACTTACCGCAGCCCGAAGGTCCGACAAAAACAACAAACTCCTCATCTTCGACCTCAATACTTAGATCATTTACTGCTATGAAATCGCCGAACCTTTTAAATACATTCTGATACGTTACACTTGCCACCCGGCCACCTCCTTCAAGGCTACAAAAGATTGGAACCACGACACTCTGCCATTCTCTGCCTGAATCATCGTATGCAAAATATATCTGTGCCGTGGAAAAGAGTCAAGCTGAATGTTAGAGTAAGGTTAACAATATCGCAAGTAACAAAAAAGCGCCAAATATGACAATGATGCCAAAGTTCATTGCCAGTGCTTCACCTAGACCAACTTTTCTTTCGCGTCCCACTTGTGAATTCTCAGCAGGTAACTCTCCACTCAGGGCTTGCTTAAATCTATTAACTGTATCTGGACGATTGTCCGGGTGCATTTCTAGCGCCCAGTGCACCGCGTCGCTTACATTCTGGTTTACTTTTCCATTAATTGATTGTAGTGGTTTTAGGCTCGCCGGATTCAGGAAACGCTGTTTTGCTTGAGGTGGAGCTTGTCCCGCATAGAGGTGAAAAAGTGTCGCTCCTAATGAGTATACGTCAGATCTGGCATCCGTGTGTTCGTTATCCGCTCCATATTGTTCCAGCGGTGTGTAATAAGCAGTACCTCGGCCCTGAATAACTGTGATCGTACTCGAGTCATCTCCAGACATTACTTTGGCTAACCCAAAATCAACAAGTTTTATTCGCCCATCTGGCGTCAATTTAATATTGGCTGGTTTAATATCCCGGTGTAGAACAGGTGGTGCCTGGCGATGCAGATATGCAACGGCGTCCATGATCTGTTCTGACCATTCAGCGACAACATCAACATCTAGGTTTTTGCCACGAAGATGACTATCATCGATCAACTCTTTTAGATTTTTACCCGGCACGTAATCCATCACCAGATAATCAAGACCTCTGTCAGAGAAGAAATCAGATACTCTCGGAAGATTGGGATGGTCTAATTGGGCTAATAGACTGGCTTCTCTCAAGAATTGTGCCTGCTCCTGTTGACGCTCAGCAGGCGAAGCATTGGGTTCAGGGCGAACTTCTTTAATCGCACAAAGCCGGCCGGGTAACCTTAGATCCTCGGCAAGATAGACTTTACCCATCCCACCTTGGCCTACAATTTCTTTCAATTGATATCGTTCTCGAAGAACGATGTTATTATTTAATTCTGTTTGCATGTTGACGTGCTGACGATCCTCAGTTCTAATATCAATTATAATCTAATTACTCCGTATTGAGTCACAGGTATTTCATGGTATATCTAACCCTTTGAGCCATTCAGCCAGGTTTGAGAGGTTCCAGGATAATGAACGACAAACCAATTGTATTAGCACGTGAAGGTCAACTGACGGGAGAGCGCTGGACAATAGAGAGCGACGAATTCTTGATTGGCCGCGGTAGTGATTGTCAACTTGTATTGCCCGAAAGACAAGTATCTCGCCACCATGCTAAGATTTTGAGTGAGTCCGGGCAATACATCCTCCACGATCTGGGCAGCAAAAACGGTACTCACATGAACGGAAATAGAGTCAGAGGCTCCATCCCTCTTCGGGATGGAGATGAGATTCAAATAGCCTTACGTGTGAAATTGCTATTTATTGGTACCGACGCGACCGTCCCTCTCATTGTGGAGGCAGACAGACCTGCAGGTGCTCTTGAGTTAGATCCCGATCGTCGAACGATTCGAATCAAGGACCAGGAATTAGCGCCCCCACTTTCGCTAGCTCAGTTTCGTTTGTTGCAAGCACTTTACGATTCCGACGGTGCGGTCGTTGATCGTGATGCAATCATCGACATCGTCTGGCCAGGAACGGATGGTCTCGGCGTTACTGAACAGGCTATCGACGCCTTAGTACGGCGCTTGCGAGATCGACTCTCAGAATTGGATGATCACGAATTTGTCGTGACCGTTCGTGGTCATGGTTTTCGATTCAACGATAATCCCGATTAGTTCAACAATCGAGAGGCGATCAAAGAACTAATTTTTACAAGCCTGTTTTGTAATTTAACATTGCCTTCTTGCTGGGCCTGGAGTTCGATCCTTTTTGTCAACTGGAGAAGTTCCGGTTTTATAAGCGCCTGGTTTTTGTCCAATAATTGAATCCGCTGCTCCTCACTCTCACTCCTTACCAGTTGGTTGACCAACCCAATTTCTGGCGGGGCCTGGCGTTCTGCTTCCATGAAGATTGATTCTTGGATCTCTTGCAATGACTCGAGACGCTGGGTGTCACCGGCCTCTTTAGCCTGGGCCAGATTTGCCGACAAAACCATCATGAATAAATCATCAAGTCGATCTAAATTATCCTGGACGGCCTCTGTCTTATCCTTGGCTGCAATCATATCCAGAAGGGTAGCATTGGCGTCCGCGAGCGCTTCTCGAGATTGCCTTTCCATTCTCTGTTGCAATTCGATTAGGGCTTCCCGCAAGGCTACCATTTCGTGAACATCAACGCCGGCTTTTTCTCGTTTCTCAATTTTCTCGCTTAGTAAGAGAAAGAATTGGTAATCGAAAGCTTGCTGGCCTGAAACCACCAGCGCCCTAACTACTTCCCCATCTTCTCTGTTTGCCAGCACATGCTTCAACAGCAATTTCTGGGATAGACCCTCGCGCTTCGCCTCTCGATTGAAGCCAAGAAGTGCCAGTTGTTGGCGCTCCAGACGTTGACCAACAGTCGTTAGCTTGTACAATTTGGCCTGGATGTTGACAAGCTTCAACGATTCAGTTTCTTGATCTGGGTTTTCAGCCGATTCCATCAATGATCGTAGAATGGCGAAGAAAGTTTCATCGACTAGATCATCATTCTCGCTGATGATTACCTCTGCCGATTGACCTTCTGCGGAGAGCAACTCTCTTAGAAGATCCATCTGGGACGTCTGCCTGGACAGCATCTCAGGTGTAACACCTTCAGTTGCCAGTACTTTCTCTATTAGAGTCTGCTGACTAATCAACGTTAGTGGCTGAAACATGTATCCACGGCGCTGTTCGGCCGGTAGGCGGTCCATAGCTTGCTTTACCAGGAGCCCAATTTGTTCTTGCTGCTCAGTGTGGCTAAGCTTCATTTCGATCGGCATATAGACCATGAATAGTTCATGTGCCGGATCGTGATACAACATTGGCATCTCAACCCGGGTAATCGCACTACAGTTCGGACATTGAACAACATTCAAATAGCCACTGAGTAGCATCTCTTTCAGCTCGGGCTGCAAACCAACATCTACGATCTGGTGTACTTCCTCCGCAAACACGTTACGGCAAGATGGGCATGTGAATTGAGATTGCATAATTACTCCTAAATTTACTAGCCACGAGTTAGGGTTTGTCTTAGCTGATGACAATCCAGGATCAGGTATAAATATCTTTTTATCCGGCCGACCGCACAATTTTGGAGAATTCTTATGGGCGAAATGGGCGTCCGCTAGGCAGCGTTGCTCGTTCTATAAGCGACAAACCATCTCTATCAACTATTACTGAACCATTCAGCAAATACGAGGAATGGAGAATGTAAAGGTAGTACCCCCATTTCCCTCCGACCCCGATCGTCCATTACTGCTATACCAAATACTTCCCCCATGTGCCTCAACTATGGACTTAGTCAGGAATAAACCCAATCCAGTCCCCTCGGTCTTTCGACTCAATGCATTGTCCAGTCGACTAAATTTCTCGAAAATTCGGTGTTGTTCGTGATCTGGTATTCCGATCCCCGAATCGCGTACAGACACCGTCACATAATCTGCATGTAAACGACCACTAAGCTCAATCAATCCACCGTCTGGCGAATATTTTATTGCATTGCTAATCAAGTTATTGAATACCTGATTGAGCCTACGCTCGTCGGCACAGACCGCCGGGAAATCCTCAGGGAAATCATATTTAAACTCGTGAATATTGGTCTGATTTTCAAACCTTCGTATCGTATCGGCGGCCAGTTTCTCCAACGATACGTCTGAATTTACTTCAAGTCTAAAAGTGCCGGACTGCAAACGTGATGCCTCCAATAGATTATCTATCAATTCTGTTAACCTGTCGGCTTCCTCTTCAATAACCGCGGAGTACTCTTGAAGCACTTCTTGGGGCCAGTGAGCTTCTGGTCGGCCCAGGGTACCAGCGTAACCCTTTATTATCGATACAGGTGTTTTTAATTCGTGACTCACGACAGAAATAAAAGTTCGCTGAAGATCTTCTTCTTCGCGATAACGGGTGAGATCGCGAACATTGGCAATTATATTGGTCATCGCTCCGCGACTATTCAATAAAGGCGCATAGGTTATTCCTAAACTAATCTCATCCCCCTCGGATCGGCGAAGATCTCCCTCAACGTAAAGTTGAGCAGCGCCAGGTAATGGCCAACCGTTTGACACCGCTGCTTCAAGAGTGAGCTCCGTCCGTAGCTTCTTCCAGCGGACAATATCTTGATGCCGCTCGTTTACAACATCAGCTGGGTGTAAACCAGTCATGCGGCCCAAGGAGTTGTTGAAACGAGCGATAGTCAAGTTTCGATCGAGAATCATGATTCCATCGGCACTCTGTTCCAAGATCGCATCCAGGCGCTGTTTTTCGTCAATAACCGCCTGGTAAAGGCGCGCATTCTTGACCGCGATGGCCGCTTGATCGGCGAAACTTTGCAGTAGATTTGCTGCGTCTGTATTTATCCGGTAACTATCAGTTTGAAAAACGTAAATCATGCCGATCAAAGTCTCCCCGCTAAGCAACGGCAAGCGCAATACTTGGGTTAATCCTATGTCCGCTTCCTGGGCAACCTTCTGCATCCTCCTGGTTAATTCCGGGATCACACTTTGCTCATTTCCCGGCTCATATGGCAATCCTTGTAACAAGGGTGCGTGAAGCTGAAAATGGTTGCGAGGAATCCCATATATTGCGGCAATCCGAAAAGTATTGTCATTGGGATCAACCAACACTATCGCGCCTGCTCGTCCAGAGATAAATTCTACCGAAGCTTGAACGATAATCCGCAAGACATCGGACAAATCCAACTCCGCCGTGAGGGCTCGACTAATAGCTAGTAAGTATTCTCTTTGCCGGACGCGATAGTCTACTAACACGACTCAAGATTTTAACATAACGTCAGATCCAGGACGAACCTCTAATTGACATGCAAAAAGCGCTGAACCACCTTCGGCAACGGTCCAGCCCTTGGATTAGTATATAATTTAAAAGGATTCGAATTTATTAAGGTGGTAAAAAGAAGTCCTTTATCGGACGGTTAACTGGTCCAATATCAAAGCTATCCCACTTTTTTTGGATCGATACCGGACGCTTTCAAGGCTTTGTTGTATGCAGATTTTTCCTTTGCATTCTGAATTCGGGCCTTCCGGATCTCATCTTGATCCATTTCATCAGAAATTTCTATGTAATTCGGGGCCGGAATATTCGCAGGAACCGATTTCGTTGAGGGACCTGACTCCTCGATGCTTGTTTCAGGTTGCACCGTTGGCTGAGCAATAGCTTCAACTGCATCAGAAGCAGGTACAGCGCTAGCAGCACCAGCAGCCTTAAATTTCTTGTTAGCGGCCGATTTCGCCTTGGCATTGGCAATGCGCGCGGAGCGGACCTCACCCGGAGCCATATCCTCGGTTATAGCGATCGCATCGTAGTCGACGCCCGGTATCGGCTCGCCCGCCTCTCCAATTGTTGCCAGCGCCGGCGTTTTCGTCGCTGCAACTGTTTGGGTCACCGGTTCGGCTATAGGAGCCCCTGGCGTCACATCGCGTGTTTTTGCTGCTTTTGAGGCGGCTGATTTCGCCTTGGCATTGGCTATCCTGGCCTTGCGTTTTTCGGCAGGCGCCATCTCCTCGGTAATTTCAATATACGGGTAATCCTTCCCGGGTATCAGATCACCACTATCTTTGACAGGTGCAACGGCTTCGGCCACACCCTTTACCGGGATAGCCGCTGGTCGCATTGCCTTTGCTCCTGTCCTTAAACCCGGCCAGCTATGAAAATAGGCCATCCTCACAGCCGATACAGGATCTGAATCAATTCCGTCAAAGGAGGTTTTTTGATTATCATCACCAGAATGACCAATGTTTGCATTCGCCCCTCTGGGCAACTTGGCTGCCAGCACTGCAGCTAGTTTTCGAGCCTCTAGAAGTTGATTGTTAAGATTTGCATCGAGCGGAATCATATATCCGAGGCTAACAGCCGGTTGGTAATTGGTGGTTTTCGCACTATAAGCGTCATTTTCCCGATCGA
>Ga0307376_10006379_pt1 | contig 10437 bp, 9 predicted proteins | sample TR2MG_FD_202536 | JGI IMG/M metagenome (GOLD analysis project Ga0307376, IMG submission 202536) | Soil microbial communities from Risofladan, Vaasa, Finland - TR-2 | ecosystem: Environmental > Terrestrial > Soil > Coastal area > Acid sulfate soil | place: Finland: Risofladan, Vaasa | collected...
TGCTTTAGTAGCACCAATAACACTTGATGCTACTGATAGGCTTGTAATAAAAGTCTATGCACAAACAACTTCTGGTGGCGACAGAACCCTACATTGGGTGTATGAAGGCACTGTAAATACTTCTCACGTTGCATCTACTATTATAGTTTCTGCTGACCCCGGTGACACTGGTCCAACTGGCTATACTGGCTACACTGGCTACACTGGCTACACTGGTTATACTGGTCCAATCGGACCAACCGGTTATACAGGATATACTGGCGCAACAGGATATACTGGATATACTGGTTATGGAACAAATGCTTTTTCTTGGTTTATAAATAATTAATAATTAAAAAATATATGAACACACTCATATTAGATGCAGAGACTAAATCAGTTACTTTAGTCCTAGCGGGGGCTGTAAGTTCTGACCAATGTGATATTGTCGCAGCTTGGGCTGACGACACTGGTTCTGCTTTTACAGAAGGGTCTACTGATTTAACATCAAATAGTGATACACCAGTTACTGTTGTTGCCGCTCCTGCCGCTGATACTCGCAGGGTAGTTAAATCAATTTCAGTTTATAATGCTGACGATGCGGTTGTAACAGCAAGTATTAGTTTTGTTAGTGCTGGTGGAACAAGAGTTATTGCCAAAGCAACTCTTGCTGTTGGAGATACTTGGACCTTGGAAGGAACTTATAATTCTGATGGTAGTTTAAAAGAAGTTGGAGCTGCCGGTCCAACTGGTGCAACGGGTTACACTGGTTACACTGGTTATGGTGACACTGGTTATACTGGCTACACTGGTTACACTGGCTACACCGGTTATGGTGACACTGGTTATACTGGTTACACTGGTTATACTGGTCCAACCGGCTATACTGGCTATACTGGCTATACCGGCTATACCGGTCCTGCAAGCTGGTCTCTTACAACTGATTTAGAAGTTAATGAATTTGATATAAAACTTGACGCAACTTTATCTGGTGATGAAAAGTGGTCAGGAATAGTAATTCCCGGAACAGCAGGTTCAGCCTGCACAGTAGGAGATGTTTGTTTCTTAGCTTCTGACGGCAAGTGGGATATAGTTGATGGAATTTTAGACGGAACAGATGTCGGCTTTAAAGCTCAACTTGGTATGTGCGTCTTAACTGCTAGCGGAGTAGATGAACCAATTGAATTACTTACTTATGGGAAAATACGAAGTGCTACATTGCCAGCGTTAACTCCCGGAGCAGCAGTTTATTTAGATGATACCGCTGGAGATTTAGTAGTAGCACAACCAAGCACAACTAACTTTGCAATCAGAGTTGTTGGTTATGCAATAACAGCAGAGGATTTAATGTTCAATCCTTCTGATGATTATATTGTTCACGTTTAATATATAAATATATGGGAAATTTTGCAGGTATTGATAATTTTGATTCTGACACAGATGGCGATGTGAATGGTCAAACTGGTGGTTCAGGCTGGTCAGCTGGCTGGGTATCAGCCACCGGAAATTATGAAGTTCAAGGGTCACAAACAAACTATGGTTCATATAAAGCATTGTTTACTGATGACTGCGCAACAGAGCCTACTTGTTATAGAATGCTTACTGACACATCAACCAATGCTGGTGATATGTATTTTTCTATAAGAAAAGATTTGGTTGGTGCTGATAATTGGGGATTTGTAGCTTGTAGTGGCGGTGTATTAGGAAATGCGAGAGCTTTCCAAATTTTTATGCAATTTGATGGAACTTTAATTTTTCAGGGGACTTCTACAGAAACTTTAGATGCAAGTTATGACGGAAATACTTGGTATGATATTCACGTTAATTGGACATCAGCTACAACCGTAAAAGCAAGGATAAAAGTATCAGGAACATCTACTTGGTCGGCTTATACTTCTGAAGTAACATTACTCAATAGTAAAAATACTATTGATAGAATTGTTTTGGAAACAGCCAATGCTGGAAGTGGTAATGCCAGTTGTTATATTGATAACATTAGTGATACCGAACCGACTGTTTATAACGGTGCTGTCACAACTAGAAATACTCTTAATACAGGTTTAGTTGCTTATTTTAGATTTGAGGAAGAGAGCGGTAATAGAATTGATAGTTGGGCTGGATTAACTTTAACCGATGTTGGGTCGCTTGGTTATGGAGCCGGTATTATTGGTAATGCAGCAGACTTTAATAGGAGCGCACCTGATTTTCTTGAATCAGCACAAGATGCTTTCGGACTTTCAAGTGATATTTCAGTGTCAACTTGGGTAAAATTTGAATCATTGCCCACTTCTGGTAATATGTTTATTATTTTTAATAAAGAAAATGAATCTGGTCAGGATTTTTCTACTTATATGGGTTCTCTTTATAATGATACTGGAACTTTAAAATTGTTTTTTAGAACAACTAATGGAAGTGTATCTTCTAATATTGATGATACTGTAGACTGGACACCTTCAACGGGAACTTGGTATCACCTTGTTTTTACAAGGAAGTCAAGTGGTGGAACTATTAAATTTTATGTAAATGGTGCTCAACAAGGTGCTAGTCAAGAAGGTTATGATGGAACTTTGAGTGATAGTTTGTCTTATAGTTTTTTCTTGAGTTATTATAAAGCAGCTGACCCACGAGCTTTTGACGGTTTAATTGATGAATTTGGATTATGGTCAAAAGTTTTGGACATAAATGAAGTATTAGCTTTATATAATGGCGGTGATGGGTTACCTTTTACTCCTGACGATGTATCAAATGATGCTGTTTTGCCGATAGATTTACAGGCTTATTGGACTTTAGATGAATATTCTGCTGGGTCTACTGGCGTGGCAAGGAATGACAGCACGTCTAATGGTAATGATTTGGATTCTGACACCAATAATGTTCCAAGCATTGCTGCTGTTATTGATAATGGCGCAGATTTTACTAGAGCAAGCACACAATATTTAGCAACTGGTGGTGGAGAGGTAGATATTACTGGGGATAGAGCAAGTTCTTTGTGGGTTTATATCAAAACTGCACCAGACGACCAAGAATATGCTCTTGATTCTAAATATACCGATGGTGGAAATCAAAGGTCTTGGTTAGCTACTTATGTTGATAGTAGTGGAACTAAATCAATTATAGTCAGAACTTCTGATAATGGTGCTGATGTTCAGACTGATAATTATGTAAAAACCCTAACGCCTGAAACTTGGTATCATATAGTTTTTAATTATGACGCTAGTGCTGGAACTTGTCAGATTTGGATAAATGGTGTTTTGGAGGACACTTTGGCTGGACTTGATACTTCGCTACACAGTAGCACAGGTCCTTATACTCTCGGTTGGAATACAGCGGTTACTGGTTATGCTGACGCTGTGTTTGATGAATATGGTATTTGGGAAAGATTATTAACCGCTGGTCAAATAAAAGGATTATATAATGATGGTGATGCAACCCCTTACGGGGGAATCACCTCAAGCATAAAGTCAATTGATGGACTTGCTTACGCGTCTATTAAAAGCGTAAACGGATTGGCAGTTGCAAGTATGAAATCTTTTAATGGTTTAGAATAATTAACAAATAAAAATGGAGAAAAATGAAAATAATGAAAATAAAATCCGCAAGGTATTGTTCAATGAGGTATCGCTTTTTATAGCTCTTATTGGAATGATTTCGGGAGTCATTTTTTGGGTAGCGAACCCTCAAACAGAAATGTTAGTTAGAGTTACCAAACTTGAAGCACAAGTTGAGTCAAATCAGACGGTGACTTCGGCTTTAGAGAGGATTAAAAATAATGATTTTGTAGAAATGCAGTTGAAGATGGACCAAATAGAAAACAGGCAGATTGAAATATTAAGAGCTTTATCAAGTTTACAGGCAATAATTCAACAAGGTGGGTTATAAAGCCATAGGACTAAATCCTAAAGTTAAAAAACAAAAAGATAACCCACCTTATCTTTAACAATATGTCAAGAAGTAAGAGGACAATTAAAACATTACACGAGAGAGCTCGCGAAGCCTACGGAATGATGGCTACGGTTATTTTCTCGATATTGTCAGTAATAGCTTTAGCAATAATATTAATAGTATGGTTAATCAAGAGTTTATAGACGGAGGTGCATTTATAGGTCAGAGAGAGACTGACTTTGCAGGCGGAACCCTACCATTTGAAGTCAGGGTTATTGATGGTGACTGGAATAAAGAACCATATTACCCCACCGGAGAAAAACAGTCTGGTATTAACGGGGACAAGTTAAATTGCGTTACCCAAAGTAATCACAACGATATTGAATTGCAGTTGAACCAGATGATTGCCGACAAGACAATTCCGGTTGGGCACCTTGATTGGCTTAGTAGAAAAAGCTATTTGGACAGTATGGGCAGGGTTAATACTTCTGAAAAGTTTAACAGTATATTGAATGAAACAGCTAAATTTCACGGTAATTACTTGTGGAGAGTGGCTGATGATGCCAGAAAGAATGGACTAATACCGCAAACAATGTTACCTGAAGTTGTTGATGAGAATTGGGACACATATTATAACCCAGACCAGATTACACCAGAAATGATGGAACTTGGCAAGGAGTTTATAACTTGGTTTGCTATTTCCTATGAGTGGATAACTGACCATAGTCTTGATAATTTAGTTAAGCAACTCCAGCACGCCCCAATTCAAATTGTGTTTCCAAACCACGCAGTGGTTGAAATAAAAAGTAAGCAGGAGTTATTGGATTACTTTGACAGCTATAACCCTTGGGTCAAGGAAAGGCTCCAGAGTAGTATAACCGCTTATCTTAAACTTATTATTAACCCAATTATTAATGACGACACAATTATGACAAATGTAAAAATTCTAAAGCTAGAAAATGCTTCAGATATATATATTGGTGTTCCGGTAAAGTCCGAATCAGCTATGATATCCTATTTGGACAATTATGGCATTAGCTATAGTCTGTTGCCAGATGGTAGCCTTGACTGGAACAGCGTTGACATAGGAGGTTCTATTAAATTAAATAATTAACCAGAAAATATATGTTTTTTTCAAAAAAAGATATCGAAGATAAAATAGAGGAGGAAGTTTTGGAGAAGGAAGTTGTAGAGGAGGAAGTTGTTAAAGTAGAGGTGGTCGAAGAAGACCCCGAAGAGGCAATCCCAGTTGAAGTGGAGGTTATCAAAGAGGAGAAGGTGGAAGAGAAAGTTCCAAGTTTCTTATAATTAAATATTAAATCCGCAAAAAAATGAAAAAACCAAAATTTAGCATAGCTCTTATAGCCAAAAACGAAGCTTTGACTCTCCCCAGAATGGTGGGTTCCTTGAAGGAATTTCAGGATAGAGGGGGAGAGATATGGGTTTTAGACTCTGGCTCTACTGATAATACAATCGAAGTAGCCAAGGGGCTGGGTTGTAAAGTAGAGGCAGTTGGAGATAGATTCAGGATAAATATTGACGAAGATTTGGCTGACAAAATAAACGCCAAGTTCGTAGTAGAGGGTGAGGAACCGGTAGTAAAAGCTGGTGAATCTCTTTTTGATTTTGCTTCAGCTAGAAATTATATAGCTGATTTTCCAGAGAACGATATGATAGCTACTCCTGATTGTGATGAAATATTTACTAAGTTTGATATTGATAAGCTAGATGAAGTCATTTCTGATGGCTGCGAGCAATTGGAATATGAGTTCGTATTTTCACACGATGAAAACAATAATCCGGTAATTAAATTCAGACACTGTAAGTTTTATAACAGAAAGAAGTTAAAGTGGGTTGGTATAATTCACGAGGTTTTAAAAGGGGATGCTAATAGAAAATATCTTGGCGAAGACATTATTAAGCTTGAACATTATCAGAATGTGGCTACAAATCGGTCTGGCTACCTGAAAGGACTAGCGATTGATTGTTATAACAATCCAGATAATGATAGGAACTCCCATTATTTTGCTAGGGAAATGATGTATTTAGGAAGAAACAAATCAGCAATCAAGGAGTTTTTGAAACATATTTCAATGGGGCGCTGGGGCACAGAGGCGGCTCAATCGATGCTTTATATAGGTGATTGCTATAAGACTCTTGGTGACACAGACGAAATGTTAAAGTGGTATGCGAAGTCAATAGATAAGGAAACTCGAAGAGAGCCTTTTATGCGTTTGGCTGAATATTATTTCAACAAAAATATGCACCAACAAGTGGTGGCTTATGTTGAAGCAGCTTTGTCTATTACGCAATTACCGTTCTATTCTAATCATCAGCCATATTATGAAAATATCCCCCACGAATTGCTTTATGTATCTTATTGGCAACTAGGTAATAAAGAAAAAAGTAAGGAACATTATTTTAAAGCCTTGGCTTGGAAACCTAATCATCCTAGATATTTGAATGATGCTAAATTTTATATGAATAGTCCTAAATCAAAGGTTTCGGTAATAATCCCGTTCAAAGATAAGGTTAAAATGACTGAAGATTGTGTTAAAAGTCTTTTATCCAATACACCAAACTTGGGAGAAGTTATCCTTATTGATGACCACTCAACTGAAAAATGGACAGCTGTCAGTGATAAGGTTAAGTGTTATCTCAACAAAGGAACTATGGTTAATGACGCTTGGAATTATGGGGCTTCGTTGGCTAAGTATGATTATGTTTGCTGGTGCAATAATGATATTCTTTTCTCTCCAAACTGGGAGACTCCACTTATGAATTCTTTGGATAACGAAACGTGGATTGTATCACCATATCATACTCCGGGCTTAACAGTTCCAGATGATTTCCCAGCTGGTAGGGACAGAAAAAAGAATATGGACGGGCACACTACCGGATTACCATTTTTAGGTTCTTGTTTTATGATGGAGAAAAAGAATTGGGATAAGGTTGGACCAATAGATGAACGATTGTCACTTTTCTGTGGAGATAATTATATTCACGAAAGTGTAGTTTACGATTTTGGAAGACAGGTTAAGGAAATTAAGGAATCATATATTCATCACTTTGTGTCACAATCGGTTGGCAAAACAGCATTAAGCGATATTCTTAAACAGGACACAGAGAACTTTGACAAAATATATAAAGAAAGACGCTGGGATGCAAAGTCAAAACACCCCGAAGCTTCTTGGACTAAAGATATTATTGATTTAAGGCTGAAGTTACCGTTAAAAGATATTACCAAAATGAGGGTTCTGAATATTGGTATTGGAGATATGGAATCAGGCGTTGCAAAACAGTTGGTCAATATTAAATTTGGACACCTGACAATGGTAGATGTCTACCAGCCTTATATCGATAATGCTAAGAAACTAGACTGGATGGCTAACGAAATTGAGTTTGAACTGAAAGACGGTAAAGCAAAATACAACTGGAGTGATTATGATTTGGTTATGATATTTGATGTTCTTGAACATATTGAAAAAGAAGAGTCAATTAGAATAGTGAATGAAATACAGGCAGCGGGAGTTAAGTTGCTGGTATTTGGACCACTGGAAGAAGAGGCAAGGCACAATGTTTTTACTGATGAGCACGGTGAAACTATCGGTCACCAAGACCACATATCATTCTGGACAGAGAGAGACTTTATTGAATTGGGTCTAAAGACTGAATTGTTAGAGGGTTTTCACGTTGAAGACGGTAATGTATTCCCAGCTGTCTGGGCATATAATTATTTCAACGATAAAGTTATAACTAATCCTAAAATTTCATTTGTAATACCAACATTAGGTAGGGAGGAGGGGCTTAAACTTTGCTTGGATTCAATAGCGGCACTAAATTATCCTAAAGATAATGTCGAGGTTATCGTCAAACAGGATAGTTTCGAAAATAGAACTGGTGTTCCAAAACTTCTGAAACAAGGAGTTGAGGAATCAACTGGTGAGTGGGTTGTGTTTGCTTCTAACGATACCGAGTTTTCTCCTGACTCAATTAGGGAAGCTTTAAAAGAAGGAGAACTTGGATATGTTGCCTTCAATACTGGAGAAGTTTATCCAGACGAAGGAAATATAAATGAGCATTTTATGATTAGAAAAGATATTATTGAAAAAATTGGAGAGGTTTTTGATACAGACTTCTACCACGTTGGAGTTGATAATCTACTCTTGGCAAAAATGAGAAAACTTGGTGTATTCAAACGAGCTGATAAGGCTATTGTCAAGCACAAGCATTTTGCTCAAGGTGCCGAGATGGACGAAACTTATAAACTTGGCTGGTCAAAGGTCGAAGAGGACCGGAAATTATTAGCTAAAAAATTATTAAACTTATAAATATATGAACAAAGTAAATATAACTTTAAGTGAAGCAGGTAGTTTATTGTTAGGTGCTGGATTGTTAAAACTAACTGATGACCTTTATCCCGGCTTGATTGTAGTCGGTGTAGGTGTAATTATCAAAATAGCAGTGGCTATTCTGAAGAAAAAGGGAGTAGTAGTTGGTTCAAGAACCTTCTAATAATTGATTAAAGCCTAGAAAAGTATACAATTAAGGTATAACTATGATTAACAAATAAAAAAGATGACCCCTCAAATTAAAATTACACACAATATAGGTAACACGATTGAAATCCCTAATGAGTTGGATATCAAGACCTCTACCTATATGAGCAGCAATATTGCTGCGGGGGTGCTTGCGGTTCCTGTAGACAATACTGTTGATTTTACTGACGGAAGTTCAATTCTATTATTATTATCGTCAGTTGGAGCAGAAAATTCTGAAATTGTGACTTCAACGTCAAATACTGGGCAATCATTTGTCACTTTGGCAACTACAATGTCTCATAATCGTGGTGATATTGTCAGTGAACTAAAGTGGGACCAGATAGTTGTGTCAAAATGTGCAACCATTGATGGAGTTTATGCCGTATTTGGAAGCGCTCAAACCATATTCACTACCCAACAAAGCACAATTATTTATGATACGACTGGACTTTCAACAGATTACTATAAGATTCAGTGGAAAAATTCATTAACAGGATTGCTTTCGAGCTATTCAACTGCGATAAGTGTAAGCGCTTATCCAACAAATTCAGTTGCTTCTATTATTTTCCCAGTGTTAAAAGCAATGGGTATAAGTGAGGAGGACACCAAAATTACAATTCCTTTCTGCCTATCAGCTGTTAATGACGCAAGGAAGTTCACCGCTTCTAAACTTTACGGTATTCGGCACGCTTGGCAACAGGAATTTGAATATCCAATTAAATTATTAGCCGGAAACAATTATGTTGATTTGCCAACTGATATTGATTTTATCGAGACAGACCAGTCAGTTCTGGCTGCTCGCTTTACAATTGGAAACGTATTAACACCGTTTAATTTGAGATATATAGACAAACGGTCTTGGAATCAAATTGCTTTTTCAGTTACCGGAGGGACGACTTCAGCCGCTGCTTTGACTGGGGCTGTGTCACTTACGCTGAATAGTGTCGGGGATTTTCCCGACAGCACATCCGGTGTGGCTTATGTTGCAACTACGGCATATACACAAGATATTGAAGAGATTGGCTACACCGCTATTAACTTAACAACTAACCAATTAACTGGAGTAACAGGAATCACTCGTGATATTCCTGCGGGGACTAGGGTTTGGTCGAGACCCACAATTTCACAGCCTATCTATTACACGGTCTTTGATGATAAATTGTATTTTGACAGAATAATTCCCGATTCAATGCAGGGCAATAATGTCTACATTGACTATTACAAGAAAATTGATGAAGTTGAGAGTCTTTCTCAAGAGCTTTTAGAGCACTACAGAGAGATTTATAAGTGGTATCTTCGTTACGCTATTAAGTATCGTAAGGATAATTCACTTGAAAGTGACGACCCAGATTTAAAGAAGTTCGAGTCTTTGGTTCAAGCCTTATACAACAACCTCTACACTGGGCAAGATACTACAATAATCACGAGTTAAAAATTAACAAAAGAAACTATGGCATATACAAATCCGCTGATTCCGTTAGTTGATATTCAACAACAGGAACAGCCCGACAATACAAGTTCATATCAGTTGATTACCTTCGGGACAGTCACTGGTGGAACTCCATATGCAGGTGCAACTTATGCTAACATTTTTGCCTTGGAGTGTATTCTTCAAGATTTAGATGGTAGTGCTGTCTATCAGATGACAGGAACCGTTGCTGTTCCAGCTTGGACTGCTATTGGTGCTGGTGCGGCTGGTTCAACTGGTTATACTGGTTACACCGGTCCTACTGGTTATACTGGTTATACTGGTGATACTGGTTATACTGGCTACACTGGTGGAACTGGTTACACCGGTCCAACTGGTTACACTGGTCCTGCTGGAGCTACTTCGGCAACTGGTGCTACTGGTCCAACAGGTTTTACTGGTTACACGGGTTATACTGGTGATGACGGTGATACTGGTTACACTGGTGCTACTGGTTATACTGGTTATACTGGTCCTGTAGGTCCAATTGGTGATACTGGTTACACTGGTTACACTGGTGATGCTGGTGATACTGGTTACACTGGTTACACTGGCGAAACTGGTTAC
>Ga0307376_10006380_pt1 | contig 10437 bp, 9 predicted proteins | sample TR2MG_FD_202536 | JGI IMG/M metagenome (GOLD analysis project Ga0307376, IMG submission 202536) | Soil microbial communities from Risofladan, Vaasa, Finland - TR-2 | ecosystem: Environmental > Terrestrial > Soil > Coastal area > Acid sulfate soil | place: Finland: Risofladan, Vaasa | collected...
AGCCTGACGACACCTCCGAGGAGACGATGGAAGACCAGGAGGACGGCGCGACCGACCAGCTCGACCGCGACTCCGAGGCGGCCGACCTGCCACGCCGCTCCGATCCCTGGCGCCCCAATGCGTCGGTTCTCGATGACCCGGAAGCCTTCGGCTACAAGGTTTTCACCCAGGCCTTTGACGAGATCGTCACCGCCGACGAGCTGTGCGACACCGACGAACTCGACCGCTTGCGCGCTTTCCTCGACAAGCAGCTTTCGGCGTTGCACGGGGCCGTGGCCCGGCTCGCCAACCGGCTTCAGCGCAGGCTGCTCGCCCAGCAGAACCGCGGCTGGGACTTCGATCTGGACGAAGGCGTGCTCGATGCGGCGCGGCTGGCGCGGGTCATCATCGACCCCATGCACGCGCTCACCTTCAAGCAGGAGCGGGACACCGACTTCCGCGATACCGTGGTCACGCTGCTGCTCGACAACTCGGGCTCCATGCGCGGCCGGCCGATCATGGTCGCCGCCTGCTGCGCGGACATTTTGGCGCGCACGCTGGAGCGCTGCGGGGTGAAGGTCGAGATTCTCGGTTTCACCACCCGCGCCTGGAAGGGCGGCCATTCGCGCGAGGCCTGGCTGAACGCCATGAAGCCGCCGCTGCCCGGACGCCTCAACGATCTGCGTCACATCATCTATAAGGCCGCCGACACGCCCTGGCGGCGGGCCAGGCGCAATCTCGGCCTGATGATGCGCGAGGGACTGTTGAAGGAAAACATCGACGGCGAGGCTCTCGCCTGGGCCCATCAGCGTCTCTTGGCGCGGCCCGAGCAGCGGCGCATTCTCATGATGATCTCCGACGGCGCGCCGGTCGACGATTCCACGCTGTCGGTCAATTCCGGCTCCTACCTGGAAAAACATCTGCGCCAGGTCATCACCGAGATCGAGACGCGCTCGCCCGTCGAGCTCTTGGCCATCGGCATCGGCCACGACGTCACGCGCTATTACCGCCGCGCCGTGACCATAACCGATGCCGAGGAGCTCGCCGGCGTCATGACCGAGAAGCTCGCCGAGCTGTTCGACGAGGATGCGGCCTGGCGGCAATTGCACCGCAATATGCCGTCCGCCGCGCGCGCCAAACGCCGGGCCCTCCACTAGGTGCGCCACCCATCGCGCAGGGCGCGGACAGCGCTGCTTGCCGCGCTGCTCTCCTTTGTCGCGATGTTCGCCGTTGTCTCCTCGCTCGCCAGCAAACCTCTGGATGTGCCGGAGCGCCCCTTCACGGTGCGCGTCACCGCCATTCCCATCACCTTCGACCGCGACGACACCAAGCGCTTGGACTTCGGCAAGCTCACATTCCGCGGCGGCCTCAACCTGTTCGGCAGGTCGCGGCATTTCGGCGGTTTCTCGGGCATCGCCGTCAATGCCTCCGGCACCTCACTGCTTGCCGTAACCGATGCGGGCGCCTGGATGCGCGCCACGCTCGATTATAACGGCCGCTGGTTGAAGAGCTTCGATGACGTGTCCGTCGGCCCAATCCTCGGCCAGGACGGCAAGCCCTTGGAGACCGACGCCGAGCGCGACGCCGAAGGGCTGGCGGTGATCTCCGGCGATACGCGGTCCGGTCAAGCCTATGTCGCCTTCGAACGCGACCAGCGCATCCTGCGCTATGCCTTCGACCCGTCACGTTTCGGTCCGCCGACCGGCGCCGTCCGGCTGCCCAAGGAAGCCGGCGCCATGAGCTCCAATCAAGGGTTCGAGGCGGTAGCGCTGGTCCAAGCCGGAAGGCTGAAGGGCACCATCGTCGCCTTTTCCGAACGCTTGAAGGACCGCAACGGCAATCTCAAGGGCTGGCTGATCGGCGGCCCCAGCCCCGGCGCCATCACGGTGCGCCGCCTCGGCGGCTTCGACATCACCGATGCCGCGGGCCTCCCCGACGGTGGCTTGGTGCTACTGGAGCGCCGCTTCCGCTATAGCGAGGGCGTAAAGATGCGTATCCGCCGCATCGCGGCCACCGAACTCAAGCCGGGCAAGCTGATCGCGGGCGAAGTCCTGCTCGAGGCGACCGACCGGCTCAATATCGACAATATGGAAGCGATCGCCGTGCACCGTTCGCGCGCAGGCGAGACCATCCTGACACTGATGTCGGATGACAATTTCAGCCCGCTTCAGCGGTCGCTGATCATGCAGTTCGCACTGCCGTAGCCAAAATGAGCATCAGGAGGCGATCGCCTGGCCCTCATGGGCCTTGGCGATTTCACGCTTGAGACGCCGCGCCTTCAAGGAAAGCTCGTCGTCTCCGGCCTTCAGCAGATAGGCATCGAGGCCACCGCGATGCTCCACGGAGCGAAGCGCGTTGGCGGAAACGGTAAGCCGGACGCTCTTCTTCAGCGTGTCGCTCTGCAACGTCACATTGCAAAGATTCGGCAGGAAACGGCGCCTTGTACGACGCTTGGCATGGCTCACATTGTTGCCGGTGAGCACGGCTTTGCCGGACAGCTCGCAGCGACGGGCCATGGTCCTATGTCCTTCTAGTCTTAATGAAAGCCGGTTGCGGCTCGTGGCAGTCCACAAGCGCAGGCATCTTGGGGGGCGAGATATACGGGGATGGCCCTATTCGGTCAAGGCACCGCCTCGATTTCCGTCTATGGTGGCCAAATTGACGAATCCCCCAAATACCTGGACAGTCTTTAGGGCCTGGGTACGCGCGGGTCAGCAGTTTGCTTGGGGCCGGGAGGCATGTGGGCACCACGACATTGCTTGAGCTTTGTGGCCGTGGCCGCCCTTACCCTGGGCCTCGCGCCCACGCTCGATGACGAGCGCGCCCGGGCGGAAGCCCCGGCCAGCGCCCCCGCGCGCATCATCGCCGTCTACCAGGTCAATCTCGGCAGGCTCAATCTCGGAAATTTCAGTGTCACCACCACGCTCCGTGGCGAGGGCTACCAAATGCGCGGCGAAGGCCGGTTCTCGATCCTCGAAGGGCTGGTCTACAATTGGCAGGGTGTCACCTCCAGTACCGGCAAGGTGACCGAGGCCGGGCCCGAGCCCGACACGTATGCTGTGAGCTATTCCGACGGCGGCCAGAAAAGCGAACGCCTGAAGATGACCTTCGACGAGGGCACGGTAGAGCGGGTCTCGATCGTGCCGAACACGCGCCCGCGCCCAGGCACCATCCCCGTCAGGCGCGAGCAGCTGGAAGGCGTGCTCGACCCGATGAGCGGCGCCTTTCTCACCGCCCGCTCGGCCAACCCCAATGCAGATCTCGGTGTCTGCAATCAGATGCTGCCGGTGTTCGACGGCAAGGCGCGTTTCGATCTCGTGCTCAAACCGAAGAAGCGCGTCATGGTGCAGAACAAGGCGCGGACCTCCTATTCGGGACCGGCGGCGATCTGCCGGGTGAAGTTCATCCCCATCGCCGGCTACCAGCCGGGCGATCCGGGGATCCAGATGATGACCCAAAGCAACGAAATCGAAGTATGGCTGATGCCGGTCAGGGGGACGCAGATGTACGTGCCCTATCGCATTGTCCTGCCGACACCCGTGGGCTATGGCACCGCGGTCGTGACGTCCATCCAGGTCGCGGGTTCGCGGCGCGCAAGCATCGACTAGCGCGCTTCCTCGACGGCGCGGAACACACGAGGCGACCCTTCGCAGAGCCAGGTATTAACGCGGAAGCCCCAAAACCCAACATGTCGTAGGGAACGGACGCGGAAAATTTACGCTCCCCTGATTCGTGCGCGGTCCGTTCCCGTTGCGGGCCGCGAAACTAGAGGCTCGATGAGAACCGGAAACGAGATGTAGTGTTCGCCCCCGAAAGCAGGCGGCCCACGCCAAAGCCACCGGAGACGTCCGAGAGACTGTGCCATTTCGATGCAGAACATTTACCGAATGGGCGGAGTCACCGATTCGGACGGGATTCGTTCTTCCCCCGTTCACGCCCAAAGCGTGAGTCACGTTAAGAACTGCATAGAATGATCAGACCTTTATCCACGCAATCCACAGGTCTCGCCAAAGGCCGCGGCGTCACCGCCGTGCTCGGCCCCACCAATACGGGCAAGACCCACCTCGCCATCGAGCGCATGCTCGCCCACGACGTGGGCGTCATCGGCCTGCCCCTGCGGCTGCTTGCCCGCGAAGTCTACGACAAGGTCGTGGCCAAGGTCGGCGCCAACCAGGTCGCGCTCATCACCGGCGAGGAGAAGATCAAGCCGCCGAATGCGCGCTTCTATGTCTGTACCGTCGAGGCCATGCCGCGCGAGCTCGAGGCGGATTTTGTCGCCGTGGACGAGATTCAGCTCGCGGCAGACGCCGAGCGCGGCCATGTGTTCACCAACCGCCTGTTCCATGCGCGTGGCCTGAACGAAACGCTGCTGCTTGGCGCGGCGACGATGCGCGACGCCATCCGCGAGCTTCTGCCCGGCGCCAACCTTGTCTCGCGACCGCGCCTGTCGAAGCTCTCTTATGCGGGCGACAAGAAGATCACCCGCCTGCCCCGGCGCGCGGCCATCGTCGCCTTCTCGGTGAACGACGTCTACGCCATCGCCGAGCTGGTACGGCGGCAGCGCGGCGGCGCCGCGGTGGTGCTCGGGGCACTCAGCCCCCGCACCCGCAACGCCCAAGTCGCGCTCTACCAGAACGGCGACGTGGATTTCCTGGTGGCCACGGACGCCATCGGCATGGGGCTCAATCTCGACCTCGATCACGTGGCCTTTGCCGGCATCCGCAAGTTCGACGGCCAGGCCCACCGCAATCTCACGCCATCGGAGATCGGCCAGATTGCCGGCCGCGCCGGCCGCCATATGAATGACGGCACGTTCGGCGTGACCGGCCAGGTCGCGCCCTTCGACGCCGAACTGATCGACCGCTTGGAGAACCACACCTTCGATCAAGTCGGCATGCTGCAATGGCGCAGCCGCACCCTCGATTTTGCCTCCCTCGAAGCGCTGCGCGACAGCCTGCGCGAGAGCCCCGAGCATCCCCGCCTCACGCGCTCGCGCATGGTCGACGACGTGATTGCGCTGGAGAACGTCACGCGCGACGAGGAGATTTGCGATCTGGCGCGGGCACCGGCGGCGGTCGGGCTGCTGTGGGAAATGTGCCAGATCCCCGACTACCGGAAGGTATCACCCATCAGCCATGCCGAGTTCGTCGCGACGCTCTACCGTTTCGTCATGAGCGACGAGGGCAAGATTCCCGAGGATTGGTTCGCCAATCAAGTGGCGCAATCCGACCGTATAGACGGTGATCTCGATACGCTGTCGAACCGGCTTGCCCAAATTCGGACCTGGACATTTGTCTCACACCGCTCTCAATGGCTCCAGGATCCGGAGCGCTGGCAGGAACGCACAAGGGTCATTGAGGATAAACTGTCTGACGCTCTTCACGAACGTCTGACACAACGCTTTGTCGACCGGCGCACCAGTGTGCTTATGCGGCGCCTGCGCGATAAGGAGGAGATGATGGCCGAGATCAGTCCTGACGGTCAGATTCTTGTCGAGAACCATTTTGTCGGACGCCTGGACGGCTTTCGCTTCACGCCCGATGCGTCCAGCGATGGTATTCACGGCAAGGCCGCGCGCCACGCCGCAGCCCAAGTGCTCGAGACCGAGCTGGCCGCGCGCGCCGCGGCGCTTGTCGGCGCAGCCGATGAGACGATTACGCTCACCCCAAACGGCCGCATCGTCTGGCAAGGCTCGGAGATCGGCCGGCTCGAACGCGGCGACACGGCCCTCAAACCGCGCATCCAGCTCTTCACCGACGAGCATCTGGCCCCGCCGGACCGCGAGCGTATCGCGGCGCGCCTCAATGCGTGGCTCGCCGCCCATCTCGATGCGAAACTGAAGCCGCTGATCGCGCTGAGCGAGGCGCAGGACCTGACAGGCCTCGCGCGCGGTCTAGCCTTCCGGCTGACGGAAAATCTGGGCGTGCTCCGCCGCGATACGGCCGCCGCCGAGATCAAGGCGCTCGACCAGGCCGACCGCGGTCAACTGCGCAAATACGGCGTGCGCTTCGGCGCCTTCAATCTCTACTTCCCTGCCCTGCTCAAGCCCGCGGCCGCGGAGCTCCTGCTTCTGCTATGGGCCCTGCACGGCGGCCCCGAGCACAACCTCGATGCCGATAGCCTGCCGGAACGCCCGCAGCAGGGGCTGACCTCCGTGGCGGCCGACAAGGCCATCCCGGAACCGTATTGGCGTGCCGCGGGCTTCCATGTCGCGGGCACCCGCGCCGTGCGCATCGACATGCTGGAGCGGCTCTCCGATCTCATTCGTGTCCGCGTGACCTGGCGCCCCGCGCCGGCCGAAAAGGAGGGCGCGCCGGCCCCCTCTGGCGCCAGCGGCGATGGCGGGTTCCGCGTCGTGCCGGAGCTGATGTCCATGGTCGGCTGCTCGGGCGAGGAGTTTGCTTCCATCCTGCGCGCGCTCGGTTTCCGCCTGGAACGCCGCAAGCTCGAAGCCGGCAATGGCGCCACCGAACCTGAAACGCCCAAGGGCGCAACCACAGAGGCCGCGCCCACAGAGCCCGAGGCGGCGCCCACAGAAGCCGCGCCCGCGACCACAGAAAATGGCGCGACCGCGGCGCCCGAAGCGGTCGCTGAGCCGCAAGACGCGGTTTCCACCGCCCCCACCGAACAGGCCGAAGCGGCGACCGCCTCGGAGCCCGCCTTCGATGAGATATGGCGCCCCAGCAAGCGCAAGGACACCCAGCGTCCGCGCCACGCCGGGAGACGGTCGAACGAGCAAGGATCCCAGGCCAAACGCCCGCAACGCCACGGCAAAGCCCAAGGGCAGGATCACGGTCAGGGCCAAAACAACAAACCCCGTGGCAAGGGGAGAGGCCAGGATCGGGGCAAGCCGGGCGGCCAGGACCGCCAGCGCCAGCCGCGCCGCGAGCCCATGAGCCCAGAGCACTCACCGTTCGCCGCCCTGAAAGACCTCCGTGACAGCCTCGCCGCGCGCGGCCGGCCCGAGCGGAGTTAGCCGCACTCCCCTATGGCGGAGCAACGCCTCGACAAATGGCTGTGGTGCGCCAGGCTGGTGAAGACACGGTCAGGCGCGGCGCGGCTGATCACCGACGGCAAAGTTCGCATAAACGGCGAGCGCGCTGTGAAACCGAGCCGGCTCGTGCGAGACGGCGACGTGGTGACCACGGTCAAGCTGGGATGGCTTTCGGTCGTGCGTGTCCTCGATGCCGCCGAACGGCGTGGGCCCGCGAGCGCCGCACAAGCCCTTTATGAGGATTTGACGCCGAAGGACGTGCCGCCGCCCGACCGGCCGCTTACACAAGGGCGCACCGGCAAACGTCCCACGAAGCGGGATCGCCGCGTCATGGACGCCTTCCGCATCGGCAAGATCTGACCCGTCACGCCGCGGATGTGAAGCGCGGACGTCGAGGCGCCGCCACAGGCTCGATACGACCGGCGCGCAGCAGTGCCGTGGCCTCGGCCGCCTTGACCGGCCTGCTGAAGAAGTAGCCCTGCGCCTGTTCGCAACCCGCGCCGATGAGAAAGCGCATCTGGGCTTCCGTCTCCACGCCCTCGGCGATCACATCGAGCCCAAGCTCGTGCGCGAGCCGGATAGCGGCGCGCACCACCGCGGCGTTCCGATAGTCCACCGTGACGCGGAATACGAACTCCTGCGCGAGCTTCAATCGATTCACCCGGTAGGTGGTCAAGTATTTGAGCGATGAGTAGCCCGTGCCAAAATCGTCGATCGCGATTCTGACGCCCAGCCGGCGCAGACTCTCCAGCGTATTGCTGGCGATTCTGACGCCCAGCCGGCGCAGACTCTCCAGCGTATTGCTGTGCTTCTGCGTCGCCTCCATGAGAACAGACTCGGTGAGCTCCAGCTCGATATCGCCCGGACTGACATTCCAGCGAAGCAGGCTGGCCTCGACTTCCCGCTGAAGCTAAAGGCAGCCGGCGTCAGCAGCCCGCGTGTCTTGTGGTTCCAGCGGACCAAGGCCTCTAGGCCGGTCAGGCGCCCCGTGGCCAGTTCGACCTGCGGCTGGTAGTAGAGCTCGAGCTCGCCGTCTTCGAGAGCACTTTTGAGCTCATCGGCGATCCGCACGCGTTCATGCACCTGCCGGTCGAGATCTTGGCTATGGAAGCGGTAACAATTGCGCCCCTCATCCTTGGCGCCGTAGAGCGCGAGGTCCGCTTGAACCATCATCGCCTCGGGACTGGCGATATCCCGCGAGAACAGCGCAATGCCGACGCTCGAGGTCACCGAGATCTTGTGGCCATCAACAATAAAAGTCTCGGCAAGCGCCTCGGCGATCCTCGAAGCGAGCGAGGCTGCCTCCGTGGGCTCGCTCACATTGGGGGAGAGAATGGCAAATTCATCACCACCAAAGCGCGCCACGAGATCCTCCTCGCGCACGACGCTCGTCAACCGCGCGACGATCGCCTTTAGGAGCTCATCGCCCATGGCGTGACCCAGCGTATCGTTGACGTCCTTGAAGTCGTCGATATCGAGATAGAGCACGGCGAACGGCGGCGCACCGCGCAGGCTTGCGGCAAAGGCCATCTTGAGCCGCTTCATGAATGCGCGGCGGTTTGCCAAGGCGGTGAGGTTGTCCGTCTGCGCCAACTGTAGGATGCGCCGGTTCGCGGTTTCAAGACGCAATGTTTGCCGCAGCTACGACCACATATAGGCGAGCATGGCCGCGAAGATCAGACCGATCACGCCGACAACCAGCCAAGAGCGGTAATAGTCGATCGATTTCGAAAGGTCGGGAACCACCCCCAGGTCCCATCGCGCGTCGCCGGCCAGAATGGGCGCCGACCAATGGGGCAACTCCGCAAGCGCCGCCCGCGTTGTGGGTTCGGAGGACCGCTCGCGACCGCTCTTGCTGTAAGCGAAAATCGGCGCGGCCTGCTGATCGTCATTGCCGGGATAGAGATACAGGCCGACGGTCTTAGGCAGTATGGCGTCCGCGAGAATGGCATCGAAGAGCGTGGCGGTTTGGAAGACCCCTGCGATCACGCCTTTGAAATCTCGGCGTCGGCTTTCGAGGCTGTCATGGCGCACGCCTCGCTGGTAGATCGGCAGGAAGGCGAGAAAGCCGGCGCGTTTGCCGGCGATCGGATTGCGGAGCTCAATGTTCTGTGCCGTGGCCATGATGTCCGCGTCGCGGGCACGCCGGATGGCCGCGCCTCGCGTACGCTCCGAGTGGAGATCCGTGCCGATGCTGGCCGTGCGCGCATGGGAAACGGTGGAATAGAGGATCGGGAAGTAGACCGTGCGACTCTCTGAATCGTTCACGGACCCTGTCGGCGCCCAAGTCTTGATCGAAAATTCCGCGAGATCGCTTGCTTTCACGCGGCCTTCGAACGCTTCACGGTCCTCACCGGTGACGCGCGGGCACCAGACAAGCCGCATGATGTTGTCCTGGCCCGCCAGGATTTAGCTTGTAAAGAGTTCGAACTCACGGCGCGTGACTCGCTCGGAGGCATCATAGAGAGCGCGCAGCGCCTTGAACTTATCGAGATATTCGTTGAGCCCGTTTTGCAGGACAGTCGCGTAGTCGCCGGCGACATCGTTGAACTTCGCCTTGGCGAGCCGCACCTCCCAGACGGAGACGGCGATCCAGGCCGAGCCGGCAACCGCAAGGCCAAGCACACCGATGGCAAGCAGGGGCCAAAGCTGCGACAAACGCGGTCGCGCGCCGATGACCTTGGGTTGATCTTGCATCCGCGAACCAGTCCCCGTGAGGGTGGGTTGCCCATATCCGGCAAGCCGCCGCTTGGGCCTCTCGATCCAACCTATGAGAGGTGTCACAAACTGGTTGACGCGGCCTTAGTCCGGGCCAGGAAACTCAACCTAGGGCTGACGGGGAAAGCCGCAAAGCTATGCCAAAAATCAGGGTTTGCCAGGTGTTACGCCGCCTTGTGCTGGTGGCGTGATTGTTATACGCAGGCGCTCTCCGGGCATTTAGGACGGCCCGAAGGGGCTTTATTGAGGTGGGCTGGGCAAGCCCCGAAACCGTGTGGGATCGATGACTTACGTCGTCACTGAAGTCTGCATCAAGTGCAAGTACACCGATTGTGTGGAGGTCTGCCCCGTGGATTGCTTCTACGAGGGCGCCAACATGCTTGTCATCCATCCGGACGAGTGCATCGACTGCGGCGTCTGCGAGCCGGAATGCCCCGTCGAGGCCATCAAGCCGGATACCGAGCCGGAATTGGAACAATGGCTGGAAGTGAACCGGCAGTATTCGGAGACCTGGCCGAATATCACCACCAAGAAGCCGGCACCGCCCGATGCCGACGCCTTCACCGCGGAGCCGGACAAGTTCGAGAAGTACTTCACCGCCGACCCCGGCGAAGGGGATTGAGCGTATTCAACGGGTGAAGGGTTAACCCTATGGTCAAAATGCCGCATATTGCGGCGCCAAAATGGCCATGCTGCAGTGCCGGGCGACTTCCAGATTCATCAAATTTGTGATATGGTGCTTTTGA
>Ga0307376_10006381_pt1 | contig 10435 bp, 8 predicted proteins | sample TR2MG_FD_202536 | JGI IMG/M metagenome (GOLD analysis project Ga0307376, IMG submission 202536) | Soil microbial communities from Risofladan, Vaasa, Finland - TR-2 | ecosystem: Environmental > Terrestrial > Soil > Coastal area > Acid sulfate soil | place: Finland: Risofladan, Vaasa | collected...
GTATTGGTGAAATCAGCCTGAATTATGTTAAGCAGACAGGAAAAGATATTGTTATGTCTCTTTATGTGGAAGGGAGTGAAATAATCATAAAAGGCAAGCTGGAAGGTTCAACAATTACTGGAACAGCTGATACTCCTGACGGGCAGGTATCTTTAAAAGCCACAAAGATTGAGAAGAAAAAATAGTATCAACTCATAACAATGTCTACTGACAGACGAAGTTTTATAAAACAGGTATCTGCAGGAGCCGGAATATTGGCTATTCCAGGTACGCTATCCTCTTATGCCCTGCAGAATTCCAATCAGAGTACAAATAAACCGCTGAGGGTATCGACCCTGCAAAAGCCGGTTGCAATAGCTATGTGGGACTTCAGCTGGATTCTGAGGCATCACAGGTATGGCGAATTTGAGAATTGGGACAGTATTCTGGAAGGGCTGGCAGAAAGAGGATATAATGCAGTAAGGATTGATGCAATGCCTCAGTTTGTGGCAGCTGATACGAACGGGAAACACGAAAACGAATTCCGCTCAGTAAAAAACGGATGGCAGCCATCCCTGTGGGGAAATGACTACACTATGAGTTTCAGACCGAGGGAAGCCTTGCTGGAATTTCTTCCCAGATGCAGTAAATATGGAATAAAGGTTGGCCTTGCCACCTGGTTCATGCAACATGGCACCAACCGGAAGGAGATATTCAAAGAAGAGGGTGGATTGTTGAGAGCATGGGATGAGACTCTATCATTTCTTAAGTCTAACCAGCTGCTAAATAATGTGATATATGTCGATCTTCTGAACGAATACCCAAACTGGCATGGGTATGACTGGTTGAAAAAAAATATGAACAGACTTTCTGGTCTTGAACAATATAAGCTTGATAATCCCGAAGCAAATGTTCCGGATCAGATCATTAGCGGTAAAAACTCAAATGCTGCGCAGCAGAAGTATTATAATGACTTCATCAGGTCTGTTATTAAAACCCTGAAAGGGAAATATCCTGACCTCGATTTCTATGCTTCACTTGATTCATCAATGGAACTCGACCGTATTGACCTCTCAGAATTTGATGCACTTGATTATCATATCTGGTTCGCACATACAGGTAAGATTCCCGGACTTGATAAAGTAGGCGCCAGAGATCAGTCGCTGAACTACGTTGAAATATACAGAGACCTTCAGTCGTACTGGAAGGAAAATAAAAAATCACTGGTCGGATGGATGGAAGGAAGGCTCAATGATATCTCATCATATGCTGCAAGAAATAATATTGTATGCGGGAATACTGAAGGCTGGGGCCCAATATCCTGGTTTGACCATCCCGAACTGGGTTGGGAATGGACAAAAGAGTGTGCTGAAATTTGTGTCGACATTGCCCGCAGTCACGATAACTATAAATTCATCTGTACCTCTAACTTTACACATCCTCAGTTCAAAGGAATGTGGGAAGACATAAGTTGGCATAAAAAGATCACGGAAAGGATTAAGACATGAGAAAAGGCTAAAGGCGAAACGCTGATGGCTGAAGGAAGATTATTCATGAAAAAGCAAATTGTTCTGTACTTTCTTATAATGCTGATTCAGCTCTCGTGTACAGAGAAGCCTGCTGTTCAAGTGTTTGTGTCAGGAACAGATGGCCATAAAAGCTACAGAATCCCGGCAATAATAGGATTACAGGACGGTACTCTCCTGGCATTTGCCGAGGGCAGAGTAAAGGGAAGTGCCGATTTCGGTGATATTAACATAGTACTGCGACGAAGTACAGATAACGGAAAGACATGGGATCGGATGTCGATAGTTGTTGATTATGACTCTCTTCAGGCAGGTAATCCTGCACCGGTTGTTGATCTGACCGACCCTGATTACCCGGATGGCAGAATATTCCTTTTCTTTAATACGGGTAATAATCATGAAGGAGAAATAAGAAAGGGCAACGGATATCGCGAGGTGTGGTATATTACTTCTGTTGATAAGGGAGCTAGCTGGTCTGATCCTGTAAATATAACAACAAGTGTCCACCGCCTGAAAAAGCCAGAGGTCGATAAGACATACAATTTCCCCGAGGATTGGCGCTCATATGCTAATACACCGGGACATGCATTTCAGTTCCCTGAAGGGAGGTACAAGGGAAGAATTGTGATAGCAGCAAACCATTCGGCAGGAGAGCCGTTAAATGACTGGGGAGATTATGCTTCCCACACATTTTATAGTGATGACCATGGTAAAAGTTTCAAACTGGGACAAACATTACCTATTCCCGGGAGCAATGAGGCAACTGCTGCAGAAATTTCCGGCGACAGGCTAATTTTAAATGCCAGGAACCAGAAAGGAGACATAAGGGCCCGTATTGTTGGGATAAGCGATGACGGAGGAGAAACCTGGAAAAACTTCTTCTACGATAATATGCTGCCTGACCCGGTATGCCAGGGAAGCATCATAAATTTTGCTAAATATAATGGCAGAAGCGTACTTGCTTTTTCAAATCCTGCGGATACAATAAACAGAGACAACCTTACTTTGAGATTCAGTTATAATGATGGGGAATCATGGACTCAAAAGAAAATAATCGATAAATCACCTGATATCAGTAAATCAAGAAATTACACTGCCTATTCTGATCTTGTTGCGCTCTCATCAGGCAGAATTGGAATATTGTATGAAAGGGATAACTATTCCGAGATAGTATTCAAAGTAGTTAAACCCAAAACAAAATACTGAAACCAGTTTCAACCACTTTATTATTAAAATATTATGTAAGTGTTGAGTCACAATGCCGGTTGGCGCCATCCCGAAAACTTTAGGTATGCAATTGGAGGCAAAATATGGCACGGATTATAAATCCGCGCCAGCGTCACAACGCTTGATGGCGCCAATTTGCAATTGGTGCCAATATATGGCGGTCTCAAAAGTCAACCACCTCCCCCCTGACTGTCGTCAGGGTTACTCCCCGCTCTAAGCGGGGCAGGCTCTCCTTCAAAAGGAGGAGAAAGTTAATGCTTTAATTATCAAATATTTCCCCTCCTTTTCAAGGCTAATCTTTATACACATTTTACCTCCCAGATAAACTGTACACCAGTTAATCAAATTTCAGAGAAATTGTAAATAGTCAAGGAGATTCCTCGCTGCGCTCGGAATGACAAGCTAATATATTGTTAAAGAGGGAGAAACGGCGATTCGAACGATAACTTATTTTGAAATCCTTTTTTTTGACGAATCGCCGTTTCTCCCTCCCCTCCACTAAAAATGAACTGTCATTCCGAGCGCAGCGAGGAATCTCATGCATCTTATCCAATCTCCGTTTTTATTGTTTTTCATTCTATTATGCTACAGTCTTTAGAACATTAAACAGAAATGTGTATAAAGATTAGCTTTTCAAGGACGGGCATAACGGGGTGGTTAAAATGTCTTTTGAATACACCTCTTAATATCTTCCATCTTTTGATTAATAAAAACAAAGTGGTAAATTCGTTTATAACTTTGGTACTATATATTATGGTTTCACGGTTGCATCCGTTTACTTGCTAACTTATAAACTGAAGTCTAATATGACAAATTCAACAAGAAGATCCTTTCTTAAATCCACCGCAGCTGTTGCCGGATCAACAGCACTGGCCGGATTAAACGGCTGTGTCTCCAATGAAGGAAGCAAGTCAGGAACATTATCCCCCCTCAATGGCATCAGAAGGCAGAATATCAAAATAACAGATATAAAAGTAAAGCTGCTGTCATACAGGCTTAAACCTGAGGAACAATGGACAGATGGAGACAATAATGGTATTATATGGCAAACCACAACCGTCATCACTGAAGTATTCACTGATGCCGGTATTGTGGGAATTGCTGGTTGCAGCCGTTACAACGGACCTGAAGAGATGAAGTTATATACCGAAAAAGTAATAAAGCCTTTTCTGCTTGGAAAAAATCCCTTCGATGTGGAGATACTTACAGGTGGAATTGCCGGAGGAGGAGCCAGAGGAGCCTGGGCAGGTGTGGATGTAGCTCTCTGGGACATTATAGGCAAAGCTGAAGGACTGCCACTTTATAAAATTCTGGCTCAGGATACTGAACCACAAACACATCTTCGTGTTTATGCCAGCGGAGGTGAATTCACATGGCGAAAAGATTCCCAGTTTACTGACATAGGGCCGGAAAGCCATATAAAACAGGCGCTAAGTCATAAAAACGCTGGTTATACTGCCTTTAAGTTCAGAATGGGCGGTGGTTTCGGTGATCTGGGAATAACAATGAAAGATTATATCCCCCATCTATATAAGTTGAGAGAAGCAGTCGGACCCAACTTCGACCTCATACAGGAAGCCAATACCAGGTGGTCAGTGGAACAATGCCTGGAGATATGTCCCGTACTTGAAGAACTCAAATTTCTATGGTTCGAGGAGCCGACAAAAAGAGTAATTAACGATTATCTTAAAATTAATCAAGCGCTCCCGACTGTTAAAATATCTGGTGGTGAGGGACGCCATAACAGGTATGAACTGGCAGAATGGATCGACAGCGGCGCATACGACATTATTCAGTCAGGTTGTGATGATGCCGGGATGACTGAGAACTGGTATATAGCACAGATGGCTCATACAAGAGGGAAACTTTTTACAGGTCATAACTGGCAGGATGGCCTGATAACAATAGCTAATGCTCATTTGCTGGCTGCCATTCCAAACAGATTCCTTCTGGAAACAAACATGACGGCAAATCCTCTGAAAGAAGGATTGTTCAAGGAAAAAATTGTGGTTAAAAACGGATACCTTGATATTCCGGATAAACCAGGTCTGGGAGTTGAACTTGTTGATGGCCTTGAAGAAATGTATCCCTATATTCCGGGATATTGGAATATTCCTGATCCGGGGATGCCTGGAAGTAAAAAATAGAATTATATGAGTATCGGCAATCATAAACACATATTCCAATATCGCTTGAAAATCAATTTACTATGAATTTATGTTATAAAACATCTTTTTTAATTGGCTACTTGCTTTTAACAACATCTCTTTTTGCTCAGATCAGACTACCTGCAGTAATTGGCGACAATATGGTTCTTCAGCAAAAAAGCGATGCCTCAGTATGGGGTTGGGGTGAGCCCGGATCAGAGATAAAAGTAACGGGTAGTTGGGATAATGACACTGTAAAAACAAAGATTTCAAATCACTCTTTCTGGAGTGTTAAATTAAAAACGCCTGAGGCAGGTGGACCCTATACTGTAAATCTTAAGAGTGGTGATGAGGTAACTTTGAAAAACGTGATGATCGGTGAGGTATGGATTTGCTCCGGGCAATCAAATATGGAATGGAGCGCGAGCCATAACCTGATGAATGCCGAAGAGGAGATCAGAAATGCCAGTTATCCGGATATCAGGCTGTTTCATGTAAAGAAAGTGGCAAGTGAAACATTGCAGGAGAACTGCTTTGCAAAATGGGAAGAATGCTCTCCTCAGTCAATGCGCACATTCAGTTCTGTCGGATACTTTTTTTCAAGAACTCTTCATAAGAATCTGAATATTCCCATAGGTATAATTGAGGTTGCCTGGGGAGGGACCCCTGCGGAAGTATGGGTAAAACCGGACCTTATAGAAGCAGATCCGTTTCTTAAATCATCAGCTGACCGGCTTCTTACGTACGACTGGTGGCCAAACAAGCCTGGTGTGACCTACAACTCCATGATAAACCCTCTCATACCCTTCAGCATCGCAGGGGCCATCTGGTACCAGGGTGAAGGCAATACAATAAATTATGAAAGCTACCGCAAACTGATGAACACTCTTATTACCAACTGGAGAAATGTTTTCGGAAAAGAGTTTCCTTTCTACTTTGTGCAGATTGCTCCCTATGCGTATGGAGCAGATACCAAATCAGCAATGATCCGTGAGGCCCAGATGCAGACAATGAATGATATCCCTGCGACAGGAATGGTAGTTGTTTCTGATCTTGTTGATGATATCAGGAATATTCACCCCCGCAATAAACAGGATGTTGGCCTGAGGCTTGCAAAATGGGCACTGGGTGATACATATGGAATAAAGGGAATCACATATAAACATCCGCTTTACGAATCGATGAAAATCGAAAAAAGCAAGATCATGATCACATTCACAAATGCTTCAGACGGACTGGTAATGAAAGGTGAAGAACTAAAACATTTTGAGATCTCAGGATCTGATAAGATCTTCATCCCTGCAACTGCGAAAATTGACGGAAACACAGTGATTGTCCAGGCTAAAGGACTAAAGTCGCCTGAAGCTGTAAGGTTTTGCTTCTCAAATGATGCTATGGGAAACCTCTTTAGCAGGGAGGGTTTGCCGGTTGCACCATTCAGGACAGATGCATGGGAGTATTGAATATAGGTGTTATCAATCAACTTAATGACAATTTTTTTCAAGGCAGCTTTTAAAAATTAATTCATACTTTCGCTTATTACATTTCACTAAGATATATTCAGAAAACTTCATAAACAGCTGAAAAGCATGAATAATAAGATACTGAGTCCAAAAATTTTGGTCTATGTGGTTGGACTATTGCTGGCGGCAGGGTGTAATTCACACGATAAGAATATCTCCATTATTGACCGGGAACCGGTTATTGAACCTGACTATTCGGGTGTGACCATCCCTCAGAATATTGCTCCACTGAATTTTAAAATTAATGAGGATGGAAAATCTTTCAGACTGTTAGCTTCTTCTTCGAATGGTTATAAGTTCTCTATAAAATCGGCAGATGGGATTATTCGCTTTCCCAAAAAGTCGTGGAAAAAGCTGCTATCAGCTGAAAAAGAAGGGAAAATAAGCCTGAATATTATTTCCGAAGATAAACAAGGTCTTAGCAAAAAATATAATCCCATTAATCTTGTTGTAGTCAGTGATCCTATTGATCCCTATTTATGTTACAGGTTGCTTTTTCCAGGTTATGAAGCATATTTAGATATAAAGATAATTCAAAGATGCACTGAAAACTTTTGGGAAAGTTCTCTAGTTGAGAATCAGGTGCTTAATACTAATTGTGTAAATTGCCATACTTTTCGTCAAAATGATCCTGATAAATTTCTTCTGCATGTCAGAGGCTCTGAGGGTGGCACATATTTCTCTGAAGGTGATAAGATTGTCCGAAGAGATTTGAAAACCCCTGAAATGAAGTACGGAGCTGTTTATCCTGCATGGCATCCAAACGGAGAAATTGTAGCTTTCTCCTCAAATAGCATTGTTCAAAGTTTCCATGCATCTCAGGAGTATAATATTGAAGTTACTGATCTGGCGTCATCACTTGTAGTATATAATATTATTAAGAATGAAATGTCGACTGTTGAAGAGGAAGACTCTGCTAAGTATATGGAAACTTTTCCTGAATGGTCACCTGATGGCAGATACCTTTATTATTGCAGAGCAAGACAGACAAATGACACTTCAGACTTTCCAAGAATAAAATATAATCTGGTGCGAAAAGCTTTTGACCAGGATGCATTCTCGTTTGGGAAAGCTGAAGTTATTTTTAATGCAGATTCAATTGATAAAAGTATTTCGTTTCCAAGAATTTCTCCTGATGGGAAATACCTTGTTTTCACTCTTCATAATAATGGGAATTTTTCAATATGGCACAAAGAAGCTGACCTCTATCTTCTTGACTTAATGACACAAAAAACAGAGCGAATGAATGTAAACAGCAGTGAGACTGAAAGTTATCATAGCTGGTCATCAAATAGTAAATGGATAGTTTTTAGCAGTAAAAGAGATGATGGACTGACTGCCAGGCCTTATTTCGCCTATTTTGATCCTCCTGATCATTTTGGAAAACCATTTATTCTGCCGCAGAAAGATCCTACTTTATACACAAGAATGGAAAAGACCTTTAACAGACCGGAGTTTGTGACAGGCAGAATCAAGTATGGACCTCGTGATTTTGAAAGAGCGTCTAATAAAGCTGCTGAAAAAGCTAAATGGTCTGGAAACTAATAGTAATGCTGATTATCTATCTGATAATTAAACATATCCATTGTAATGAATAAGACATCAGCTAAGAAGAACCTGTCAGGCAAGAAAAAAGTAATAAGGGATGATATAAAAGTCTGGAAAAGTCATAAATACTATTTATATGCATCGATCTTTCTTCTTTCCGGTTTTTATTTTTACCTGTTCGGCAATTATATTTTCTTCTACCAGGAAAATCTGTCATTATTTGTTTTTTCATCTGATTTTCTTTATCAATATATTTCACGGCCAGGCGGATTACTTCAATATGCCGGAACTTTTCTGACTCAACTGTATTTCAGTAACTTCTATGGATCTTTTGTGCTTTCTGCAGTTCTTACTCTGATAACAATTGTTTTTTTGAAAATAATTAAAAAGATCTCCACTGACAATTCATTTGCTCTGTTACTTGCTACTCTTGGAACCTGTTTTTTAATCCTTATCCAGACAAATATTAATTACCTGATACATAACAACCTGGGATTCCTTCTATCCGGGTTGTATTTCTTATTTTCAATTTCTTCAGACAGAAAATACAGATCAATAATTATATTCATTTTTTTTCCGGTTTTTTACTATCTGACCGGTGCCTATGCATGGATTTACCTGGGCATGTATACACTTTATTGCCTTGTAAACAGGAAAGTGGTTAGTGTATTAGTCATTCTGACAATTGCCGGACTCACAATGCTCCTGTTCAAGAGAATTATTTTTCTGCGTCCCTGGACTGAACTCCTCTATTATCCAATTCCTATAAAAGACTTTTTCATTCATCCGGTAAATCTGTGGGCTTTACTTTTGTTCTTTGCATTTCTTCCTGTACTGGTAAAACTTTTCGGTTTAATAAAAATTAAAAATGATTTTCACAGATTTATTTCAATATACTTGCCTTTGTTTGCAATAATATTGACCATCATTCAGTTGTCAAACATCTACAATAAAGATGTTGAAAACTTATTCAATATTGAGAAGAAGTTTATTGCAGGCGACTGGAATGGAGTAATCAGGCAACAGGAAGAAGAACAGTCCAGGAATCTAACTGCTCAATACTATTATAATACTGCCCTTGCTGAAAGCGGAATATTATGTGAACGTCTGTTTTTTGCTCCACAGGATTATGGTTCCGGTGCTCTTGGAATCCAGTGGAACTCGCAGATACCTATTGGTCAGATGTACCGGGGTGTATATTTCTACTATGCCCTTGGTCTCATAAATGAAGCACACCGATGGGCTTTCGAATCAATGGTAATCCAGGGGTATCGTCCTGAAAATATTAAGTTGCTTATAAAAACAGAGCTGCTCAACGGACATTACAAAATTGCTGAAAGGTATGTAAAAGTATTAAAGAGAACCCTGCATTACAGGAATCTGGCAAAAAAATATGAATTAATGATAGCCGATCCCGGACTAATAAAATCAGATCCGGAATTAGGAGAAAAGATAAGAATAATGCCTAAGGATAATTTTATTGTCAGAATAAGAGATCCTTATATTAATATTACTTCCCTGCTGAAGTCAAATCCTGACAACAGACGGGCATTTGAATATCAAATGGCATGGCTCATGCTTGATAAAAACATTAGTGGAATCATTGATAATATAAAACGGTCTGAATATTTGAATTATACAGTTACTCCAAGATATCTGGAGGAGGCATTATTATTTATAAGATCAAACATGGGGCTTCTTCCTCCTGAATTGAATAATCTTAAGATCAGCAAGGAAACCGAAACCAGGTACTATAATTATGTCTCATCTCTGATGAAAATTGATCGGACAAAGTCCATATCCGGTTCAGCGATTCCTCCCAATCTGCGATATACTTTCTGGTTTTATCTCAATTTTAAATAGCCTCATTAAAAGACAATACCCATGCCGGATTTAATCTATAATAGATAATAATCCGAAAGTATAGTGTCATTCAGAGTCCTGTTTCAGCAGGACGAAGGAATCCTTTACGTATTCTCCATTTATCGTAATTAATATGGCAGGATTTACTAAAGCACGAGGGAGATTCCTCACTATCTCCACTTGCGTTATTTAGCACTGCTTGAAGTAACACTTGTGTATTATAAGGGAGATCCCTCGCTGCGCTCGGGATGACACGCTATTTGTTAGAGAGTGTGTGGAAGAAGCGGCGATCCGGATTACCATTCAATTATAAATGAAAATTTGTCCCGGATCGCCGCTTCTTCCACAATTACCCAAAAACGAGACTGTCATCCTGAATCCGCCAGCTGGCGGATGAAGGATCTCCCCGGTGATATCCTGATACCTATTAAAGACATCCCATTTGAAATGTCTGCAACTAAGTGACTCCTTTAACTCGATTTTCAGGAAACCGGAATGAAGGATCTCCCCCTCCCAAAACCAACTTCTTCATTTGCATTTCCTGGTCAATATGCAATCTACCATTCTGAAATTGATAATAAAATTACAATTAACTGATAATGTATATCTTATAAAATGTTGT
>Ga0307376_10006384_pt1 | contig 10433 bp, 8 predicted proteins | sample TR2MG_FD_202536 | JGI IMG/M metagenome (GOLD analysis project Ga0307376, IMG submission 202536) | Soil microbial communities from Risofladan, Vaasa, Finland - TR-2 | ecosystem: Environmental > Terrestrial > Soil > Coastal area > Acid sulfate soil | place: Finland: Risofladan, Vaasa | collected...
AAGTTACTGCCAGTAAGAACCTGAAGTCGAAACTCCAGCCCTTAATGAATAGAAGAAACAGGAGCCCAGAGGACATTAACAGAATATTGAACAAGGAGATAGAAAGAATGCCAGAATAGCGCCCCCAAATATATTCGAAGCGCCTCACCGGTCTTGTCAGAATGAGAGAGACGCTCTTATTCTCCATCTCTCCCAACACCAGGCCAACTGCAGCAAAAATGGCACTCAAGAAAGCGAATATTTCAATTGCACCCAGTCCAATATCCAAGATTACCCTGGTCTCTTCTTCTGGCGAAAGCATGGAGAAGAGAACAGAACTAACTATGACCACGAGAGCAAACAGAAGAATAGTATAGAAAACCTTATGCCTGATGTTCTCCTTAACCGTATATTCTGCAATTGCAAATATCTTCTTCACTATACATCCTCAGAGACAGTCTCTGTAAAAAGGTCCTCCAAGCTACTTTCCAGTCCTCTCATCTCAATTACTCTTTTCAATTTTCCCTTATGTAGAATTCCTACCTGGTCACAGACTCTTTCTACCTCGGTAACGAAATGTGAACTCAAAAGTATTGTTTTCCCTTCCTCTTTTAACCTCAGAATTGTCTGGCGCATTTTCTTAATTCCCAGGGGGTCGAGTCCGGAAGTGGGCTCATCCAGTAGCAAAAGTTCCGGGTCGTGGAGAAGAACCTGAGCCATACCTATCCTTTCCAGCATTCCTTTGGAGAAGTCGGCTAAACGGTCGTTCCTGTTCTCCTTAAGGTCTACCAAATCTAATGTCTCCTCTACCTTCTTCTCTCTTTCTTTTGTAGAAAGGCCATAAAGCTTACCATAAAAATGGAGTATCTCGCTTGCCGTAAGATACATAAGGAAACAGGGAAATTCGGGGAGATAACCGATTCTGGAGAGTAGAGATAGGTGGGGGAATTTCTGCTCAAAAATATAGACAGAACCTTTTGTGGGAAAGAGCAAGCCTACCAGAAGCTTAAGTAAGGTTGTCTTTCCTGAACCATTCAGTCCCAAAAGCCCGAAAACTTTTCTGTCTTCGATTTCGAGATTTAGATTCTCTAAGGCATTTGTTTTCTTTGAGCTAAAGAGGTGTTTTCTTATATAGATTTTCGTCAGATTTTCTGTTCTTATTGCCACCATTAGATAATAAAAAATAGGTTGATGGCCAATTAATTACTTACCAATTATCATGCCAATTTGTCTAATTTCCTTAATTGACACATCAACCTATACAGTGCAAAGGATTACCAGGTATTGACTAAGTCTCCTCCGGAATCGGCGTGGACGCAATCAACGTTTACCACTCCTCCAACAGCGGCAGCACCGTTGTAGAACCAACTCCCAGTATCGCCAGCAACAACTACCTCGGCATTATTCTCCACATGGCCCATGGCACCAGGAAGCAGAACCGTGGGAACCACGTCTAAGTAGGGACCCGGAACTGCAACGACAGCCAGAGCAGCTACTGTGGCTGGCCAGGTACCATCTGTCGCACCATAGCAGATAGCCATTGCCGACCTGATGGAACCGAGGTTACCCTGGGTCCTCGCCTCCCTGGCTCGGTCAATCAAGTTAGCAAATCTGGGGATGGCGATTGCCGCCAGAATACCAATAATTGCCACCACAATCATCAACTCAATCAAGGTAAATCCTTTACTCTTCCTATGAAATCTCAACACTCTATATCACCTCCTTTTTTTCGTCACCCTGAAGGGCGACCCCGATAAGTATCGGGGGCACTCTTTAGAGTGCCTTTTCGCTAATATATGATGTTACCACAATTTTCCCCGGCTGTCAACCAGTTTATGAAATTTAATGAAAATTTAAATTGCATATAGAATTAATAGGAAGCAAAGCTTACCTACTCCAGTTATTTGGAGTAGCGAAACTTGTTTCGCGTTAACGCACCTCAAGCGGTGCTACTCCAATGCAGCGAGGGCCGATTCACCATGCCGAGCCTCCCTTTCGGGAGGAGTCCAGACCTTTCCCTTGTCTATAAACTATTTTACCTGCCAACCAGAGCACCGAGCTGGAACATAGGCATATACATAGCAATGGCAATAGCGCCAATGATAACACCCATAAACACAACAACTACTGGCTCAATCAGGGAAGTTAGACCGGAAACAGCAGCATCCACTTCCTGCTCATAAAACTCGGCAATCTTCGCTAACATCGCATCCAGGTTACCTGTCTCCTCGCCCACTGAAATCATCTGGGTTACCATTGGCGGAAAGACACCACTTGCTTTTAAGGGGTCGGATATTCTCTCTCCTTCCCGAATAGCATCCTTCGCTTGCAGGACAGCCTTTTCAACAACTCTATTTCCTGAAGTCTTGGCCACAGTCTCTAAGGCCTGAAGTATGGGCACGCCACTCTTAACCAGCGTCCCGAAAGTCCTGGTAAACTTAGCTACAGCTACCTTTCTTAAGAGTGAACCGAAAAGGGGAAGCCTGAGCAACAACCTGTCTATATACATACTCCCTGCCTCTGTCTTATAGTATTGTCTTAGACCCACAACAAAAGCAATAAGCCCAATGATTAAAAAGATAATATAACGTTTGAGAAAATTACTAACCGCAAGCAGTATCTGGGTAGGAAGTGGTAACTCAGCACCAACCTGTTGAAATATTTTGACAAACATAGGGACAACCACTATCATCAAGAATGCAGTAACGCCGCCGGCAACAAGGGCAATCACTGCCGGATAGACCATTGCTGATTTAATCTTACCTCGCAATGCGGCGGCAGATTCCTGGTAGGCTGAGAGCCTCTCCAGAATAATATCCAGGATACCACCAAGTTCTCCAGACTTCACCATATTCACATACAACTCACTGAACACTGTAGGGTGCCTGCTGAGAGCTTCAGTAATCGATGTTCCTGATTCAATGTCTTCCCGCACACTGGTGATAACTTTTTTGAAAGCCGGATTTTCTATCTGTTCCACAAGGATTGTTAAACCCTGAACAATGGGCACACCAGCTCCAATCAGTGTAGATAGCTGCCGGCTAAATAGAACGAGGTCTTTTTGTTTTACTCTTTTTTTCAAGAAGTTTATACTATCCAGAAGGTCTTTGGAAGCACTCTTCTTAATTTCTCCGATTTCCAAAACGATAAACCTCTGGTGTCTGAGGCGATCGATAACCATCCTCTGTTCTCCCGCTTCTATTTTTCCGGTCAAAATATTTCCCTGTGGGCTCCTGACTTTATAACCGAATAGTGCCATTTCTTACTCACCTCAACCCTTTATTTTTCATCCCCGCCACTACACCCTCTTCCTTCTTGCAGATTCTCTTTAAATCATCGACATCCGGGCTCTCTGCCAATGCCTGGGCATAAGTAATTTGTCTACGCGTGTAAAGGTCGTAGAGACTCCAGTTCATTGTCTGCATTCCGAATTTTCCTCCTGCCTGCATAGCTGAAGGAATCTGCTCCGTCTTCTCTTCCCTGATCATATTCCTGATACCCGGAGTAACCCTTAAAACTTCCACTGCCAGACATCTCCCTTTGCCACTTGCCCTGGGAAGTAATCTCTGACAGAAAACCGCTTGCAAGACAAACGATAACTGAGAACGAATTTGCGGTTGCTGGTATGGGGGAAAAACATCTATGATTCTATTAATTGATTGGGTGGCATCTGTTGTGTGCAGAGTGGCAAATACCAGATGGCCTGTCTCAGCGATTGTTAGCGTAGAAGAGATAGTTTCCAGGTCGCGCATTTCGCCGACCAGGATGAAATTTGGGTCTTGACGAAATAAATGCTTTAGCGCCAGGCCAAAGGAGGAAGTATCACTACCTATCTCTCTCTGGCTAACTATACAATTCTTGTGGGGATGAACGTACTCGATGGGATCCTCAACTGTAACAATGTGTCCACTGCGATGCTCATTAATGTAATTCATCATTGAAGCAAGGGTTGTCGTCTTACCACAGCCAGTGGGCCCCGTTACTAACACCAAGCCGACAGGCAATTTAACCGCATCAAAAACTGCTAACGGCAGTCCCAGTTCCTCGAAAGTCATAAAATAGTTGGGTATTGCTCTCAGAGATGCTGCCACTACCCCTCGTTGCCTGAACACGTTCATTCGAACACGTCCTACGTTTTTGATTCCAAAGGACAGGTCAAGCTCGTTTGTAGATTCAAATCTCTCTTTATGTTTATCGGTTAACAGGCTATAGACTAATCTTTGACATTGGTCTTCCTGAAGCTTCTCATATTCTGTGGGGACAAGTTCTCCGTCAATCCTCAAAGTAGGTGGAACATCTACTGTTAAGTGTAAATCAGATGCTCCCTTCTCCATCATTAATTGAAGTAATTCATCAATAGATATCATTAATTACTCCTTTATCGGCACCCTAAAGGGCGCCCGAAGAATAGGCTGGAGTCCTTGCGAAAGCAAGGTTACTCCTCCCTTTCGGGAGGACTCCAAAAAGTTCTGGAGTCCTTGCGAAAGCAAGGTTATTCCTCCCTTTCGGGAGGACTCCAGATGCATGGACCGATTCAGTTGGGCACTGTTTACAGTGCCGTGTTATTCCACATCAGCAAAGGTAACCCTCATTACCTCTTCAACTGTGGTTACGCCTGTCAAAAGTTTCCTGATGGAACCCTCTCGCAAAGTTAGCATGCCATTCTTTCTCGCTTTTGACTTGATTAAATGCGTGGATTCCCTGTTTAAGACAAGATCCTTTACATCATCACTAATTTCCATGACTTCAAAGCACGCTATTCGTCCCCGGTAACCGGTGTTACTGCAGTTATCGCATCCCTTGCCCCGATAGAGCGTCACTTTCTTTTTACTTTTTATCTCTTCCTCTTTAACTCCAATACTTGAAAGGAAATCGGTGGGAACCTCATAGGACTCTTTACAATGTTTACAGATTACTCTAATTAATCTTTGAGCAACAACCATAATTACTGTGGAAGTGGTCAGGAAGGGTTCAATACCCATATTATTCAAACGGGTCATAGCACCTGGAGCATCGTTGGTGTGCAGAGTTGAAAATACTAAGTGTCCTGTTAGTGCGGCATTAATAGCAATCTCAGCAGTCTCAGTATCTCTGATTTCACCAACCATAATTATATCCGGGTCCTGACGCAAAAATGACCTCAAGCCTGCAGCAAAAGTTAAACCAATGTCTGCTTTTGCCTGCACCTGGTTGATACCTTGCAGGACATATTCAACAGGGTCTTCTATAGTAATGATATTACGGTCAGGATAATTAAGAGTGCTTAAGGTAGAATAGAGAGTGGTAGATTTACCAGAACCAGTTGGTCCTGTAACCAGGATGATTCCATAAGGCACTTCGATATTTTTCTTATAAATGGAAAGAGCATCTGGTTCAAATCCCAGCTTAGTCAAATCGAGACACAAAGAAGAAGCATCCAGAATACGCATAACCACTTTCTCACCAAAGGAGGTAGGTAGAACAGAAACCCTCAGGTCAATTTCTTTATTTACCGCTCTAATCTTAATTCTACCATCCTGGGGCAAGCGACGCTCAGCAATGTCCAGTGAAGCCATAATCTTTAACCGGGAAACAACCGCATTCTGCAATTTTTTAGGCGGAGAAGAGACTTCGTGTAAAACCCCATCGATTCGATAACGCACCCTGAGGGTCTTCTCATAAGGCTCGATATGGACGTCCGAAGCTCCTGATTTGACAGCTGCAGTCAACAGAAGATTAACAATCTTAATTATTGGCGCCTCTTCTCCAGCTGCCTCCAGAGCAATTATATCATCTCCTCCGGTATCGGTCTTTTTTACTACCTCTACATTTCCCTCATCTTTTACTGAGAGTTCCATCTCTTTCACGATATCTTCCATAGAGCTTTTAGCTCCATAATACTTCTCAATAGCACTCTTAATCTCAGTTTCTGATGCAATCACTACGCTAATTTCTCTCCCGGTCATTAGTCTCAGATCGTCAATGGCAAAAACATTTAAGGGGTCACTCATAGCTATGATGAGGGTCTTCCCCTCCAGGGCAATGGGAATTAGGGTCTGATGCCTGGCAATGCTCTCGGGGACACTCTTAATGACTTCATCGTCAATCTCTCCATATTCGGATAGGCTAACGTAAGATACACCGCACTGTTTACCAAGGAAAGCTAATAAAACATCCTCAGTAATATAGCCCAATTCCATGAGAGTTTCGCCCAGCCTGCCTCCCCTGATTTTTCCTTCCTCTAAAGCTTCTTGCAATTGTTCGGCGGTAATTATCCCTACTTCTACTAATAAGTCACCCAATTTCTTTTTTATTGCCGGACCCTTAGCCATAACTCTCGTAAATCCTCTCTAATTCAAAAAAAGTTAAAGTAAACTGACTAATTTTTAGTATACCACGGCGTTTTCACTTTGTCAACAGCTTTCTTCTCAAGCGTGCCTCAATTTGTCGAGGAACGAATCCCTTTACACTGCCATTCAGTCTAACTACTTCTTTGACTATACTTGAACTCAAATAAGTATACGCCTCTGCCGGCATAAGGAACACTGTTTCTATGTCTGGTGCTAACTTGCGGTTGGTTAATGCCATTTGAAACTCGTATTCAAAGTCAGACACTGCCCGTAGTCCCCTGAGGATAATGTTTGCTCTCTTCTTCTTCATGTAGTCGACTAATAACCTATCGAAATGGGAGACCACCACTCCTGAGAGTCCTCTGGTTACAGCTCTCAGCATCTCCATTCGTTCATCCACTGAAAATAGTGTCTTCTTAGTGGGATTTTCAATCACTGCTACTATTACCCGGTCAAATAACCGAACTGCCCTTTTTATTACGTCGATGTGTCCATTGGTAACCGGATCAAAACTCCCTGGATAAACAGCAATTCCCTTCTTTTTCATCTCTTTACTCCTTCTGCATCCCGATTTTCAATCGGGAAAATTGTGCCTACAGATGTCAGGTAAGAGTATCTCGACTTGTCGGGACTGGTAAAGTAATGTCATGCCGAACTCGTTTCGGCATCTCTTGAGAGGGAAAAGATCCTGAAACAAGTTCAGGATGACAGAGAAAACAAGTTCAGGATGACAGAGAAAACAAGTTCAGGATGACAGTAGGCACAGATTCAATCTGTGCTAAACTAATTATCCCACACTTGCCAGGCCGAATTTTTCTTTAAATTTCTCTCTAAACTTTTGCTTAATTACTCCGTTTTCCGGAAGAGTTAGAACAGGGTCTCTACTAATCAGATGAAAGGCTGCCTGGCGTGCCAGTTCTAATTCACGCTGGTCAAAAACAATGTTACCAATTTTAAATTCAGGAAGTCCGTGCTGTTGAGTGCCAAAGAATTCCCCACCACCGCGTAATCTCAAGTCCTCTTCGGCAATGCGAAATCCATCGTTAGTTTCCAACATAATCTGTGCTCTCTTTTTTGCTTCCTCCGTCTTAGTTTGTCCGAGTAAAATGCAAAGGGACTGTTCAGTGCCTCTCCCCACCCTCCCCCGTAATTGGTGTAGAGTAGCCAACCCAAACCTTTCACTGTGCTCAATAACCATCAAACAGGCATTGGCCACATCGATACCTACCTCAATTATAGTGGTAGTAATTAAAATATCAAATTCCCTGTTCAAAAATTTCATCATCACCTGTTCTTTCTCGTCACTTTTCATCTGTCCGTGCAGGAGACCAACTCTCAAATCTTTAAACACAGTAGCCATCAGTCTCTCTGCCATTTTCACTGCAGCGCGTAATTCCAACTTATCCGATTCATTAATTATGGGATAGACAATGTAAGCCTGCTGTCCCTTTCTTACCCCATCAATAACCATCTGATAAGCTTCTTCCTCAGAAAGCCTCTGGGTGAGGACTTTTCTCCTTCCCGGAGGTAATTGATCGATTATAGAAACGTCCAGGTCTCCGTAAACTGTTAAGGTTAGTGTGCGAGGTATTGGCGTGGCTGTCATTACCAGGATATCCAGGTTTTCCCCCTTCTTCCTCAACCTCGCCCTCTGCACAACTCCAAACTTATGCTGTTCGTCAATGACCGCCAGAGCTAAATTGGAAAATTTGACCCCCTCCTCAATTAATGCGTGCGTGCCGATAATTATCTGAGATTCTCCCCGGACAATTCTCTGGTAAACCTCTCTCTTCTTCTTCTGTCCCATTTTCCCTGTAGCCAATTCCACTTTGACTTGTAAACCTTCCAGCATCTGACGCAAAGTCAGATAATGTTGTTCAGCCAGAATTTCAGTAGGAGCCATCACTGCAGCTTGATAGCCATTCTCCACAACTAAGAGGATAGCTGCCAGAGCCACTACTGTCTTACCACTTCCCACATCTCCCTGGAGGAGCCTATTCATTGGCTTGGGTGACATAAGGTCATTAAAAATTTCTCTGATTACTCTTTTCTGAGCAGAAGTAAAATCGAAAGGTAGTTTCTCTTTGAAGGCTGTTAAAAGATTTTTTCTCAACTGATATTTCCTATTCTTGTTTATAACCTTCACCTGTCGCCTTCTTAATGCCATAGCCAATTCCCAGAAGAAAAACTCCTCGAATATAAGTCTTCTCCGGGCATCCTCTCCCTTCTCCCGGGTGGAGGGAAAGTGTATATTATACACAGCTTGTTGATAAAGCATCAGGTTATATTCTCTGAGGATAGTTTCGGACAGAGTCTCTCTTAAATAGGAAAGGTATGAATCGAGCGCTCTCTTAATCAGTGTCCTTAAGAAACGTAAATTTAACTTTGAGGTAACTTGATATATGGGAACAATTCTCTTAGTGTGAATTAAGTCGTCTTCTTCTCCTGCCAGTTTCTCGTAGGTAAAATTGGTAATCTGTAAATCGCGAAAGGTGCGTTCAAATTTACCGTGTAGAACAACTGAAGTGCCGGGAGGCAGGGAATCTTTCAAGTAGAGCTGGTTAAAGCAGACCATCGTTGCCTTGCCACTGCCGTCTTCAAGGAGAATTTTCAGAAGGGGCCTTCCACCTCTGGTAAATGTAATCTTATGCTCACTAACTACTGCCAGGACAGTGGCTTCTTCTCCAGGGGTGATTTGTGCAAAGAGCTTCAAATGGGAGCGATCTTCATGCCGGAAAGGAAAATAAGTAATGAGGTCTCCTACTGTCTCAATGCCAATTTTCTTCAATATTCTTGCTCTTTCGGGGCCCACACCCTTTAAGAACTGAACAGACATATTCAAATCTTTCATGATAAATGCCGTGCATGCGGGCTTTTTCATCCTGTAGGGACAGACCGCCGTGTCTGTCCATTAAAAGGGCTGACAGAGCCGTCAGCCCTTACATCCTTTCTTCCCGGCCGAGATGGCTCCCGCAGCATTAAAAAAATTGCCAGAGACGAACAATCTGTCTTTTTAACTACAAAAGATTTTTTGTGCTTCTGATACTAAAATATTCTTGCAATTATTTTTATATTTTGCTAAACTAATTAAAATTTTACAGGAGGAGACAATTGCCTAAGAAATGTGTAATCTGCGGTAAATCTGTGCGTACCGGTTCCAACATCAGTCACTCCCACCACAAAACAAGACGGAAATTTAGACCCAATTTGCAAAAAGTGAACATAATTCTAAATGGAAAAAAAAAGAAAGCCTACGTATGTACCCAATGCATTACTGCAGGTAAAGTCGCAAAATCCGCCTGAAGTCATTACCAATTCAAAAAGGTAGACTCAAAGAACAGAGATAACTATAAACAGGAGACCCGATACCATCGAGATAATATTTCTTAAGGGAAAAATCTAAAATATACATACCTTCGATAAAACCAAGCCCCCAGGTATAACTTACTTTCCTCTTTTCACTAAAATTCTCACCAAACATTCCCAGGCGGAGAAAAATATTGCGAGGAAGAATATACTCCAGGCCCAGGTGATAAACTGCCAGTGAGTTCCGACCACCGTTCTTTCTTGCATAGAATCTCTGCTCAAAATCGGAAGCAAAAGTCAAAAATTCTGCCATGTTTATCCCCATACCTACTCTGAGATTTAATGGCAATGGGTCGGAATGGTAATCACTCCAGTAAATGTAAGCAGGACTATTCTCCAGGGAAATTCCCATCTTGAGCGATGGTGAATAAGTGTAAATTATTCCCCAATCTAAACCCCACCCATTTCCTGTAGAGATGTTCGCCTGAGGTGAAGGGACCTCTTGAGCAATTCCCAGCGAGCCATGCAGATAGTTTATATTCATCCCGAAAGAAACTTCTGGACTATAGGGAATAGCAAAGGAAAGCGTGTATTTGTTAATGTTAATCTCTCGCTCGGAGTACAAGACGCTATCTTCTTCTCTAAAATTGGATAACGGTCGCCAGCTTAACGCTCCCAGACTACTACAAAAAGATAAATAAGTGAACCACTTGCCCTGCAAGGGTTCTCTCTCTACAACATTCTCTCCTTTCGCTTTACTCCTTGCCAGGTCAAACATAAAAGTATATAGATTACTCTCTAAGAAAATCAGTCCCGCAG
>Ga0307376_10006387_pt1 | contig 10431 bp, 12 predicted proteins | sample TR2MG_FD_202536 | JGI IMG/M metagenome (GOLD analysis project Ga0307376, IMG submission 202536) | Soil microbial communities from Risofladan, Vaasa, Finland - TR-2 | ecosystem: Environmental > Terrestrial > Soil > Coastal area > Acid sulfate soil | place: Finland: Risofladan, Vaasa | collected...
TTAAAACCTTTTGATTTCTCTGATTTTGAAGTAATATTCCAATATTTATAATAAGGTATTATCACTTTTTATTAAAGAACAAGCGGGCTATGAGGGAATTTCGCCTCCATGCTTTCTGAATGGAGGTATCGAACCCCCGACCTGCCGGTTAAGAGCCGGATGCGCTACCTGACTGCGCTAATAGCCCATTTAGTATTGGTTGCCATTGAAAACGCACCTGGAGGGATTTGAACCCCCGAGCGCTTACGCGCACTGGCTTACTTGATCGTATTATCTACTCAAGGCCAGCGTCTTACCACTAGGCTACAGGTGCTCTAATTATTTTAATTCTACGCAGAATAATTATGGAAAAATATTCCTAAAAATTATCTGCATATAGTTTTAGCCTATATGTAGAAATTTTTTATTTTTATTATTGTATTATAGGTATAAAAATAGTTTATTTTTAATAAAATAAATTTCTTTTTATTTTAATCTCGTAATTCCTAACCTTTATGATGACATTAAAGAAAAAATATAAATTTTATGTTACATTGACTCATAGTTGAGATGATGTAAAAATGAGTGCTGCAAAAAATTTTAGGTATTTGATACCAGATCGATTATTTAAAGAAATTACCCAGAAAGCCGCAGAGGTTTATCCAAATATCGAACACTATTGGATTTTTGCTGATCGTAAAGAAAACTTTGGAATTGTTAAGAAATTTATCATTAATCCAGATTTAAGAAAATCAAAAACCCACGTAAAACCAAGAAGTTGGATGAGGTATAAAAAGTCAAAAATTTATAACATGCGTAAGTTTAAACAGGAACTTAACGTAGATATAGTCTGGCAGGCACACACACATCCATCTGGAAACGATAAACTGCACCAAATTGATAAGAGGATACTTAAATATCTTTCAAACGGGGTTATGATTATTATAATTCCTCATATGCCAGAAAAGGAGTTAGAGGGGCATATGGTGGGTTGGTATTACGATAAGCGGTATACAAAAAAACCTATGATCGAGAAAATGGTTTTTGAGATCATCCAAGAATAAATGATTTCTCGTTAGCGACTTTCTTTTTTCTTTTTTTTCCTTCTATTATTAGAATTATCTAAGCTTTTTTTTTATTTAAAGAATTAATTTCCTTTCACATAATCTCCTCAATACAATGAAAAAGTATTAAAATTTTAAATTTTTATATACAAAATATATCGTTTGGAATTTATACTAACATTAAGCAATCGTCGCTTAGCTTGGTAGAACGCTTAAGCGTGTCAAAAGCGCCGGATTGCTAATCCGGTGTCCAATGGACTCGAGGGTTCGAATCCCTCCGATTGCGCTTATTGTTTAAAAGGTTAATACTTTAAAATCGAGAACGAATTGCTTTTTTCTTTAAATACTTATGTTTTAACATCTAATAATCAAAAGGTTAAACTAATTAAAAAAATTAATAAAATGTAAAATAATTATTTTAAATAACCCAAAAAAAGGGCCCATGGTCTAGTGGTTATGATTCAATTTTTAGAAATTGAATAAAATACGTCTCGCTAATATGGTATAATACATACTTTATTCGAGAATACACCGAGAAGCTCGGGAGTTCGATTTTTAAGCGAATGTATCGCTTAATCGAAAACCTCCCTGGGCCCACCATTTATAATTTCGATTTATATAATTTCTTAATTCTTTCGGGCCGAATTGCATTTAATTTGCAGTTTTTAAGATGTTTTCCTATATCTGCGATAATTCCTGGAGCAGTAGTAGATTCTCTTAATATTACAATGTTTTCTAAAAATCCGAATCGCTCTATTGAAACAATGTCTCGAAAATGACCGGTGTTCACAAGTGCTTTTTTAAATTGACCTTTTGTTTCACCACTGACAAAAACTGCCTCGAGATTCTCTGAAATCAGTTTTTCGTAAAAGTCTAAAGTTTTTTGATCCAAAATGCCTTGGATTTGTTGTTTTTCTTTATTTATCGTAACTACTTTCACATAAACAGGGAATTTATTAATAAAATCATAAGCCTTGATAATTTCTGGCAATGAAACATTTTTTCCATTACACAGTTGAGTTCGTATGTCATAGAGGTTTAATAATACATCTACCTTAGGGTTTACAATGGCACAGTCTACAAAAATTCCAAAGCCTACTTTTCCTACATCCAGTAAGACTCCTTTAAAGATATCGTTTGTCTTAACAGTATCAAATTCATGGATAGCCCCAATCTTTTTTTTTAGTATGTTTAAAATGAATACTTCTTCGGAACCTGATATGAGAATTTCAAACCTATTATCAAATTTCCTTAATTTCTTAATATGTATTTTGGTGTCCGGAAAGCTCTGGGTTAATTCTTTTAAATATTTAAGGTATCTTATCGATATATCTTTGATATTGCCTTTTTTTGGGATATTATATATTTGATCGTATAGAACCAGTGTTTTTACCATAAAAATTCTCAAAAATTAGTATTATGAATAATATTAGAAAGAATTGCTTAAATCTAAAATTTCTCTTTTTCTCACATTATATCAAGAACGTATTTAATTCTGACTTTCTTTCATTCTAACAAAATTTATATTCTTGTGGTTTTATGATTCATTAAATACAATATTAGAAAATTATGGTGGAGATATGGAACTACAACGGTTTAATTATTTAGTAGAAGAATTAAGGGAATATGACGGTATGGAAGAGATTTTCGTGTTGAGTCCTGAAAGTGAAATCCTTTTTAAATCTGAAGAATTCCAATTATCTGATGAAGAAGCGAAAGCCATCTTAAAAGCGTGGAAAGAAAATGAACCTGCTTTAATGTTCCAGAGTTATAGATATGCCATTTTAAAAAACGATGAGATACAACTAGCGGCAAAAAATATCGTTGGAGGAAAAGGCAATATAGTTGGGTCCGTTACGAAAGAAGGAGAATACATAATAGCCCATACGCAAGATATGGGACTTATCTTGCTTGAGTGGTCGATTTTTATCAATAAGGTTGCTTGGAGTTAGTTTAGTAACACTTTTTTTTATATTATAAACCCGATCTAACTTAATATATATTAATTGGTGATCAATTTAGCTCAAATTTAATTTAAACTTTTTATAAAAATAATCCTTTTATAACATTTAATATAATTATTTTACAAAGTTTCAGAGATTGATAATGAAATTTAATAACGATATAAATCAAATATAATCTACTTACACATTTTTCTCTGGAATGTCCAAATTGATTCTAAAAATAGGGTACAAAGGAAAAAAAAGATGGAAACTAAAACAAATAAGATTTACTTGTTACTGATATATGCAATTTTTCCTATAATTGCTTCAATAGTCTACTTGATTGAAGAACCATATACTTATCTAGGATCTTATGATATAATTCATAGAATTGGAAGTTTATTTGGCATTTTCTCTTTTATTTGGATGAGTTTTAACATCATCATCATGACAAAGATAAAAGTTATAGAAACAAATTTTAGTTTGGATTGGTTACTTAATTTCCACATGTGGACGGCTGTTATTGCATTAATTCTCGGTTCTCTCCATTTTCCATTATTGCGCATAGGAGGAAGCCTTGACCCTATTCAATTAAGTACAGGAACCTTTGGATGGGCTTCTATCGTTATTGTGATGGTACTGGCAAAAATCTTCATGTCAAATAGTCTAGTGAAGCATAAAGCAATCAGAAAACTTAGAGCGACCGCATTTAAAAAGGGATATAGATATAGCATCAATAAAATCCTCCATAATGTTTCCATGGCAGGATTGGTTCTCATTTTTTTCCACTCAATAATATCGTTCACGTCGGCAAGTTCGTTATACATGCTTGGCTTATACTACTTTTTCTTTGGTATTGCGTTTATCGGATGGTTTTATCACAAGTTGATTCGAAAGTTTCGATCAACAAGTGACCCTTACGTATATCGTAAAAGTTCTAGGGACGATGTAAGTTCGGATGGCGTCTCAAGTAAGGATAGAAAGTGGGCAATAAATTTATTAAAGCAAAACCCTTCGCTTTATCCATGTTTGCAATGTGGAATTTGTACATCTGAATGTCCTGTTTCCAATGTTACACAGGGAAACTATAACCCAAGAAGGAATATCTTAGCCACTCTTTTAGGGTATAAAGATTTGCTCTTAAAAGGAGACAATATAGTAATCTGGGGTTGTACAACATGTCATACGTGTGATGAAGTATGTCCTCAAGATATCAAACTAACAGATTTATTCACATTTTTGAAGAACCAGAGTATTGTTCTGGGTAAAGGACCAGACTTTATTGTTAAACAAGCCAAAACAATTTTTGACAGTGCGAAAGCTATACCTTCTCAGCCAGCTATCGAACATAGGAGACAAGAATTAGGGTTACCCGTAGGTTCAGAGCCAGATATCAGTGAAATGCAAACTTTACTAACTAACTTAGGAATTAAAGACAAATTTGAATTGAGAACTTAACTAAATAAAAAGTAAAAAATAAAAGAATGGCATAGAATTTACTAATTCAAAAAATTGATTTACTTTTTTAAGGATTGAGATTTCATATCTTTCATATTTTTTTACTATTTTCTTTTAAGATTTTTATCTGGATTTTCGGATACAAATTACATTAAAGGTTATACTTTATTTAGACAAAATATAAATTTTATTCATTATATGATTATTAATAGTAAAAAAAAATACATAATAAAAATTAATTAAAAATTCTATTAGGAGAGAATCATGTTTCAGCAAGCAGGAAGGGGCTATGATATGGCTATAACTCAGTTTTCCCCTGAGGGTCGTCTTTTTCAAGTTGAGTACGCCATAGAAGCTGTGAGAAGAGGAACAACGGCTATTGTATGTAGAAATAATAATTCTGTTGTATTTACCGTTGAGAAAAAGAGTTCCGAGCTTCAAGAGATTATTGGCTCTGAGAAAATTTTTAAAGTTGACGACCATATTGGAGTAGCCATTGCCGGTTTAACAGCTGACGCAAGAGTTTTAGTTGATAAAGCTCGCGTCCAAGCACAGGTTAATATTTTAAATTATGATGAAAAAATTTCTGTAAAAGATAGCACCTTAAACATTTGCGAATACCTCCAATTGTTTACTCAGAATGCGGGCGTAAGACCTTTTGGAGTAAGTTTTCTTATAGCTGGAATTGATTCCAATGGAGAAGCTTCCTTGTACTTAACTGATCCAAGTGGAGCTATGTGGGGTTATAAAGCCTTTGCGATTGGGTCAGGAGCGACTGAAGCAAGAGCTTACCTTGAAGAAAATTATAAAGAAGATATAAATGATGAGGACCTAAAATTATTACCTTTAAGGACCTTGAAGGAATTAATGGGTGAAAATTTAAATAAGGATACTTGTGATGTAGCTTTCATTATGAAAGACGATTTAAAATTTAAACTATTAAATGATCAAGAAAAAGATGAATTATTAGCTAAAATATAATCTTCTTACAATTATATCTAATTCAAGGTTATCTCAAATTAACGTTTATCTAATAATAGAAGGCAAAAAACATACAGAAACGAAATATTTCCATAAAGCAAATCGAGATAAGTTTCAATGATAGAAAGAGCGCGGATAGATTTAGGCGATTTTATAATCGGACGCATTGAAAAAGAGGGTCGAACATTTGAAATGCTAATAGCCCCAGATCAGGCTTGGGAAGCGAAAAAAATGATTCGAGACGAAATCAAGAAGCGTTTTGTAGATGGAAAGGATAAATCTCGTGTTTCTGTGGACGAACTTCTAAAGAATCCTAAGATAGCAATTGAATTAATTTTCGAAAGTTTCATTGTATTTGAGGATTTAAGGCGAGGAAAAAAAGCTACTGATGGTGATATGGAGGCTGTATTTAACACTACAGAAGGGAGAATTATAGCGGGCTATATTTTACTTGATGGGGAGATTCAATGGACTCGCTCTCAAAGAGATGAAGAGAGGGAAAAGAAATTAAAACAAATTATAACAATAATTACCAAAAATGCGATAAATCCTCAAAATAAGAAGCCACATCCTTATCAGAGAATCGAGAAAGCTATAGAAGAAGCTAAAGTTAAAGTTGACTTAATGAGAAATGCAGAAGAACAGGTTGATGATGTTATTAAACAAATACGGGCAATCATACCTATTCGAATGGAACAGGTAGAACTTGCGCTTAAGATACCTTCTGCATTTACAGCGAAAGGTTATAATATAGTAGCGCAAATAGCGCAAATTAAGAACGAGGAGTGGCAATCGGATGGATCTTGGGTATCAGTTGTTAGTTTGCCAGCAGGTTTGCAGATGGAATTAGTAGACAAGTTAAATAAACTTACTCATGGAAGAGTTCAAACTAAAATTATGAAATCTTAGCCGAATAATTTTTAACTAATTTTTGTTTAGATTTTTTTTTTACGACATTGGTTAAGTAAAAGTATAAATAATAAGAAAAAGTGAGTTTAAGAAATGGAACACGAGAAAGATGAACCTATTGAAGATCCTACAGTAGATACTTCTGAGGACGTAGATATCGATGAGTTTGATGACGAGGAAACTTCCCGCGATCTTGTAGTACCTGGAGAAATTTTATCAGAGGATACAAAAAATTTCCTACCGGGACGTGGAACGATATTTAATAAAGATAGATCTAAAATTATTTCCTTAAATATTGGATTAAAACAAGTTAAGAGAAATTACATTAATGTAATTCCCCTTAGAGGATTTTATACACCCCGTCCAGGAGACAAAATAATTGCATTAGTTACTGATAAAAATCCCGTTAAATACATATGCGATATAAACTCGAAAGACAACGGAGTTTTAAAACCTAAGAACACAGTAACAAGAGGAAAACCGAGAGGTTACAGAGGCGGAGCATCTGATGATCAGGATAATTCTACGGAAAAGTATGAAATCGGAGACATTTTAATAGTTAAAGTACTTTCGGCAGATAGGTTAAATAAACCGGAATTAACAACCGTGGGTAAATACTTAGGTAAAAGAAGGGATGGATTAGTAATCACAATTGACCCTCCAAAAATACCCCGCGTTATAGGGCGTAGTGGTTCGATGATTAAAATGTTAAAAAACCTGACTAAAAGTAATATATTTGTGACTCAAAATGGTCGTATTTGGTTAAAAGGCGAAGATTTGGCTCATGAAAGATTATTAATAGATGCGATACGAAAAATAGAAGAAGAAGCCCATACTGTTGGGTTAACAGACCGAATGTCTGAATATATTGAGAATGAAAAAAAGATAAGAGGTATGAATTAAATGCCGTTAATTATTAAAGATGAGTATCCGGAGAAGTTATTTCGTGAAGACGGTAAGAGGTTAGACGGCCGAGATAAATACGAGCTGAGACCTATTAAAATGGAAGTAGGAGTCTTAGAAAATGCTGACGGTTCAGCTTACATCGAATGGGGTAACAACAAAATATATGCTGCCGTTTATGGACCGAGAGAAGTACATCCTCACCATTTAGCAAAACCAGACAGAGGAATTTTACGCGTTTTTTATCGGATGGCAACTTTTTCGGTGTTTGAAAGAAAACGCCCTGCTCCTGGTCGCCGAGAAAAAGAAGTTTCAATGGTAATAACTGACTGCCTGGAACCCGTTCTCTTTTTAGAACTTTATCCTGGAACAGCTTTTGAGGTTTTTATCAACGTTATGGATGCCGATGGTGGAACACGATGTGCTTGTACCACGGTTGCAGCATTAGCACTTGCAGATGCAGGTGTTCCTATGAAAAGTTTAGTAACCGCCGTTGCTGTGGGAAAAATTGATGGAGAATTAATTACTGATCTATCAGGGATAGAGGATAAAGCAGGTGAAGCAGATTTACCTTGTGCAATGACATGGTTTAACGAAGAACTCTCATTACTTCAATTTGATGGTAGTATGGATTTAGATGAATTTAGCAAGTACTTAAGCCTTGCTAAAGACGCAATCTCTAAAATCTATGAAATTCAGCTGGACGCGTTGAAAAAGAAATACATCGAAATTCAAGAAGAATACAGTGGAGGAGAGAAAAAATAATGATGAATATAAAGCGAGTAATATCGACTATAGAAAAGAATTATATTCTTTCAAATCTGAAAAAAGGAGAAAGAATAGATGGCAGAGATCTTTGGCAGCATAGAGACTGGAGTGTTAAAAGTAATGTAATAGCTTCAGCGGAGGGATCTGCTGAAGTTTCTTTAGGAAAAACACGGGTGATCACTGGATTGAAGTACGATGTAGGTGCACCATTTCCAGATCTTCCTAACGAGGGAGTTTGTACATTTATGGCTGAACTATTACCTTTAGCATCTCCTTTGTTTGAAAGAGGTCCTCCTGACGAACAATCTATAGAATTAGCACGCGTTGTTGATAGGGGAATTCGCCATGCAGACTGTGTTCAAACGAAAAAGTTGTGTATAAAGGAAAATGCAGCAGTCTATATTCTATTCGTGGATATTTATGTTATTAATTATTCAGGGAATTTAATTGATGCTGGTGGCATTAGCGCTTTAACTACGTTAATTTCAAGCAAAATCCCTGAAGGAATATGGGAGAACAACGAAGTTACATGGACGGGTAAATATTTGAGCGGAGATACACTTGTGAACGAATTACCTATAATTTTAACATATGGAAAAATTGGTGATATTATTTTCTTAGATCCGAGTTTACCAGAAGAATTAGTATGCGATGGAAATATTTCAATTTCGGTAACCGAAGATAAAATAACATCTATTCAAAAAAGTGGATATGCTACTTTATCTATAAAGGAAATAGAGATGTTAGGTAAAAAATCTATGGAGATTGGCAAGAAGATCAGAAAAGATTTAAATCTTTGGCAATACAAGCGTTAGGATTAAAATTTTTAGTTAATTTAATTTTTTTTATTTTTCATTTATAAGAAACAGGACCAATTCATTTCTTAATTTAAGTTACTTTTCTTACTCTTCTCAGAGTTTCAAAAGTTCCACATCGTTTCTTCATTGGAAAAATTTAAAGTTTATAATAGTTTTTATTTAAACACATTATTATAAAAGAAACTAGTGATCAATATGGGTAAAACAAAAAAAACAGGAATTTCTGCAACCTTTGGTGCGCGTTATGGTGGTAATGTTCGAAAGAAATGGCGATTAGTAATGGAGAAACAAAAAGGTGGCAATTTAAAATGTCCACGATGCGAAACAAAAGGATCTATTAATAGAATCTCCACAGGTGTATGGCATTGTAAAAAATGCGATGCTAAATTTACTGGTGGTGCTTATTACACCCAAACTCCTCGAGGTGCGGAATCTTTTAGAATAGCGAAGCAAAAACAACGAGAGTTAGATGCTATAGAAGAATAATGAATAATAATAACTTACTTACTATTAAATCTACTTTAGAGTTTCAATTTAAAACGCCTGAATTATGTAATTATTCGTATAACTCTTTTTTACCTGAATTTAAAGTTCAAAAATCAAAAAGAGCTACTATAACTTTAAAAAAAGAAGAAAATTCCTTAATCTTTTCAATAGAAAGTAAAGATATTACTGCATTCAGGGCAACAATTAATGAAATCATCAGTTTTGGTCGTATATTTGAAGGCGTTTTGAATATTGTAAATAAAACGCAATAAGTCTTAGATTAAATTATTCGTAAATTTCATATTCCACATTTCATTTGATATTATAAAACAAATTTTGTGATTTTCGTTGACGATTAATTTGGACCAATTAGATGAAGAAACAAAAAAAAAATTTCAAAATTTAACTCAGGTTGGGCAGACTTTAGAACTCCTAACACAACAGAAGATTCAAATTGATAGTTCAATCAGAGAAACAGAACTTGCATTAGAAGAGTTAGAAAGAGCAAGCCACGATACAACAGTTTATAAGCAAATCGGTGGTATAATGGTTAGAAGCGAAAGAGATAAGCTTCTGGCAGAAAAAAAATCGGATAAAGAAACCTTAAATATGCGTTCAACCACGCTTGCTCAAAAAATAGAAAGAACAAAGAGCACTTTTGAAAATATGCAAAAATCTCTTCAAGCAGATCTTCAAAATCAATAATTTAATGAAATATTCATGCTTAATTCTAAAAAAGAGGATTTTTTAAACTTTTTAAAAGGAAAAAATCTCTTAATTACCACCCATGATTTAGCAGACCTTGATGGTTTTATCTCAGGGATTGTCTTAAAATATTGTTTTGATTATTATTTCCCTAACCAAAACATACATTTAACTTTTTCAGGACTATCTAAGCATACAAAAAGTTTTATAAACAAATTTAGTACAAAATTTCCAAACTTTAACTTTACCTTTCAAGAACATGTTGAATTATCAGATATCGATGTTATCGCGATAGTTGACTCTAATAATCTAGACCAAATAAAGCTATTTAATAATTTAGATTTGGATATTCCTTATATCTTTATAGATCATCATTTAAATTTACAGAAGGATTATCTAGGTAATGTTTCGTCACTT
>Ga0307376_10006389_pt1 | contig 10430 bp, 8 predicted proteins | sample TR2MG_FD_202536 | JGI IMG/M metagenome (GOLD analysis project Ga0307376, IMG submission 202536) | Soil microbial communities from Risofladan, Vaasa, Finland - TR-2 | ecosystem: Environmental > Terrestrial > Soil > Coastal area > Acid sulfate soil | place: Finland: Risofladan, Vaasa | collected...
ACTACCTCTCTATCCAGGTACTGCCCACCCGCATTTTTGAGATCTGTAGCTATTGACCTGTAACCGGTAACTTTCCTGCCCCTGATTATGTCGGCTTCAACCAGCACCCATCCGCCATGGCATATTGCTGCGATAATCTTTTGCTGGCGGGAAGCCCTTTTAACCAGGTTAACCATATTCTTTTGAATCCTCATTTTATCAGGTGCGTTTCCGCCGGGAATAATTAATGCAATTACATCATCTAAATCGATCTGTGAAGCAGAAATGTCTGATTTAAAGACCACCCCAAATTTACCCTTATACTCTTTGTCTGCTTCCGGGCCTACAACTTTTACATTATAACCGGCTTCTTTAAACCTGTAATATGGATAGATTACCTCTTCGTCCCTGAATTCATTTTCTACCAGTAACAATACTTTCTTAGCCATGGTATACTCCTCTTTTTAAATTATTTTTTTTAAAGAAGTAATTATATAACCATTGGTTATTTTATCAGGATTTTTCATTATATCCACTACCATCTTTTTGTTTATTTGAAACCCATGCTTATTTAATATTTTTATCTTTTCTATTGAATGATTGCTAAAAATTATTTTATCCATTTGATTTAAATAAATATCATTTTACACTTTAATATTGTCTTAATTTATGCTAAAGTATAAAAACATATTAACATAATTAGACAAATCTTAACATATGAGTTTATTAAATATGAAAGAAAAAATAAGTAGAATAAGATTCCTTATTGATAAAGTTAAATATAAAAGAGGGAGACATTTCTATCTGACAATTTTTGGGCTACTTTTTTTAATAATAACTTTATTCACTGCTGTTTTTATAAACCAACAGGTAGAAATAAAAAGGAAAGAAAATATTCTTAAAAGTTACTACCCAGAAAATTATACCGGTAGCAACAAGCTAAATGAAACTACTTCTCATCCTGATGAAATTAAAATAATAGCTGATGATGGAAAAGAGGAATATCCCGGCCTAAATCCCTTAGATGATATAGAAGACATCCAGGATTCCAGTAGTTCGCCACAATTTAAAAATAACATAAAAGCCTATATATGTGGTGAAGTTAAAAATCCCGGTGTTTACGAGATTGAAGATGGAGCCAGAATAATAGACCTTTTAGAGCTTGCAGGCGGACAAGGTGAAAATGCCTGTCTTGAGGTTATTAATCTAGCCCAGACTGTGGTTGATGGACAGAGAATCTATATTCCATCTCAGGAAGAAATCAGTGGCGGCAGTTCTTTATTTTTTACCGGCGATTATTCAAATGATTACAACTCTTCGGTAAACAGAACCATAAATATCAATACTTCAAATGTAAAAGAACTGGAATCGCTGCCAGGAATCGGTCCTGTAACTGCAAAGAATATTATTGAATACAGAAACAAAAACGGCTTGTTCAGAAAGAAAGAAGAAATAAAAAATGTTACAGGCATCGGGGAGAAAAAATATGAAGAAATCAAGCAGTCTATATCCATTTGAATGATATAAGAAAGAAAATATTATCATTTCTATGCAGGGAATATTATCTTTTCTGGGCTGTAGGTTTGACCGCAGGAGTATGTACCGGTAGTAAATATAATTTATTTAATCCTTATATTCTCATTGCTGAAATTGCGGTTATTATATTAATACTGATTATAGGTATTTTAATAACCAGGAGGATTTTAAAAAGTGAACATTCTTTAAATATTTCCAACCATGGTAAAATCAATATTAAGTTCAATGGCAACAAACTTCCATTTAGGGAGACATCACGGTCTGATTTTAAACAGGATAATGCAAGGTTGGTTATTTTAGTTATAATCCCCTTTTTAATTTTATTTATTATAGGAAATTCAATTATAAATATATATAAGTATAACGAAAGTAAAAGTATATTTTTATCTCTTTACGAAAATAAAAGTTTTGCCAGAGATAATATTGTTATAGAGGGTAGAGTATCAAACCATCCCACATACAAGTATGGCAATTTAAGTTTTTTGCTGGAGGCAGATAAAATATATATTTATGATTGTAACGGGAATTTAAATAGTCTTTTTAATGCAGGAGAGCTTATAAATATAAAATTGGATAGCACAGGTATTGAATTGATATTGAGAGATGATCATCTCAGATTGGCCGGGAGTTTAGATGAAAATGATTCTAAAAACTTCACGGCCGGCGGATATGATGAAGTAGTCTTTATAGCCGGCTGTGGAGATATTAAAAAAATTGAGAGCAGTAATTTAAGCTATAGAATATTTAGTTTTAGAAGCAGGCTTTACTGTTGTTTAAAAAATGCTTTTTATAAAAACCTGGAAATTGAAGATGCCTGTATAGCCGAAGCAGTAATACTTGGTAACAGAAATAATGTCCCTGAGTACCTGACAGAATCTTTTAAAAGATGCGGAGTGTATCATCTATTTGCTATTTCAGGGCTGCATATTTCTTTTTTTATCTCTCTGGTCTACTTGTTTTTTAGAAAGATAAGATCATCCTATTTTATATTCTGGGCTGCAGTTATTTTTTTGGTTGTTTACAATTTTTTAGTTGGAGAAAGAGCCAGTATACTGAGAGCTTCAATTACAGTTATTTTTATACTTTTAGCTAAAGAATGGAATAGGGAATACAGCCATAAGATTTTAATATATCTTTCTTATGTTATCATAATTATCTTTAATCCTTATTTTCTCTATGATCTAGGGTTCTGGATGTCATACAGCTCGATGGCAGCATTAGTTTTTATCTACCCGGCCGCAATGAGATTGGCTGGAAATATTTTCCCGTTTCTAAAGCTTAAGAGAAGTTCTTTTATAAAAATTGCCCTTATTACTCTTTCTATCCAGATAGTTCTATTTCCCGTTTTAGCTTACTTTTTTAAAGAAGTTTCTTTAATTTCGCCGGTGGCTAACATTCTCGTAATACCGGTATTTTATATTCTTCTATCCATTTTAATGGTTTCTTCTTTTGTCACTATAATCTGGCCGCCTGCGGGAGGTCTTCTCTTAAAACCAAGCTCTATTTTTTTTGTATATATCTTGAAAACGGTTAAAATTTTAAGTAAGTTTGATTTTTGTATTATAAACTTTGATAGTTTCCCGGTAAAAAATGTGGTAGTTTACTATATAGTATTTGTAGTCATATTATTTACAGCCTGTATGATTGTAAAAAGAATTGATATCAGCAAAAAAATGCATAAAGGGAACTTAAAATTTTAACAAAAAAGTCTATAAAATAAGAGGGAAGAGGTGGCAAAAATTACCAAATAAAAAAGGTATCGAAAATTTTTCCTGTTTTTAAGTCTTCATTATCTTCTTTTAAAAATTTGTGTAAAAAAATATATCATAAGTCCTGTTTTCCTAATTATAGGAACACAATTTTTGATAGCAATATTTTTACCTACCGCTTTTCCCGCTACAGTAAATGTAGCAATTCCACTTGTCACTATTATACTCATCATAACCTGTTTCAAACCAGGATTCTTAAGTAAAATGATTACAATTATGGTAGCACCTATTGAACCACTCACAATGCCAGTAACATCACCAATTACATCCAGGCAAAAATTGGAGACCCTGTCAGCATTTTTAACCAGATTTAGAGCCTGGTAAGCACCTTTGATTTTTTTTGCAGCCATGGCAATAAAAGGCACTTCGGAACACGCAGTAACAGAAACTCCTATAAGGTCAAATAATAAACCTATGAAAATTATGATAATGAGAAGAACAAAAGCAACGATCAGATTTACACTTTTAAGAATCGTTTCTGATATGAAACTCAGAAAAGCCGCTGAAACAAATGTCCACAAGAGAATTATTAAAATCCAGCGGGTTACTTTTTTGCGCTGCTTGTTAGATCTGTTTTTTCTTTTCGCCAATATCTATACCTCAAATAAATAAAGATGGTAATACGGCAGGTAAACTTTGCGGCTTAGGTCTAGTAGGATTTCCCAGGCGGATACTGACATGTTTCCACATCAGCAGTTTTCCTTTAAATTCACCTCTATAGTGTCACCAGCTATAGGACTAGATTACCACTTAGTCCACACTGTAATCCCTGCCGTATCTCTTAAAAAAGAACAGTCTAGGAGCTTTCCTCGACAGTCAAACCAAAACTAGCCTTTTTTGCAGAATAGGTTTCACTCAGCAAAGATAACCGGAACTTCTGATTTAAAAAGCCCTGGTCTCTTACTCTGTTCTCCCCCTATTCCACGCAAGGCAGGCTACGCTGCAGCTGTAAAAACATTTGCAGGTCTGCCTCCATATGCAGTTACAAGCTAAATACACACGGAGTCTCCACGGAAGAAGGGTCTACGCCCGCATGCCATTGCGGATCGCCCTTCAACCTTAACCTCCAGCATCGGCCCCCGACTGGGCGTCAGCAGCCAACACCAGAGACTTCATCTATATGCCCTCAACGGATTTTTAGCCCCGTCTTCATTGTTGGTAGTACTGACTAGAATACTGCACCATCTTTATTTCAAAAAAACAAATTGACTAATCTAACAGATTAATCTAAATTTTCCAATAAATACCTATTATTTATATCATAACTGGATTTTTTTCTCAACATTGGTGGTTTTGGTGGAACAGTAAACCCTAAAAAAGTTGGAGATATGGGAATTGATGGTTTTACCTTTATGCATAGAGGCCCCATACAAGTAAAATTAGTTACTTTTTAACTTTGATTCCAGTTCGAGAAGAGCGGTTTTTAATATTATTAAAATTTACTATATAATAGTTTTAATCATATTAATTCCAGCATGTATAATTATAAAAAGGATTGATATCAGCAAGAGAAGGCAGGTGTAACGTAGATTCACTTGTTTAATCTTTTAAAATATATTAATGAGTATGAAAACAGATAATTCAAAAAAAGAACTTTTAAAATTAGAAGAGCTTTCATCCTGTTATTTATATGTCAGTACCAGTGATTCGGTACTGGAGGATAAGCTTGAGAATGTAAAAAAATTTCTTAAGGGGAAGATTAATTTTGATACAGACTTTAAAATTTTTAATGGAGCAGAAGAAATTGATGAAGAGGAATTCAATAATTATATAAGCACTCCTTCCTTATTTTCTCCAAAAAAAATAGCAGTAATAAAATATATTGAAAAATTTTCCACAAGCCTGCAAAAAAAAGTAATAAATTCAATATCATTAAAAGATAATGATAGCACAAATATAATTTTTATTATTACTGCCTTAAAGCAGAAATTTAATCCTGAGCTATTGGATTCAATCAGGAAAGCGGGAAAAGTTGTACAGCTAAAATCACCTTTAAGCAGCAGCCTGAAGAAATGGTTGGAAGAAAGATCTGAATCTGATGGAATAAAATTTACTGAGAATGCAGCATCGCTCCTTATAGAAAATGTAAATCTGGATTTAAATTTACTAAAGAAAGAGTATGAAAAACTCTATGATTATATAAGTTCGGAAGAAAAAAAAGTAATTGATGAAGATACAGTGAGATTTTTGGTTAGCCGTATTTATTCATTAAAAATTTTTGATTTAGTGGATTATCTTGGTAAAAGAGATAAAGATAACAGCCTTAAAGCGTTAAGATCTATACTGGAGGAAGGCCAGAACTTAATCGGACTTGTCACATTGATTCACAGGATGTTTAAATGTTTTTTATATATTAAATCGGGAAATAGCAAATCATCGGTAACGGACTATATTGAAAATAATATGAAGGTTCCTCCTTATTTTGTTGGCAAGCTGGTAAGCAAATATATTAAGTTAAGCAATAATTACACAGAAGCTGAAGTACTTAAGGTCTTTGAAATCTTAAATAAATATGATATCAGTTTTAGAATCAATACCATTGAAGGTAAACATCTGGTTAAAAAGTTAATTTCAGAAATTATAGATATAGATGTCTGAATAATAACTCTGGTCCTTTTTTAGTTGGGATTATTTAAGATTTTTTAATTGAATTAACCAGCTTTGCTGCTTTAGATTTTTTATTGGCTGAAAAATTCTTGTGAACTGCGCTTTTCTTTACCGCCTTATCCAGGTGCTTGGAAAGTATATTGAAACTCTTTTCAGCCTCTTCTGTATTTTTACTGTTTACAGCTTCGGCAAGTCTTTTTTGATCGGTTTTTATTCTGGTTTTAAGCAACCTGTTTTTAATTCTTCTTTTAATATTCTGTCTGTTTCTTTTTTCCTGTGACTTTATGTTTGGCATTTATTTATTTCCTCTCCAATGACTATCAATTTTAAACGAAGATACATTTTAGCATTTTTTTAGATAAATAAAAATATTTATTACCAGGCCGATATAAATGATATAATACTTTTTTTAATAATAACTGTAATATAATATAGCTATGGATGAAGATTATTTACTGTCAAGAAAAAGAATTTTTAATGTCACATTCCTTGTAGTCCTGGCTATTCTGCTGTCAAAAATTTCCGGGCTGGTAAGAGACCAGATAATGACCGGTTATTTTGGCATCACATATGATACGGACGCTTTTACCTGGGCATATTTTATTCCGAATCTTTTCATGGTGCTTTTTGCTGAAAGTCTGATAGTTGCAGCGTTTATCCCAATTTATTCGGCATATTTAAAAAGGAACCAAAAAGATGATTTGAAAATATTTGTTAATTCGGTTGTAAACATTATGGCTCTGGTGTTTCTTATAATCTCTACTATTATATTCATTTTATCTCCTGAAATAGGAGCATTACTTTCAAAAATCGCAAATGGCCAGATGGATGTATATAAATTCGTAGTTATGAACAGAATTATGATATTCTCTCTTGTTCTGTTGTCCCTATCCAGTCTGGCCACCGGTATATTAAATTCACATAATATTTTTACTATTCCTTCTCTTGCTCCTTTTGTACTGAATGTAATTACCGTAATTTTTGTTGTCCTGCTTTTTCAACATCTTGGAATATACAGTATGGCCATAGGAACAATGGTTGGTTCGCTTATGCATCTTGTTGTAAAACTACCCCAGCTTAAAACCTCGCCGCTAAAGTACAGGTTTGCCATAAATTTTAAGCATAAGGGAGTCAGAGAAATCTTTTCGCTTATGCTTCCCATCCTCTTGAGTTTAGGTGCGGTTCAGCTTAATAATGGTGTGGATAATTTTTTTGCATTAAATCTGGGAGGAGGAAATACTACTGCTTTAACATTGTCATGGAGGGTTGCAAATTTACCGCTGGGGGTATTTTCAGTAGCAATTGTAACTGTATTGTATCCATTGTTATCCCGTCAGGCGGCGGGAGATGATACTAAGGGTATAAAGGAGAGTTTTTCTCTGGGGGTGAGGGAAATTGGATATATGATGATTCCTGCAACTGCGGGACTTGTAATTTTAAGCTATCCTATAATAAAAGTCCTGTTTGAGCGCTATAATTTTAGTCCAGGGGATACAAAAAAAGTGGCATACATTCTAATTTTTCACAGTCTTGGCCTTATATTTTTCGGACTTCTTATGATTCTTAACCGTATCTTTTATGCATTTAAGAATGTAAAAACTCCGCTTAAGATTGCAAGTTTTTCTATTATTGTTAATTTGATCCTTGACTGGATTTTAATAAAGTTTATGGGTGTTAGTGGACTTGCTCTGTCCACATCGCTGGTTGCATTATGCAATGTGGTAATCCTTGTTGTAATACTCAGGAAAAAAATAGGAAATTTTGGAGGCAGGAGAATATTTGTATCGTATGGAAAGATTTTTGCTTCAGCAGCCATTATGAGTATTGTGTTATATTTTTCGTGGAAATGGCTGGAAAATTTTGCTTATCAGGGTCTTTGGCCGCTTATTCTGCTTTTATTTTTAGAAATTGTTGCTGGGGTTGGTATTTATATAGTCTGCACTATTCTATTTAAAATGGAAGAGGTAAAATTTGCAGTGGGATTATTTAAGAAATTAAAAAAGAATACATAAGTTTACAGGATTCTATTTACCCTGAAGAATTATTATAATGAGGTTTATGATATTTTTTCTTAAATGATAAGAAAATCGTTTTTAAAATAGGTTATTTTATTAAATTATGACAGACAGCAAACTAATTAGAAATTTTTCAATAATTGCTCATATTGATCATGGGAAATCCACCCTGGCTGATAGAATTTTAGAAATAACCGAGACTGTAAGCCGGAGAGAGATGCTGGATCAATTCCTGGATGATATGGAACTTGAAAGAGAGCGGGGAATTACTATAAAGGCTCATTCAGTAAGGGTTCTTTATAATAGTAAGTCAGACGGCAGGCAGTATATTTTTAATTTAATTGATACACCCGGTCATGTTGATTTCAGCTATGAAGTTTCGAGAAGTCTGGCTGCCTGCGAAGGAGCAATACTGGTTGTTGATGCTACGCAGGGAATACAGGCGCAAACCCTGGCTAATGTTTATCTGGCGGTTAATAATAACCTGGAGATTATTCCGGTTATTAATAAGATTGACCTTAAAAGTGCAAGAATTGATGAAGTTACAATGGAGCTTGGCAGTGTGCTGGGGGTAAAAGAAGAAAAAATACTGAAAGTCAGCGCAAAGACAGGCTATGGAATTGAGGAAATACTGGAAAGGATAGTAACTGATATACCACACCCGGACGGAGACCCTGAAGGTCCACTTCAGGCGTTAATCTTTGATTCACATTATGATTCTTATAGAGGTATAGTAGTCCTTATAAGGGTTGTAAACGGCTCTATAAATAAAGGTAATAAAATTAAATTTATGGTAGAAAATCTTACAAGTGAGGTCGAAGAGGTGGGTATATTTGGTCCTAATATGATAGAAAAGGAAATGCTGACTGCAGGCGAAGTGGGGTATATTATTACCGGGATTAAAGAAGTAGGAAACATAATGGTAGGGGATACCATAACTGCTTTAAAAAATCCTGCAGAGAAAAGCCTGCCTGGATATAAGAAGCCGAAACCTATGGTTTACTCCGGGCTGTTTCCTACAGAGGGGGGAGACTATGAAAATTTAAGAGATGCCCTGGGTAAACTTTTACTGAATGATTCTTCTCTGGATTTTGTTCCTGAAGTTTCCAGTGCGCTGGGTTTTGGTTTTAGATGTGGTTTTTTAGGACTGCTGCATATGGAAATCGTAAAGGAAAGACTTGAAAGAGAATATGGGCTGAAGCTGTTGACACCGGCGCCTAATGTAGCTTACAGAATAACTAAAAGTGACAATTCAGTGATTGAAGTGAAGAGACCTTCTGATTTTCCGGTCCAGGAGAAAATATTAAAAATAGAAGAACCATATGTAGGAGCAACTATAATTACTCCAAAAGATTATATCGGGGATGTAATGAAGCTGGCAAACCAGAAGAGAGGCAATTTCAAGGATATGCAGTATATATCACCAGAAAGAGTGGAAATTAAATATGCCATACCTCTTTCAGAAATAATTGTGGATTTTTTTAATCTCTTAAAATCAATAACTTCAGGATTTGCTTCACTGGATTACGAACTTCTGGAATACAGGCTTTCCGATCTTGTGAAACTGGATACACTGTTAGCCGGAGAAAAGGTTGATGAATTGTCTATTATTATTCATAAGGAAAAGGCTTACCAGGCGGGCAGGGAAATAACTCAAAGACTGAGAAAGCTAATACCAAGGCAGAACTTTGAAGTATCCATACAGGCAGCAATTGGAAAGAGAGTTATTGCCAGGGAAAGAATAGCTCCCTACAGAAAGGATGTTACCGCAGGACTTTATGGCGGGGATATAACCAGGAAAAGAAAAGTTCTTGAAAAGCAAAAGTTAGGTAAGAAAAAAATGAAAAGAATTGGTAGAGTCGAAATACCGCAAGAAGCCTTTATGAGTTTTTATAAATTGGATATTGAGAAATAGCATAAGAAAAGTATTTTTATTAGTTTAAATAATTCTACTCAGTGTGTTTTTTAATGTTTTAAGTTTTGTATTTTATAAAGACCATTATTTTAGTAAAATAAATATTATAATACCGGAAGTAGTAAGGAGACTTGAAATGAAAAAAGCAATTGCACTGGTTTTAGTAATAAGTTTGGCAATTTTTATGCTGTTTTCTGTCAGTGGATGTTTTAATCTGGGGCAAAAAGTTGCAGAAAAGGTTACCGAGAAAGCTGTTGAAAAAGCTATTGAAAGTGAAGGCGGAGAGGCTGAGGTTGATATAGGTGAGGAAGGAGTAAGTATAAAGACAGATGAAGGTGAGATGACTATAGGAGAAGGTGCAGAGCTGCCTGATGATTTTCCTAAAGTTGTTCCTGTGCACCCTGATATAGAAATTTCATCTTCATGGAAAAGTGTAGAAAATGGAAAAGAGAACTTTTCGATTAGTGGAATGACAAGTGATTCAAGGGAAAAAATATTTAACTGGTATAAAGATGAGCTCGGAGGCTGGGAAATCGAAGGTGAATTTACAAGTGAGAGTGGCGGTGAAAGCACTTCTACTATTTCTGCTAATGACGGCACCTATAGTGT
>Ga0307376_10006391_pt1 | contig 10428 bp, 19 predicted proteins | sample TR2MG_FD_202536 | JGI IMG/M metagenome (GOLD analysis project Ga0307376, IMG submission 202536) | Soil microbial communities from Risofladan, Vaasa, Finland - TR-2 | ecosystem: Environmental > Terrestrial > Soil > Coastal area > Acid sulfate soil | place: Finland: Risofladan, Vaasa | collected...
ATGGGAGGGGTTTAGGGGGTGAGAGGATGTCTGGAATCAGGTGGTCAATCGATGAACTTCTGACATTGGCCGTACTAGCTGAAAACATAGGTGAACACATCCTGGCAAACATATACTTCGAACGGGCTTTAAAGGCTGAATTTGATTAGGGGGGATGGTCCCCCGGAGACTCCAGCTGGAAACCCCCGGGGTGGGATGAATCGGGGTGGCTATAGGTAAAGTTTAGCACCGAACACCTGTACAATGAAACCGGAAAAATCGTACAAAGGAGGCTAGAAATTTGTCAGTAGGAGCAATGCTACAGGAGGCAATGGCAAGATGCGACCTGCCAACAAAAGCACTGGCGGCAGAGACAAACTACAGCATCGAGGCGATATACGCGGCCTTAAGTGATAAGCGCAGAATCCCCCAGGATGCTAAAAGGAAACTGGCCGCGACACACCCGCTGATGGGCTGGGCAATCTGCCTACAGGAAACAGGTTACAAAATATTTGAGTTTATCAAGGGAGACCGGCATCCCCAAACAATGCTTCACAGGGTGGAGAAGGAGGACCACGAAGCCGACACCGCACTGGAGGGAATGGGCTGGAGGCTCATAGACAAGGAAAAACCAGAGGACTTGACGGAGGATGACCGGATCGCGCTCACCCTGGCAGCAAAGGAAATTGCAGACCGGATTAAGACAGACTTCAATATGCTGATTGAGTGGGAAGACAGGTACAAGTTGGGGTTGCTGGATTTGCTGATAGATAAAGAAAAGGACCCTCAAAAAAGGGCCACTGTGTAAAATCTCAATTTAATAATACCACAGGCCGAAGGGACGGTCAAGAAAGGGGATTGTTAAATGATACCTGCTCCTAAACATACAGAGGAAAGCGCAAAGCAATATGCGGAAATTTGGGATGATTTGAAAAACAAATTAAGGGAAAGAGGCTACATAGACGATAAGCACAAAAATCCTTCCATTTATAGATGCAGCGACGATGTAAGGTGTAAAAATGGATATGCAAATAATCAATATACTGGCACGCTGAAGCCTGACCTTGATGATTTGACAAGTCTGCAGGTTGCTATGCTTTGCGACGGTGGATACTCTTGGTTTGGTGGAAATCACAGCAAAAACGGACTTAGGTTTAGTGTAAAGGTTTATACGGATTAACAAAATTAACCGCCACCACTGGGACGGTCAAGGAGTGAAGGGAATGAGTATTTCCTGTGATTGCAGTGCCGATGTTGACGAATACGCCGATCTCTACCGTGAGGAGTTTCCCATTGCCAGAAAGACCCATACCTGCTGTGAGTGCAGGGAAAAAGCAGCCATACTGCCCGGGCAAGAATATCACAAAGTCGCCATGCTTTATGACGGCATTTGGAGCGAATACAAGACTTGCATGCCCTGCTATAACATACGCGAGAGATATTGTGCTCACGGTTTCTATTTTGGGATGTTGTGGGAAACCATAGAAAGTTGTCTTGGGTTTGATTACACGGAAGTACCAGAGGAAGAAGAAGATTAACCGTCACCATTGGGGCGGCAGACAAGGATAGTCGGTGAACACAGCCCGTGATGTGCGGGAGGTGCCGAGACTGATTGCATGGCGGTAGGCGGCCACAGTACGCCCCCTTAATTTTAATACCTCCTATTCCATAGCCGGTTATCCGGCAGAGTTTTTAAAAGGAAGGGTGAAAAGCAATGCCAAACACAGAGCCCTATTACGGCCTTACCGATGCCCAGCAAGAACCAGCAATCACTGTTTGCGAACAGTGCCGGGAAGATATTTACCCCGGCGAGCAGATACACAGGACTCAGGAGGGCAATATCCTCTGCGGAAACCACCTTTGCGTGATTAAGTTTTGTAATGTTGAGGAAATAAATTCTGATGAGTTGGAGGTTGCGTAAATGCCCTCATTTGATGTAGAAGTTGAATTTGAAATTTACTGCGCTAAATGTGGTGCTGGACTTTGTTCTAATGGTAGCACCAAAAGTAAAAATAGCTACAAAAGCTCAAATAGGCTTGACATGGAACCTTGTGAAAAGTGCCTGGATCTTGCTGCTGATATGGCAGATGGTGAAGCAAGGGACGATCTGGGAAACAAAATTCAAGAACTTGAGGATGAAATAACGGAATTAAAAGCTAGGTTGGAGGTGTAAATAGATGGCAAATATAGCTGAAATTGCTGAGAACTTTGTTAGGGCGGCGAGTGAGTTGATAGAGGCAGCTGGAAGCATGACCAGTTTAGATTATGCATACTACCATACACCAAGGGCGCACATGACAGAAACACAGTTTAATAATCTGTTTGGCGCTGATGGAATTGAAATAAAGGAAAGGGATTGCACAAAGTATCCCATAGAAAAATCAATTACCGTTGGTGGCATTGAATTCTTCTGTGTCTGCGAAGACATGGAAGCTTGGGCCAAACTAAAAGGCTATACAAAGGTGGCGGTTTAAATGGATAACCCCGAAGAACTCAGGCGTGACGAGGTTTACCGCAGGCTTTACGGCCCGAACTGGCAGCAGGATTTGGAGGACAGAGATAATTTTGAGTTGGAGGATGAGAGCGAATGAAACCTTTAGCATACGCCCGGTGGTATATGGACCACTATGACGACTGCGGAGAACAAGATGGGGAGGTTGAGCCCGATGCCTAGCCTATACGAACTAACCGGAGACTACCGCCAGGTGTGGGACATGGTCAATGATGAATCGGTTGACCTTGCAGTTATCGAGGACACCCTGCAGAGCATTAAGGGGGCCATTGAGGACAAGGCGGTAAACATTGTTAATTTCATCCGGTCCCTAGAGGGCGATGTGAGCATTATCAAGGCCGAGGAAAAACGCCTTGCAGAGCGCAGAAAAGCCCTTGAGAACAGAGTAATCAATATTAAGGAATATATACAGGGGCAAATGGAGTTTGCCAACCTGGACAAAATTAAGACCCCCACAATCACCATAGCCATTCAAAAGAACCCTCCTGCTGTTAACATCGAGGATGAGGCCAAAATACCAGCCGCATTTATCACAATCGTACCGGAGCAACACATCCCCGACAAAAAGCGCATAGCAGAAGCCCTTAAAGGTGGCGCGGAGGTTCCGGGGGCAACGCTGACGCAGGGCAAGAGTTTGAGGATTAGATAGGAGGGATACCGATGCCGGCACAGGTTGGCAATATGCACATATACAACCAGGCCAGGTCAGTGCCAAGGGAAGCCCTGAAAGAGATAAAGGGCGGTAGGTTAAGCGGCAAAAGCGACATCAATCCTATGTGGAGGATCAAACAGCTTACCGAGTTATTTGGCCCCTGCGGTATCGGCTGGAAGTACACCATCACCAAACAGTGGCTTGAGCAGGGCGGCAATGATGAGATAGCGGCATTTGTAAACATTGAACTGTTTTTTAAGCACGAAGGGGCATGGTCTGAGGCAATCCCCGGTACAGGCGGCAGCTCATTTGTCGCCAAGGAAAAGAGTGGGCCATATACCTCAGATGAATGTTTCAAGATGGCCCTGACCGATGCAATATCGGTGGCGTGTAAGGCTTTAGGGTTTGGGGCAGACGTTTATTGGGATAAGGATGCTACTAAATACGACAAGCCGCCGCAGCAGGCACAGGAAAAACCAAGGACACAGGATCCAGAGAAGCCTAAACCTCAATCGCAACCTGTAGACTGGCCTAAGTTCTGGGTTGGGTGCAAGAATCTTGGCTTTACCCAGGCGCAAGTGCATAAATTGTCTATGGAAGAAAGCATAGCGCACTACACCAGGGAACAGGCGGCAGACCTTTACAGAAAACTGGAGATTATAAAACAGGAGGAGCAAAAGAGTGCTTAATAAAGTTCAATTAATCGGAAATCTTGGACGAGACGTTGAGTTGCGCTCCACCCCTAATGGAAAGGCCATTGCCAACTTTTCAATGGCGGTGGAAGGTGGTAAGGATAAAACAGAATGGGCCAATATCGAAGCATGGGAGACAACCGCCGAGAACTGCGCTAAGTATATAGCAAAAGGCTCCAAGGTGTACGTTGAAGGCAAATTCAAAACGGAGTCTTGGGAGAAGGAAGGGCAGAAGCACTATAGGACGGTGGTAGTTGCCAACAGAGTGTTATTCCTTGACAAGAAGGAGAATAGCGACAGGCCGCAGAGCAGACAGCAGGACGATGGATTCGACGAAATGCCGTTTGAGGAGGGGGATCTTCCTTTTTAACAACCCACATCACACAACATAGTCCCCCGGCTCCTAACCGGAATACAGGAGGTGTACGGGATGGAAAGAGATTATCAAAAAGACCTTGAAGTTTGCGAGAGTTTTAATTATTTAACAGCAGGGTATCAATGCATATTGAAAATGGCTCTCTTTGTTCAAAATACTCTCCCATACTACATAAAGCGGTGCATGGATTTGGAATCCCAACTCCAGCAGGCGCACGAGAGGGAGGCGGCGTTGAGAAAGGCGCTGAAATACGAAGTCATGTATCACGGTAAAAACTGTACGTGTAAGGCATGTCAGGCCCTTTCCGCCCCCGCCCAGCCATCACGCTACCGGGAAACGGAGAAGGTTGTGGAGTTGGTACGACTTGTTTATAATTCGATTCCCGGTACAGGCACATTTAAAAAGGAGTTAATTGGTTTATATGATGCCCTCACCGCCTACGACAAGGCCGGAGAGGGGGCGGGGAAATGAGGGAAATTAAATTCAGGGGCAAGCGAGTTGACAATGGCGAGTGGATAAATGGTTTTATCAAAAAGAACGGAAGTGAGTGGTGGATTTTAAACGAGACTACAGATTGGCACGTATCCGTTCCGATGGGATTTATCACACAGCATAAATACAAAATTATTCCCTCCACAATAGGTCAATTCACCGGACTCCGCGACAAGAACGGGACTGAGATTTATGAGGGGGATGTATTATCAAGAAAAGAATGGGGCATGGGTGGGCCTCATGACCCTGAAGAACGATGTGAGGTACAGTACCTTGATTACTACATTAAGGAAGGTGAACATTCCGGGCATTTTAATATTGAGTTGTGGAGTGAATGGTGTGAAGTCATCGGCAACATCCACGATAACCCTGAACTTTTAGAAGTCCCAAACAAGGAGGCCCCCGCCCATGATTAGCCGACAATGCCCCCGATGCGGCAAAACCAGTCACAGTGCCGGGGAGTTAGTGCCGTGGATATGTCCCTACTGTCAGATGGAGATACCGCCCGAAAAAAGAGTTGTCGCGGTGGTGGGTTGTGGCAGGCCTCCAAGGATACCCATTTACGATATTGTCCCTGCATTTTTTGGCCTACCCACAATAGAACAAATGGTAACCTCTGACAAGTCTTTTCAGCGCGAGATTAAGAGGGCCGAGAGGGATTCAAAACCTTTTAATTATAGCCAGGAAATGGCACGGAGAAGGCGGCAGATTGAAAAAGGGATGATTAAGGTAATTTGAGATTGAGGAGGTGGAAGCAGAGTGAAAGCACTATCTGTACGGCAGCCCCACGCTTCTCTAATAGCGATCAGGGCCAAGGGTATAGAGACAAGGGGCTGGTATACAAAGTACCGAGGGCCGCTGGTGATACATGCGGCCAAAGCGTTTCCGCAGACAACAAAAAAGCTTTGCTGGATTGAGCCATTTAGGGCCGCGCTATTAAGTGCTGGATATAAAATGCACCTTGGAGATTTACCACTCGGCGCAGTTATCACCACCTGTAAACTTAAAGACGTTATGTTGATTGGTGAAAAATGGTTATTAGAAATGATTGGTGGTCTGTGGATTCCTAAAATTCCTTTACCAGAGGAGCCGGAGCGAAGTTTTGGTGACTATACCCCTGGCCGCTTCGCCTGGATTCTGGAAGATGTGGAGATGCTCCCCGAACCGATACCAGCAAAAGGTCAGCTTAGTTTGTGGACTATTCCACCCGAAATTGAGGTAAAAATAAAAAATGCACAAAGTTTATGAAATTAATCCAAATACGTTGGAACAATTATATATCGTTCAACAATTAACTCTTCAAGAAATAGCGGATTATTACGGATGTAGCCGTGAAGTAATAAGAGCTAGAATGATAGAGTTTAGTATCAAGAGGCGTACAGTAACCCAGACACTTCAAACTCAGAGGTCGCGAGATAAAATGAGTGACATAATGGTAGTTTTGAAACATCGCGATTACAAAGAAGCCCTCAGTAGATTTAATAGTAAATATATCGTTTCTGAGAATGGCTGCTGGGAGTGGCAAGGTTGCACATGTAAAGGGTATGGAGTTTTTTCTTTCCAAGGGAAAGAAGTCCAAGCGCATTGTTTTTCGTATAAGCACTTTAAAGGTCCGATCCCAGAAGGATTGCATCTTGATCATTTATGCCGCAACCGGAAATGTATTAATCCTGACCATCTTGAACCGGTCACGCCTAGGGAGAATTTGAGGCGCGGAGAAAGCCCTAATTGGAAAACCAACCGCGAAGGACGATGTAAAAACGGTCATGATATGTCAAATCCTAAAATTAGAAAAAACGGAACAAAAACTTGTCGTGAATGTGCTAACCAGCGATGGCGCGAGAATTACTATCGATGTAAAAAAATGGTGACCAATTGGAATCCTCCTGAGGAGGTCTCTATTAGAGTGGGCCAATGACTAACCCCTGCACCTACACCTGGCGCGAAATGTGGCTCCCGAAATACCCGCCTGAGTGCTATGAGAGGATTAGGTTGACAGGTGAGGGCGAGCCGGATTGTGACTGGTGTGCATTTGGGGGCGGTGGGTGTAAAAAGAGGGATAGGAAATAGGGGGCGTGGGGATTGGCAAGAGCTAGAAATATTAAGCCAGGATTTTACTTAAATGACTTATTGGCCGAAGTGGAGCCCCTTGGAAGAATTCTTTTTTCTGGACTTTGGACTATAGCTGACCGGTCCGGGCGATTAGAGGATCGGCCAAAGAAGATAAAGGCCGCTGTCCTCCCTTATGATAACTGTGACGTTGACAAACTACTTAATGAGCTTACAAAACGTGACTTTATTATTCGTTATGAAGTGGAAGGTGTCAGGTATATCCAGATCATTAACTTCAATAAGCACCAGAACCCTCATAAAAACGAATCTCACAGCTCTATACCTGCACCAGACATGCACAGTACAAGTATAGTACAAGTACCAGAGGAGCACATAACTAATCCTGCTGATTTCCTTAACCCTATTACTGATTCCCTTAACCCTATAGATATTGTCGGGCAAGAACCCGACCCTGCACCCAAGCCGGAAAAAATACCATACAAAGAAATTATTACTTACTTTAATCGTGTCTGCGGAACTGACTTTAAAGAAAACAGCAAAACAACCAGGAGCCACATAAAGGCAAGGTGGGCCGATGGTTTTAGATTTAATGACTTTGAAACTGTTATTAACAAAAAAGCCAGGGATTGGTTGACAGACCCTAAACAGGTGCAGTATTTACGACCAATAACGCTTTTCGGGACAAAATTTGAGTCTTATTTAAATCAAAAGGAGGCCGCAGTAAAACCAGGCGACCCATCCAAAGCACACCCGCCAAACGAGCTGGAGAACAAGCGAAAGGATGTGCTTAAAAAATTATATGCGTGAGAACAAGCCCGGCCTATACCACCGCAAGGAGATTGGCCGGAGGATTGGGATCAGGCGGTGGAGAGTTGGGAGGAGAGGGAGGGGTTGGGGTGCTGACGTTTATAGACCTGTTCGCTGGTATAGGGGGAATTAGAAAAGGCATGGAAGAAGCCGGCCATAAATGCGTGGGTTATTGCGAAATAAACGAATACGCCCGGACTACCTACGAGGTAAATTTCGATACAAAAGGAGAGTGGACGGCCCATGACATACGAACAGCAGACCCTTTTTCAATGCCCGATTTCGACGCTCTCTGTGGAGGATTTCCTTGCCAAGACAACAGCATTATTAGCCCAGTGCGACTCGGGCTCGAAGGCGGCCGAAGTGGTCTATTTTATGAAATCTGCCGAATCGCCGGGATTAAAAAACCTAAATATATTCTCCTTGAGAACGTCGAAGGACTTCTTTCGGTCGGTAAAAGACTTCACTTCGGAAACGTCCTTACTTCCCTGGAGGAGTTGGGGTATATCCCTGAATGGCAGGTGTGTAACAGCAGACGTTTACTCCCCCAAAACAGACCCCGAGTGTTCATTGCTGGACATCTTAGAGAGGCAGGATTTAAGCCACTATTCCCAATGCCTGAAATCGTTGATTTACTTGATTACAGAGAAGACGAAAAAGAGGAACAAGCCATTGCACGTTGTTTGTTGGCCCGAAGGGGAGGCCCCTCAATCGATGAAACTTATGTCTGTGAATCAAACGGGGGGGGGTAGAAGATTTTCTTCAAGGGAACTGTTTAAGTTGCAAGGTTTCCCGCCAGAATTTGCAGACAGAGCCAAGAAAGCCGGAGTGCCCACAGGCGAGTTAAGGGCACAAGCTGGTAATGCCGTCAGTATCCCAGTGATACGAAAGATAGCGGGGAGGTTGAAATGAAAACCAAACTAGGCCAAGACAAAGCTAAACTCAGGCCGCAGGACGAACTAATTATTGCCTGTGATGATATGGACCTGTCCTGGTATCCGGCAGAGCAGGCAGAAGTCATAAGGCTGTGGCAAAGGGGTTGCCCCTTAGAGGACATAGCCAAAAAGGTGCAGCGCAAGGATATGGACGAGGTGACAGTCTTTATAATCCACCTGGCTAGGAAAAGGAAGATTAAGCCAAGGCCGGGAGGGGTGTTCGGGGAGCTGCGGAAAGTCCCTCCCAAGGTCAGGGAAATGATGTTTGAGACATACCCGGAGGTGATGTAAATGGCAGATGTGAAAGTGTACCTTTCCCACGGCGGCGGGGTAAATAAAAAACAGCACCTAGTGGTGCTTTGGTTGGGGCAGATCGTTTATTTTATACTCCATTCCTGGTGCCGGGTACTTACTAATTATCTCAACAAGCCTATCCCTTCCTTCACGAGGGATATAAATTAAATAGCCGTTTCCTGATTTTCTGGGCCAACAGTTAATACCGAACCTTGAAAATAAAATATCAGTTAAATACTTAACATCATCATTAGAAAAACATAAGGGATAAAGATAGGCTTCAAATGAAGGATGAGATTTACTTTTATTACGCTGAATGTGGCCGTCATCATAAAACCAAACAGAAAGCGCAAGTTCATCAAGATGTTTTTCAATATCATCTCTATAAACAATCTTTACACCTTCTGGATACCAGTTATTAAAAATTTCTCCGAGTGTTGGGTGGGTATTTGTACGTAGTCTATATCTTAAATATGTTTTTCCTGTTTGACTACTAATATAATCGCCGAAAGTTATATTGGTATCAAAACATTGTTTTAAAAAAGATTCTTTCCAAAATATATATTCCTTGTTTCCGGCTGTTTCTCCGTATCGAGCGGTAATTAAGCCGGTTGTTCCAGACAATTCTAATCCGCCATCACCAAGCATTGACCCAGTAATAAAACTATATAAATTATCTGGAATATTGATCTGACTATAATAATTACTAATTTTATTTACTTGTCGCTCATTAATAGAGTCTAAACTCTGAACAGTTGCACCGGGGAACATTTCTTTATATTTTTCAATTGTCAATCCATGTTTTTTAAGGTGGTGAATATTAATCATAAACAACTCTTTACCGCAAACTTGACAAGTAATTAACTGTTTACCAGACAATAAACGCTGTTTAGCTTGCCATTTAGAAGTATATTCCCTAGCCTTACCAAGAGAAACTTTAGCCATTAATATCAACTCCTATATCAATATTATACACTAAATATTAACATTTATCAATTAAGTAATTAGAAAGGTGGTGGTATAAAAATGTCCGACGTGAAAGTTTATCTCTCTCACGGAGGTGGCTGAAGGCGTTAATAGCTGGGCGTTATATTTATACCTGATTGAACAGGGCGAGGTTCCCGGTCAGGACTTTGAAGCAGTCTTCGTTGACCATGGGACAGACTGGCCGGAGACGTATGAATACTTTGAAATGATGCTGGCGAAGGGGTATTTAGTGACAATATTAAAGCCTGAGAGGGAAGGCTGTACAACCATATATGATTACTGCGCCAAGTGGAAAAAGATACCGGGAAGAATGCCTGGACACCGTTGGTGTACACAGCACTTTAAGGTTAAGGTAGTAGAAAAATATTATCAAAAGCCATGTATTGAATTAATCGGTTTTGATGCTGGTGAGTCTAAGCGGAAACATGGACTTGTCAGTAAAACTGGGGTAGAACAAGATTTTCCGTTAATGTCAGCCGGGATAGACCGGAAAGGGTGCGGGGACTTAATTAAGCGGCATGGTTTACCTATTCCCCCAAAGTCAGGATGTTATATTTGCCCTTTTCAGGGCCGTAAACAATGGGTTGAGTTAAGGGATAAGCACCCGGAACTGTTTTGTAAGGCTCAAA
>Ga0307376_10006392_pt1 | contig 10425 bp, 14 predicted proteins | sample TR2MG_FD_202536 | JGI IMG/M metagenome (GOLD analysis project Ga0307376, IMG submission 202536) | Soil microbial communities from Risofladan, Vaasa, Finland - TR-2 | ecosystem: Environmental > Terrestrial > Soil > Coastal area > Acid sulfate soil | place: Finland: Risofladan, Vaasa | collected...
GGCTTGCCTCTACAATGACCGGCCATGAACAACATGAATGGCCGCCGATGGCCACAGCCGGCTCTTTAAGGACGAGCGCCAACATGCGGTAGGACTTTCCGGCTTGCTCCGTGGCACCGGTTGCACGAGAAAATAGCCGGTTGAAGCGGTCTTCCGCCGCCCTACAGGCGTATATCACCGGCGAAGAGAAAGGAATACAGATAGGAGTGTTTGATTTGAGCGAGGAAAATGCAAATGGCTGCGACGGGGCCTCAAACGCCGGATTGAAGCCGGCCTACGAGGAGCCCCACCGGCTTTCCCATATCGGCCGGGTGATAGCCGTTATGAGCGGCAAGGGGGGAGTGGGGAAGTCTACCGTAACGGCGCTTCTCGCCGTCGAGTTGGCCAGGCGGGGCTATTCGGTCGGGATTCTGGACGCCGACATCACCGGGCCCAGTATTCCCAAAATGTTCGGTTTAACCGATCGCGCCGTGGGGGTCGAAGAGGGTATCATGGCGTCCATAACCCGCAGGTGGGGCATCCGGGTTATGTCGATGAACCTGGTGCTCAAGCGGGAGGACGAGGCTGTGATTTGGCGGGGTCCTTTGATCGGCGGGGTGATCAAGCAGTTCTGGAAGGACGTGATTTGGGGTGATGTTGACTACCTACTGATCGATCTGCCGCCGGGGACCGGCGACGCTCCTCTGACCGTGATGCAGTCCATTCCTGTCTCAGGGTTGATCGCTGTTTCCTCACCGCAGGATCTGGCGGTGATGGTGGTTAAAAAAGCCCTGCACATGGCGCAGGTTATGGAAGTCCCTGTAATGGGGAGGGTGGAGAATATGACTTACGTTACCTGCCCCAAGTGCGGCGACAAGATTTATGTCTTCGGCGAGCCGCAAGGGGTGCTCGTATCGGACGGCGGTCAGGTACCCCTTTTGGCCGCCCTGCCTTTGGACCCGCAATTGAGCCGGCTGGCCGATGCCGGCAAAATCGAGGACTATGTTCCGGCGGGATTCGACGGCTTCGCTGCCCTGTGGAACAAAGAACCTTCTAAAGCGGACGAGGGCTTTGCCGGGAGGTAGCTGCTTCATTGTTTCATTATGGACGGACTCCGGGTGGTCCTGGACGGGGGGGGAAGTACCGTTGGCCCGGATAGGCTGAATCGGTTTCCGGGGTAATTATTTCGCGGGAGGCAAAAACAGTGGCTAAGGATGCCGTCATCGTCGTGGATATGGTCAAGGACAACGTGAACACCGGGTTGCACACCGGAATCAGCGGGGAAGCCGGCAAGATAATCCCCAACCTTCAGCGGCTTTTGGCTGCGGCCCGTCAAAAGAATCTTCTTGTGGTGTACGCCAATGACAGCTTTTATCCCACCGACGTTATTTTTCGCGGCAAGATGAAGCCGCACGCGCTGCGGGGAACCGCCGGCGTACAGGTTATTGACGAGTTGGAACCGCAGTCCGGCGACATCATCCTGGAAAAAAGACGGATGAGCGCCTTTTTCAAGACCGATCTCGATATAACGCTACGGGACAACGGAGTGGAGAGGGTGGCTGTGGCCGGTATCGCAACCCCGTACTGTGTTCTTCTGACGGCCCTCGATGCTCTCGGCAACGGATTCAAAACCGTTATCCTGGAAGATTGCTGCACAGCTTATCCACCGGGGGATCACCTGAACTGCCTTAATCTATACAGAAGAGGCCTTTTCGGCGATTACTTCCGGATTGTTACGGCAGAAGAGTATTTTAGCTGGGTTTAAAATGTGGGGGGAGAATGTGACATGCGGTCGGGCCGGATTGTCGGTGTTAATGTGAGCGCCGGGCGCGGAACCACAAAGGTCAATGTGGGGTCCGGCTCCCTGGTCGCTGATTACGGTCTTTCAGGAGACGCCCACGCCGGGACGGACCGCCAGGTGAGTGTCTTTACGGCCGAAAAGGCCAAAGAGTTGGCGTGCCGCCTGGGTATTGATGTTCAGCCGGGGGATTTTGCCGAGAACATTACCGTCGCCGGTATCGATTTTAGCGAAGTGGTGCCGGGCGCCAGGCTCTTTCTGGGTGAGGCCGTGGTCGAGGTTACCGGGATCGGCAAGCGGAAGGGGGAAACACATACCTTTTCGTTTCACGGACTGGCCCCTCTAATGACGGAAGGCCTCTATTGCCGGGTGGTAACGGGCGGTCCGGACAGGGAGGGGGACCGGGCCGGTTTTCTGAGGGACTGTTCCGACCTCACGAAATGGTAGGGTTCGGTTCCAGGGCGGGTTGACAAACAGGGTTAGGAGTGTTACTCTAAGTGCAAGTTACAGGTATCACATTTGGTAAGTAAGAACATGACAAAGGGAAGGTTTTGTCCCCGGCACGGATTCAGGCCGTGCGGCTGCGAAATGGGCAACTTGTACCGCTTTACCGAGCCGGTGGTCCTGTTATGCCTGGCGCGGTCGGGCGGCGCGCACGGCTACCTGATTGCCCGGGTGGCTGATCAAATGGCCCTGACCGCAACCGGCCTGGATAGTGGAGCTGTCTACCGGACCTTGAGGCGTCTGGAGTCGAAGGGGATGGTATGGTCCAGATGGGAGACTGAGGAAAAGGGACCGCCGCGGCGGGTCTACGAAATGACTGAGGACGGATGGGACCACCTGCGGGATTGGCTGAAAGTGATGGAGGAAGTGAGGCACTCCCTGCTGACCCTGATAGGGGACGGTGATTAAGTGCCGGGATTGCCGGAAAAACGTGATTTGGCGTTTCATGCATGTAAGTTATCCGTAGATGCCATTTACCGGTGGCGGGAGGGCCGGAGAGGGGCATGGTGGGATCTCCCCTGCCATAAGGCATAACCGTCCGGCAACCGGCTAAAACGAGGAGAAGGTGATTTAGGTGAGGATAGCAGTATCTACCAGCGGGCAGGACCTGGAAAGCATGGTGGATGCCAGATTTGGCCGTTGCAGCTACTTTTTGGTGGCTGATACGGAAACGGGTGAATGCCACGCTGTAAGCAACGGGGTAAACTTAAATTCCGCCCAGGGTGCCGGAATTCAGGCCGCGCAAAAGGTCAGCGGTCAGGGAGTGGAAGCGGTGATCACCGGGCATTGTGGCCCCAAAGCCTTCCGGGTGCTGAGGGCTGCCGGTATCAAGGTGTATTCGGGAGGTGAGGGGACGGCGGCGCAGGCATTGGAAAAGTTCAAGCAAGGGCTGCTGGAAGAGGCCCAAACAGCAGATGTCGAAGGACACTGGAGCTGATCGTTCGTTTTGTCGGCATACCGGCAAGGCGGGTCGTTCGGCTGGTAGAGGTACGTTGGCACGTGCTGGTGGTGGAACTATTACCCGGCTGGGAGGCGTCAAATGGCAGCGAAACTGGTAGTGGCCGTGGCCAGCGGCAAGGGGGGAACGGGAAAGACCACCGTTTCCACCAACCTCGCCTGTGCGGCCTCCGAAATGGGGTATGAAGTCTCTTATGTAGATTGCGACGTCGAGGAGCCTAACGGGCATCTCTTTTTAAAACCCTGCATCGAACGCCGCCATCAGGTGCACGTGCCGGTTCCAAAGGTGGACCCGGAAAAGTGTACGGGTTGCGGCATCTGCGGGGAGATCTGCCAGTTCAGCGCCATTATCGTTATAGCCGGACAGGTTATGACCTTTGAAAACATGTGCCACGGGTGCGGGGGGTGTAAGCTGGCTTGTCCTGAGCAGGCCATCGCAGAGAAAGGGAGAGAAATCGGTGTTGTAGAGGAAGGTCGCGCCGGCAGGGCCGGGTTTGTCCACGGCAGGTTAAATGTCGGCGAGGCCATGAGCCCGCCGATCATCAAGGCAGTGCGGTCCGCAGGTCAAAACGGCGGCTTGACCATCATCGACGCGCCCCCCGGCACCTCCTGCCCTGTAATTACGGCCGTCAGGGGTGTCGGCTTCGTGCTGATGGTTACCGAGCCCACACCTTTCGGACTTCACGACCTGGGGCTGGCCCTGGATATGGTAAAGGAATTAGATATTCCCCATGCCGTGGTAGTGAACAGATCGGTTCCGGGTAACAATCTGGCGAGGGATTTCTGCAGGGAGAGGGGGGTCGGGATACTGACTGAAATTCCGGACGACCGAAAGGTAGCCGAGGCGTATGCCAGAGGAGATCTGGTATTTTCAGCCGTGCCCGGCTTCCGGGAACGCTTCACCAGCCTCCTGACGTCTGTCGTAAGGGAGGCGGGGCGGTGAAAGAAATAGTCGTTGTCAGCGGCAAAGGGGGTACCGGTAAGACAAGCCTGGTGGCCTCCCTGGCCGTCCTGGCTCGGGTGTCTGTGCTGGCCGACTGTGATGTGGATGCAGCGGATCTGCATCTGGTCTTAAAACCGGCGATCAATAAAACCGAGGATTTTACCGGCGGAAAGAAAGCCACCATTATCCCGGGGCAATGTAGTAATTGTGGAAAATGCTACGAAGTCTGCCGGTTTGGCAGCATAACAAGACATGAAGGCAAACACCCCGCTTATTCCGTCGACTCCATAAGCTGCGAAGGGTGCGGCGTCTGCAGTTACTTCTGTCCAGAAAAGGCTATTAACTTCGAGCCGGCGGTCAACGGTCAATGGTTTGTGTCGGATACCCGTTACGGACCCATGGTTCATGCCCGGCTGGGGATCGCGGCAGAAAATTCGGGTAAACTGGTTTCCCTGGTGCGGAGTGAGGCCAGGAGAATTGCTGAACAAACCAAGCTTCCCTACATCATTGTTGACGGCCCGCCCGGGATCGGCTGTCCGGTGATCGCCTCCATCACCGGTGCCGACGCCGTATTGATAGTGACGGAACCCACCGTGTCGGGTGAACACGACCTGGAACGGGTGGCTGCCCTGGCCGGGCATTTCAAGATTCCTGTATACCTGTGTGTCAACAAGTTCGACATTAATCCCGGCTTAGGCGAAACCATAGAAAGGGAAGCCCGGTCCGCAGGAATTACCCTGGTGGGAAGGATTCACTATGACCCGGCCATAACCGCGGCCCAGATGAAAGGCGTGCCGGTGATGTCGTTAGCCGGAACGATCGCGGCCAAAGATATCAGGGAGGTCTGGCATAAGCTCGCCACTTATGTGGATACAAATTAGGAAAAGAAAAGATTAATGAAAGGAAGGTTTAAAATGAAAATTGCCTTACCTGTTGCCGGTGGTCAATTATGCACCCATTTCGGACATTGTGAGCGATTTCATATCTTTGACATCGACCAAGGCTCCCAGGAAATACTGAGGGTGTCCACCCTTAATGCCCCGCCGCATGAGCCCGGCCTGCTGCCGAGACTGCTCTCGGAAGAAGGCGTTAACGTGGTCATAGCCGGCGGTATGGGATCCAGGGCCCAGGAACTCTTCGACCAAAATGGCGTGAAGGTGGTGACCGGGGCCGACCCAACCACCGGCAGCCCGGAGGACATACTACGGTTTTACCTGTCCGGATCTTTGCATACCGGAGCCAATGTTTGCGACCACTAACAGCCGTACACTGGGAGAAAGGTGCGTCAGGCCTTAAGGGCTGGCGCGCATCAGAGGTGTTTAGCCAGTTAATCGATTAACGAAAGGAGAATTTCTTTTGCCGCCAAAGGTTGACCTGGACAAATGTTCCGGCTGCGGGACATGTGCGGATGTATGTCCGAACGAAGTGTTTGAAGTAGCGGATGACAAATCCCAGGTTGTTCGCCCTGACGATTGCACGGCCTGTGAGCAATGTGTAAGCGAGTGCCCGGAAGAAGCGATTACGTTGGAAGAATGACTGAGAATGAGGTTTGCTCCCCGGACGCAATGGGAACTATTACCATGGCGTCCGGCAGGAGCCCTAACTTCAATCAATGGGGGGTGATGCTTCATATCTGGCGATTCGGTAAAAATAACTGTGCTCTGCGAAAACAGCGTAGGAGTAACGGCCGGCGTTTCCGGTGAATGGGGCCTTTCGCTGCTGGTCGAAAAGGACGATTGGCGAGTCCTTTTCGACACCGGTGAGAGGGGTTATCTGAGAGATAACGCCAAGGCCCTCGGAGTGGATCTGACCTCCGTCGATGCCCTGGTTCTGAGCCACGGTCATTACGATCATACGGGCGGTCTGCCGGTGTTCCTGCGCGCCAGGGGCAGGTTGCCGGTCTGGGCCCATCAGGACCTCTTTTCCCTGCATTACGCTTCGTGGCCCCGTGACGAATACATCGGTGTGCCTTACCGCCGGGAGCTATTGGAGAGCCTGGGCGCTGATTTCGTCTTTGTCCAGGATCCGGCTGAAGTAAGGCCGGGGTTATGGGTCAGTGGGACAGTGGCCCGGGAGACGGACTTCGAAGAGGGCGACGACCGGCTGTAGGCCATGGAGTGGGGTCGCAAGATATACGATCCCTTCCACGACGACATGAGCCTTTACTACGTTACATCAGAGGGATTGCTGATCATCCTGGGCTGCGCCCATGCCGGTCTGGTCAACATCGTGGGGCACGCCCGCAAAGTCACAGGGCAGCAAAAGATTTACGGCATTATCGGTGGAACTCATCTCGGGCCCGTAGCCGACCGACAGAAAGAGGCAACGATCAATTTTCTCCATCAACTTGATCTGCGCTTTTTGGCCGCCAACCACTGCACGGGGTTACCGGTCGCGGCCAGGCTGGCTGCCGAGTTCGGTCCGGTCTTCCACTTCGCCCCGGCCGGGTCGGTATTTAATCTGCCGGTTGCCGAAGGTACCGCCTAGAGATCAATAGTAAAGGGGGGCAGGCCCAGGTACGTCTGTCTGACGTGGCCAGCAAAGCCGTACCAGGCCGGAAAGATGAAGTGCGTCGTCATTTACTGGTCCAAAACCGGAAACACCCGGAAAGTGGCCCTTGCCCTGAAGGAGGGCCTGTCCGAAGCAGGAGCCGACGTAGCGATTAAAACTGTCGAAGAGGCTTCCGACATCGATTTTTTCGACTATGACCTGATCTGCCTTGGTTCGCCGTCCTACAATTGGCGGCCGCCCGAGCCGGTGGACAGGTTTTTGAAAAGCAAGTTCAGCGAATACCGCCAAAAAGGCCGCATTGTATTGGGAGCACCCCAGGTGCCGGGGAAGGATGTGCTGGTTTTCTGCACCTATTCCGGCCCCCATACCGGCGTGAACGAGGCTGTGCCCGTGGGAAAGTACATGGGTCAGTTTTTCGAGCACTTGGGTTTTTTCATCCTGGACGAATGGTATGTTTTGTGTGAATTCCGCGGTTCGGAGGAAAACAGTACCAGGGGCAGGATGGGTGACATAAGGGGCCTGCCGACTGCGGAGGACTTGGAGACAATAAGGGAGAATGCAGAGATTCTTTACCTCAAGATCACCCGATCAAATCCCTCTTCTGCCCGTTGTTAACTGACTGATCAAAAAATATAGAACTTTGGAAAGAGTGGGATATCGCTTGAAAAAAGTATTTATCATCGGATGCGGTGCTTACATGGACGCTGGTTATGGCTGCCCCGGAGAATGGCGTTGCCTTAAAGCTGCCGCCTTGGGCGAAGGCAACTTTTCCGAACCGGTTCAGGTCATGGCCTTCGTCCGTTGCGAGTGTCCGGGTCGTACCATTATCCCCAACATAGGCATGGCCAGCAAAGTTTCCGAAGTGAAGCCCGACGCAATTTACCTCAGTAAGTGCCTGGCCGAAAGCAAACCAGGCTGTCCTTACTCGTCGGCTGCTGATCTGGCCGGGTTAATCGAAAATGAGACGGGGATCCCGGTAGTACTTGGCACCCACAAATACAAAATCTAAACAAGAGGAGGTTTTAAGGCATGCCAAGGTTTAGAGATCCGGCCCACACCAGTCGCCCCTCGGCAGCGCCGCGGGTGGTGGACCCCAAGGTTATCAAGAGGACCATCGACCCGGCGGCTCTGGAAATGCTGGATGTGGCCAAGGAGAGAGGCGTCACAACTTATTTCGACCGCTTCGTGGCCCAGCAGCCGCAGTGCCAGTTCGGCTCCAAGGGTATCTGCTGCCGCTTCTGCATGGTCGGTCCCTGCCGCATCAAGGGGGAAGAGGGTCCGGCCAGTCGCGGTGCCTGCGGCATCCACGACTGGACCATCGCCGCCCGCTCAACGGGCCTGATGCTCTTGACCGGTGCCGCGGCCCACTCGGAACACGGCCACCACATCGTGGAAACCATGCACAAGTTCGCCGAAGGCCACGCTCCCAACTACCAGATCAAGGATTCCGCCAAGTTGCACCGGATTTGCGGAAAGGTCGGCATCGCCTGCGAGGGCAAGGATGATATCCAATTGGCCAAGGAACTGGCCGAGGCTGCCTTTGCCGACTTAAAGCGCCTGGACGGCGAAGGTTATTCCACCTGGCTGCAGACCTTCGCGACCAAGGGCAGGGTGGAGAAGTTCTTCGACTGCAACGTGATGCCTACCGGTATCTACAACTCGATCTCCAACCTGGTCAACCAGGCTCACCTGGGCATGGACGACGACCCGGTCAACCTGATCTTCTCGGCCCTCCGGGTGGCCCTTTCCGACTTCATCGGCGAGCACATCGCCACCGACTTGTCGGATATCCTCTTTGGTACGCCGCAGCCTATATTGTCCCAGGCCAACATGGGCGTGCTGGACAAGGAGAAGGTCAACATCGCCCTGTACGGGCACAACCCGGTCCTGTCCGAGATTATCTGCGACGCGGCCCTGGCCATGGACGCCGAGGCCAAGGCGGCCGGCGCGAAGGGCCTCAACCTGGTGGGCATCTGTTGCACCGGCAACGAGGTGCTGATGCGCCGCGGGGTTCCTATCGCCACCTCCTTCGCTTCCTCCGAACTGGCCATCGTGACCGGGGCGGTCGACGCCATGATCGTGGACGTGCAGTGCATCATGCCCTCCATCCGCACCGTGGCCGACTGCTTCCACACCAAGATCATCACTACCTCGCCTGCGGCCAAGATCCCGGGATCGATCCACATCGACTACCAGGCCGAGAAGGCCATGGACAATGCCAAGGAAGCTATCCGTATTGCCATTGAAGCCTACAAAAACCGTGATCCCAACAAGATCCACATTCCGGACGTCAAATACCGGGCGGTTGCCGGCTTCTCCGTGGAGGCCCTCTACGAGATCTTCGGGGCGATCAACCCGCAAAATCCCATCAGTGTGCTGACCGACGCCATCTTAAGCGGCGAGATCAAGGGTGTGGCCCATCTGTGCGGCTGCAACAACATCAAGCGTTTCCAGGACGACAGCCACACCGCCATCGCCAGGGAAATGCTCAAAAACGACGTGTTCGTCATCGGCACCGGCTGCGCCATGCAGGGCTGCGCCAAGGCCGGCCTCCTGGATCCCGAGAACACCAGGTCCCTGGTCGGCCCCGGCCTAGCTAAGTTCCTGGCCCGCCTGGAGGAGAGGGCCGGTCTGAACGTGCCCCTGCCGGCCATCTTCCACATGGGTTCCTGCGTGGACAACAGCCGCATCATCGATCTTCTGACCGACATGGCCAACGAGATTGGTGTAGATACGCCCAAGGTGCCCTTCGTTGCTTCGGCACCGGAGGCGATGACCGGTAAGGCGGTGGCCATCGGCAGCTGGTTCGTGGCCCTGGGTGCCCCCACCCACGTGGGCGCGATGCCGCCGCTGGAGGGCAGCGACGTCATTTACTCCATCACCACCCAGATCGCTTCGGATGTCTACGGCGGCTACTTCATCTTCGAAATGGATCCCTACGAGGCAGCCAAAAAGATGCTCTCAGCCCTGGAGTACCGCACCTGGAAGCTGGGTGTGCACCGGGCGGTGGCGGAAGACTTGGAAACGCCGATCTGCCAGAACTATTAAGCGAAGAGAAAGGAGGTAATCGTTTTGAATTTCGAGGAGATCTACGAGGGGGCCGTTGAGCCCGGCCGCGAGCCCAAGCCCCTGCTGCGGGACATATACAAGGGAGCCGTCATAGCCACCAGCTACGCGGAGATCCTTCTAAGCCAGGCCATCCGAAAGTACGGGGCCGACCATCCAATTGGCTACCCCGACACCGCCTACTTCCTGCCGGTCATTCGCTGCATGAGCGGCGAAGAGGTCAGGAAACTGGGCGACCTGCCCCCCATTTTGAACCGCATGCGGGGCCAACTCCACGAAGCTCTCATCCTGGCCAACGCCATCCTGGCCGGCGAGGCTACCTGGTACGCGGCCGAGGTCATCGAGGCGGTGCGTTACCTGAAGCATTCAGCGGAGAATCCCCTGCACACGGCCCCCTGGACCGGCTTCATCGGCGACCCGGTGGTGCGCCAGTACGGCACCAAGATGGTGGACTGGACCATCCCCGGCGAGGCGGTCATCGTGGGCCGGGCCCGCACCTCCAAGGACGCGAAGAAGATCGTGGACAGCCTGATGGCCAAGGGCCTGATGCTGTTCCTGAGCGACGAGATCATCGAGCAGTTACTGGAAGAGAAAGTAAAACTCGGTGTCGACTATATCGCCTACCCGCTGGGCAACTTCACCCAGGTGGTGCACGCCGCCAACTACG
>Ga0307376_10006393_pt1 | contig 10422 bp, 16 predicted proteins | sample TR2MG_FD_202536 | JGI IMG/M metagenome (GOLD analysis project Ga0307376, IMG submission 202536) | Soil microbial communities from Risofladan, Vaasa, Finland - TR-2 | ecosystem: Environmental > Terrestrial > Soil > Coastal area > Acid sulfate soil | place: Finland: Risofladan, Vaasa | collected...
CGGTCGAACTTCTCCTGCTGGCCGGGGCGCAGGATCGCGCGAATCCGGACGCGGGAGCGTTCGAACGCCGCATCTATCGTGCCCTGGACCGGCTTCCGGATCTCGACGATCTCCCGGCGTGTCTCCGCGACGATGGCGCGCACCTGGTCCTGCTGGGCGGGATCGAGATCCAGCGACCGGGAAAGCCGTCTGACGACGAACTCCGCCGTGCCGCCGCCTCTCCCGGAGAGAACACCCTCCACGCTTTGACGGTCGACGCGGTGCATGATCGCGGCGCCCGCAAGAGCGCCGAGCAGGAAGACCAGCAGGACACCGAGGATCGATTTCCATCGTTTCATGTTCGTCACTCTCCCGTCAGGTAGTCGAGCAACGCGACTTCCTGGGCTCCCGAGGCGAGCATCGTCACCGGATCGGCCGGGTGCACCGGCGGATAGAGCACGCTCCACCCCCCGAGCAGAATGGTCAGCACGAGGAAGATCGGGGCCAGACGCCACGCCAGGGTGTACCAGGGTTCCCGTTGCTCCCGCGACTCCCGGATCCTCGCCATCACGCGCGTCTCGAAGTTTCGCTCGACATCGGAGATCTCCGGGGGTGCCTGCCGCGCCATTTCGAATAACCGGTCGAGCTCCACGTCCGTCCGGTCGTGACGTTTATCGTTCATCGTCTCCTCCGATCAGCCGTTTCAACGTCTGCCGCGCCCGGAAAGCGCGCACCTTCACCGTCCCCTCGCTCCACCCCGTCAACTCCGCCACTTCCCGGACCGACCGGTCCTCCAGTTCGTACAGCGTGATCACCAGCCGGTCGTCCGGTTTTAGGCGCGACATCGCCTGGTCGAGGATCATGCGGGCCAGTTGGGCGGAAGGGCCGTTCCCCGCGGAAGGGTCCGCGACCGGCGCGGCCAGGACCTCCAGCGAAACGTCCTTCTCCTCCCGGCGTCGTTTCCGCAGCGCGTCGTAACATACGCGCACCGTGACCCGCGACAGCCAGTGGCCGAACGGGGCATCGCCGCGAAAGGAGCGGAGGTCCCGGTAGACCCTCAGGAACGTCTCCTGTCCGAGATCCTCCAGCTCCGCAGGGTTGCGCGCGAAGCGGGCGGAGCTGCGAAGGACCGTACCCTTGTGTCGGCGCACCAGCTCCGTAAACGCGTCGTCGTCGCCCCCGATCGCGGACCGGACGAGGTCGGCATCCTCGTCCGGCACCGCCATCGGCACTCCCAGAGCGTACAAGCACTATTCTCCCTTCGGCGGCCCTTCCTGTCCGCGCTTCATCATCCCGTCGATCCGCCGGTCCCGCTTTTCCTGCAAGGCCCGGAACTTCTGGATCTGCTCCGGCGTCAGCACCGTCCGCACTTCCTGGGACACCTTGGCCCGGCGAACGGCGAGATCCCCGCCCGTCGCGGCGATCTTCTTCACCTGCTCCCGGATGGCCGCCTCGTCCGGCTTGTCCGCCTGGGTCAGGGTCCGCAATTCCCGCCGCCCGGACACCATCTCCTTGCGAAGCGGAGCGGTCTCGTCACGATGTTTCCGGAAGATCGCCTTGACCTGCTCCGTCTGCTCCTTGGACAGGTCGAGCTCCTTCGCCAACCGGTCGCCCGGCTGGCCGTGCCGGCCGTGCCCCTTCCAACCGCCGTCCCCTCCGGAGCAGTCGCACCGTCCGCCGCGGTCTCCGCCGCGATCGGCCCAGGCGTCTCCGGAAACCATCGTCGCCCCCACGGCTACCGCCGTAAGGAGTACCAGCGCGGTAAATCCCTTGCGCAATGTTTTCATCGTTCCCTCCATGATTGGCCATTTTCGATCGGCCTTTTACCTTTTCATGGCGGATGACCCATGAAAAAGGTTACCGCAGGGCCGACGCCTCCCAGCCGCCTCCCGGCGCCTTGACGAGTGAAACGCTGGCGGAAAGGTTTCGAGTAATATCATTCTTTGGGAAGAAGAGTGGGAAATCCAGCGATATGATTATAGTCCGGGACGTGCAGGCGGCCGACCCAACCAGGATGCCTTCATAAGAGGAGGGGAGCATATGAGCCGGTCTCCGGTTCCAGGCCACGAGGAAATCGACCATGTGCTCGTCGACCAATGGCAGCGGCTCATGGAGATCCGGCAGGTGCAGACCGATCCGCTGTCGGAATTGCGCTCACCCAATAGCGGGTCGTGATCGGAGGAACCCCCATTGCTCTTTCTCCCCGCCGTCGCGCCGCCGCCAACCCTTTCGAATAACACGTTGTGGTTCCTGTTCCACGACGACCGGCTCCTGGTGAAAGCCCGTGGCGACGAGGTCGCGATCCCGCGCTGGGCATCCACGGAAGACGCGGGGCTTCTGCCTGTCCGTACCCAATTCCTCGGAACGCTGGACGGCGCTCCCTGCTACTCGGGGGAACTGGCCGGGGAGGTCGGACCGGAAGGGACGTCCTTCCGCGCGCTGCGCCCCCTGCTCGGGGTGCTCCCGGAAGAGATGTTCTCCCTCGCCGGAAGGGCGTTCCAGGTCATGGACTGGGATCGGACGCACCAGTTTTGCGGGAAGTGCGGAGGGCGTACCGATCCGTTGGAGGGGGAGAGGGGGAGGACCTGCGCCGGGTGCGGGCTCCATTTCTTCCCCCGGGTCACGCCGGCCGTCATCGTCGCCGTCGTGCGGGACGACAAGATCCTCCTTGCGCAATCCAGCAGGTTTCCCGCGGCCTTCTACAGCGTTCTCGCCGGATTCGTCGAGCCGGGGGAGACGTTCGAGGAGTGCGTGCGCCGGGAGATCCGGGAAGAGGTCGGGATCGAGGTGGAGGACCTCCGGTACTTCGGGAGCCAGCCGTGGCCGTTCCCGCACTCCCTGATGGTCGGTTTCACCGCTTCGTTCGCCGGCGGAGAGCTCGTTCTCGAGGAGAAGGAGATCGTCCGGGCGGGCTGGTTCGGCCCGGAGGAGGTCCGCCGGCTCCGGATACCGCGTCACGGCACCATCGCCAGGCGGCTGATCGACCGGTTCCTGGCGGAGACAAGGGATCCATAACCTACGTTCCGTGGTGGTACGATAAGAAAATAACGGGACGGAATGACGGTTGATAAAACGCGTCTCTTCGACGAGACAAAGGGGGGCATGATGAAAACGTTGGCGAAGATCGGAGTTCTCGTGGTGTCCGTGGGCCTGGCCCTTCCCGCCGCCGGCCTCAACGCGGCGGAGAAGAAGGATTCGAACGGGGCGAAGCTGTTCCAGCAGAAGTGCGCCGCCTGCCACCCGGACGGGGGGAACATCATCAAGCCGGCCATGACGCTCCACAAGAAGGACATGGATGCCAACGGTGTCAAGACGGTAAACGACATCGTAGGGAAGATGCGGAACCCGGGACCCGGGATGACCCGTTTCGACGCGAAAACGGTTTCCGACAAGGATGCGAAGGAGATCGCGCAGTACGTCCTCAATGCCTTCAAGTGATCCGGGAGACCGGAATAGTCGCCGGACACCGGGGGTAGTGGGCCGGAACCGCCGGTTTGCCATCGCCGTGTTGGGGGAGGGATGACCATGGAGCTAGGAATGATCGGCCTCGGCCGGATGGGCGCCAACATGGTGCGGCGCCTCATGCGCGCCGGGCACAGGCTCGTCGTTTACGATACGTCGGCGGAGGCGGTGGCGGCCCTCGTGAAGGAAGGGGCGACGGGCTCCGCCTCGCTCGACGACTTCCTGGGCATGCTGCCGAAGCCGCGCGTCGTATGGATGATGGTCCCGGCGGGTGTAGTGGACCGGGCCATCGCCGACCTTGCGCCGCGGCTTGCGCGGGGCGACGTTCTCGTGGACGGGGGGAACTCCTGGTACGTGGACGACATCCGGCGGGCTTCGGTCCTCGCCGCGAAGGGAATCCACTACGTGGACGTGGGGACGAGCGGCGGCGTGTTGGGCCTCGAGCGCGGATACTGCCAGATGATCGGCGGGGAGCCGGACATCGTGGAGCGTCTTGACCCCGTCTTCAGGGCGCTGGCGCCGCCCGCCGACTCGGCCCCGCGCACGCCCGGACGGGAAAAGGCCGGCGGCACCGCCGAGCAAGGGTATCTGCACTGCGGGCCGAACGGCGCCGGACACTTCGTCAAGATGGTGCACAACGGAATCGAGTACGGCATCATGGCCGCCTACGCCGAGGGGTTCAACATCCTGCGACACGCCGGCGTCGGCAAGCTGCAGCATGAACGGGACGCGGAGACCACTCCGCTTCAGAACCCGGAGCGTTACCGGTACGACTTCGACCTGGCCGACATCGCGGAAGTCTGGCGCCGTGGGAGCGTCATCGCCTCCTGGCTCCTCGACCTGACCGCCGCCGCCCTGCTCGACGACCCCGATCTCGCCAAATACGCCGGCAGGGTCTCCGACTCCGGCGAGGGGCGATGGACCATCCACGCCGCCGTCGATGAGGCGGTCCCCGCTCCGGTGCTCACCACCGCTCTCTACCAGCGCTTCGCCTCCCGCGGCGAGGCGGATTTCGCCGACAAGATCCTCTCCGCCATGCGGTTCTCCTTCGGCGGCCACCTGGAGAAGAAATAACCCGATTGCCATCGGACACTTCCAGTATCAGATGGAGGATGACATGAACGACATCAGGCGGATCATGGCGGTGGCCTCGGACATCAAGCACAGCCGTGAAGTGGTGCGGTACGGGGTATCCCTGGCGAAGAAGTACGACGCGGAGTTGGTGGTTCTCCACGTGGAACACGATCCCTTCGGGGAGAGTGGCTGGAACCTTCCGTTCCTGTCTGTGGAGGAGGAGTACAAGGAACTGCTCAAGGAAGCCAGGAATAGCCTGACCATGATTGTCCGCGCCGAGGCGACGGGCGGTTTGCGGGTGAAGGAGCTGGTCCGGAAGGGGGAGCCGATCGGCGTGATCCGGAACGTGGTGGAGGAGGAAAAAATCGATCTTCTCCTCATGCCGGCCCACGAGGAGAACCGGCTCGAGCACTTCCTGTTCGGGCGCATCAACGCCGCCATCATCCGCAGGCTTCCCTGCTCCGTCCTGCTGGTGAAACAGGAAGCGGCCGACTGAGCCGGGGACCCTCTTCGTCACGGCCGGCTTCCGTTTCTTCCGGTCATCGAAAGGAGCCGCGATGGATGTAGGCGAGGAGCCCGAAGCCCGTTATGAGGACCAACCCTCCCGCGCGCGCTCCGAGGCGCAATGCTCCCGGTCGGTCCGGGCCGCGAGGTAGCCCCCCAGCCCCATCGCGATCGAACCGGCCGCGATCTCGGCCAGTCCCGCGACCACGATCACTCCGGTGGAGTTCACGGCCCCCGACAATCCGGCGGCCAGCGCGAACGGGACGGTCAGCCCGTCCGCCATTCCGATGACCACGTCGCGAACGGACTCGGACGCGGTGAAGAGCTTCTCGGCGTGGATCGTTGCAGACATGGCTACTCCTTCTCTTTCCCTCGGGAAATGCGAACCATGAAGAAGAGCGCGGCGAGGAACACCGCGATCCCCGCGTATTGCCCGGGGGTCAGCCCGAAGTACCGGACATCGCTTATGCGCAGGAAATCAAGGAAGAACCGGACGGGGACGTAGAGGAGCAGGAAGGCGACCAGGAAGAACCCCGGCGGGCGCGGTTTCCGGTCGAGCGCCAGGAAGGCCGGGACCATCAGGCACGCCATGTAGAGGAATTCGTACCATCCGAGATCATGGAACGCCATCTTCGCAAGGACCGGGGACGGAGGCAGTTCCGCCAGCCGTCCGGCCTCCCGGTAGAAGAAGGAGATGTAGGCCTGCGCCTCGGGGGATTTCAGGCTGATCGCCAGCGGGAACGACGTGACCGTGCCGGGGTGGTCGTGGGCGACAGAGCAGGCGATGCGGCCGATCGCCCACGCGAACGGGAAGACGTACGCGATGGCGTCCAGGTAGCGCAACCGGGTCGTCGCGTCGACGTCCCGCGCCTTGAAACGGAAAAAGAGCCAGAGCCCGAGGAGACCCCCGGCGAATCCCCCGAAGGAGCTGATGTCCTCCCAGAACTTCAGGAGAAGGAGCGGGTTTCGCATCGCCTCCCGCGGGAAATAGGCGAGGACGGAGTAGAGGTGGGCGACGACGAAGCCGCAGAGGACCACATACGACAGGAGGTCCTGGACGCGTTCGGGGTCCAGGCTCTTCGCGCGGGCCCGGGCGACGACCATTTGCCAGCCGACGATGACGGCGACGGCGACGATTGTCCCGAAGGCGTGGACGGTGAGCGGGCCGAACAGGTGAATCTCGGGCTGCGGGAAATACGGGATCATGGAACGTATTATATGCGGACTCTCGTCAGGCTCTCTCTTCGACGACGATGATCCGAGTTATTTGTTTGCCGGACGAAACTCCGAACGGTTTGGAGCATATCCTATCAACAGGAACAAAATGTGGTTTTGGGACGAGTCGGCTCAAGGATGGGAGGTTGGAAATGAATACATCGATCGGTTGCAAGGAACTTGGGATTGCATGTGATTTCGTTATCGAGGGGAAAACAGGGGAAACCGTCGTCGAGTCGCTGATGCGCCATGTGAAAGAGGAACATACCGACGACTGGTTCGAGATCGAGGAGATCTACCAGGCCGCCCGCTCGGTGGCTCGAGAGAAAGCCGCCTGATCCGGACTGGAATCGATCGGGTCTTCCGCTTCAGGAACGCCGGGCGGGATCGAAGAGGGAGCGGATCCGATCGATCAGGCCCGACGTTGCTTCGAAGCCGACGCACGGGATTTCAGACTGGCCGACCATACCGTTCTCCACCGGGGTGTCATCGCTGAACCCACCGAACGGGGCGAACATTTCCGGGTAGGATTCATTGCCCCCCATTCCGACTCGATACTTATTGACGATCTTCATCGGTTTCCTTTCCGGTTGCCGAGGACTCGGACTTCGCGACCGCTTCCCGGCGCCCGTAAACGGATCCGAAGAATCTGCGCGGGGCGCCAGAGACGCATACGCGTTCCCCACGTGCCGGTGCCGCGGCTGACGATGACTTTCATGCCGTCCACATCGTATTCGCCGTCAAAGAGGGGATAGTAGATGCGGGTCAGGTAGCCGAAGGGCCAGATCTGTCCCCCGTGGGTGTGGCCACTCAGCATCAGGCCCGCTCCGGCGACGGCCGCCCTTTCCGCCTGCCAGGGAGTATGGCTCAGGAGGATGCCGGTGCCGGGAGGCCGCCCCGCGAACGCCCGGGCGATCGTGTCGTCTCCGTTGCCGGCCCGGCGGCCTGCGGTGAGATCCTCGACCCCCGCCAGTACGAGGCCGGGGCGGACTTCGACCCAACGGTTGCGCAGCACCCGGATCCCGGCCTCCTCGATCCGGAGCATGGCGTTCTCCCCACCCCCGTGGGATTCGTGGTTTCCGGGAACGGCCCAGACGCCCATCGGGGCGGAGAGACTCCCAAGTCCGGAAAACATCCCCGGCTGAGGCGGTCCGTGTCCTTCGAAAATGTCGCCGAGGAGGACCACGAGGTCGGGACGCAACCCTTGAACCTGGGTCACGCGGGCCCGGAGCCATCCTTCGTCGAGGATCGAGCCGAGGTGCAGGTCGGACATCGCGACGAGCACCGTACCGTCCATCGACTCGGAGAGGCCGGGAAGCCGCACCTCGAACTCTTCCACGATCGGCGGACGCGACCCTTGAACGATGGCGACCGCGGAGAGCAGCCCGCCGGCGACCAGGGCCCAACCCCGCAGGATAGGGGCACGCCGGGGAAGCAGGACGCCGAAGCCGGTCAAGAGATCCATCGCGAGAAGGGAAACGAATGTCAGGAACAGCACCCCCAGCCAGGTCATGCCGATCCACTCAAACGTCATCGCGGCGGCGGTGGCCCCGCCCCGACCGTGGAGGCGGGCGATGACAACGACGACCCAGAGGAGCACTCCAGCGCCGACAAGGACCTTGCGGGGGATGCGTTCCTTCACGAACGGGACGGACGCGGCACGCCAGAAGACATACACGTGCATCAGGGTGGCTGCAAGGATTAGGACGCTTCGGAACACTGGACCTCCGGGTTCCCATTATACGTTGGCAGGGTGTTGTGACACGGGGGAACCTTCTGGGATAAAATCCGGTGAGGGCGATGGCGATTCGCGGCATTCCATCGTCACCAAGGGGGGGAAATGAAGAGCCCGCACGTTGTTTTTCTGTTCCTGATGACCCTGTTGGCGGGAACGGCTTTCGGGGAAGAGCGGCATGAAACGGACGTCATCCCGACGGGGGGCGGCGACCTCACCGTGACCTTCCTGGGCCACGGGAGTCTCCTCTTCTCCTTCGACGGCACGACCATCGCCATCGACCCCTACGGCAAGGTCGCGGACTACGATTCCCTCCCCAAGGCCGACATCCTCCTCGTTACCCACGAACACGGCGATCATCTCGACCCGGGGGCGATCCAGGCCGTCCGGAGCGACCGGGCCGTGGTGGCGGCGAACCCGGCCGCCGCCGAAAAGATTCCCGGCGCCGTGGTCCTGAAGAACGGCGACCGGAAGGTGTTCCCCGGCACACGGAAGAATTCCCCCGGCATCCCGGTGATCGCCGTCCCGGCATACAATCTCGCCCACGAGCGGAGCCCCGGCGTCCCCTTTCACCCGAAGGGACGCGGGAACGGCTACGTTCTCACCTTCGGGGACAAGAGAGTGTACGTGGCCGGCGACACGGAGAACATCCCCGAGATGAAGGCGCTCGCCGGGGTCGACATCGCGTTCCTTCCGATGAATCTTCCGTACACCATGACCCCGGAGATGGTGGCAGACGCCGCCCGCATGCTCCGGCCGAAGATCCTCTACCCTTACCATTTCGGCGAGACCGACACCTCCCGGATCGTCGAACTCCTCCGGAGTCAGAAGGAGACCGAAGTGCGGATCCGGCGGATGCAGTGAGGTTTGAGAGATAACCGTGGATCCGGGGATTCCCGCCCGTTGAGAGTGACGACGATATTCCAGTGGATATTCGTCGGCATCGTCACGGTCGTCCTCCTGCCTCCCTTCACCCTTCTCGGTTTCTTCCGGAAGGGGTTGACCGGTAAAGGGCGCCTTTTCCGCCCGCTGGCGAAAACCTACGCCAAGGTCCTGTTTACCGGCTTCCGGGTGCGCGTCGTCCCCCGCGGGTTCGAACAGATCGATCCGCAACGTCCATACGTCTTCATGGCGAACCACACGTCCATCGCGGATCCTCTCGCATTGGCGATCGCCATGCCCCAACCGTTCCACTGCGTGTTCAAGAAGGAACTTGCCCGGATCCCCGTATTCGGCTGGGCGCTGCTCTCCCTCGGCCAGATCATGGTGGACCGCGAGAACACGGAGCAGGCCAGGGCGTCCATTGGCGGATCGATATCGGGGCTCTCGGGGAACAACTCCATCATGATCTTCCCGGAAGGGTGGGTCAGCCGCGACGGAAGCCTCCTCCCGCTGAAGAAGGGGGGCTTTCACCTCGCGATCCAGGCGGGTCTCCCGATCGTCCCCGTCCGGATCGAGGGCGCCCGGCAGGTCTGCCCCCCCGGCGGATCGGGGCACTTTCATAAAGGGGTGATTTCCGTCGAGGTATTTCCGCCGCTCGATGTTCGCGGAAAGACGGAAGCGGATATACCCGACCTGGCGGAGAAGGTGCGCGGTTGCCTCGACTCGACGGGCCGGATTCTTCCTGGCGGTTGAATTTATTTCGCCGGACGACACTCTAATGTACTAGAACTGCAGCATATCCGGTATGAAATGGAGAAGACCGTGGATCCCCACGCCGAAGCCGAGAGGAAGAGTTTTATCAGGAAAGCCGTGTTGGCCGCCGCCCTCCTGGTGATCTATGGATGCGTGCTATTCTCGGTGCCTGCCGAGCGGTTGATGTGGCAGGGTGCGTACGTGATGGGGACCTTGCAGCTTCCGAAACCGTCTCCGAACTATGTCCGATCCGAACCGATGAGGGAGAACGCCGACGCCTCGTTCAATCTTCTCGGGTTCCTCTCGGTGGTGGGGATCCTCGTTCTCGCGATCCGGGTGATTCCCGAACTGCCGCCGGTTCGAAGGGCGCTCCGGCTGGATCATGGTCTCCGGGTCTCGATCGAGGAAAAAATCAGGATAATGTACATCCTATAGCCTCCTCTTCGAAACCACCGTAATCCACCCGCCGATCCTCTCCATTTCCAGGGTCTCCATGCGGCGTCCGTCGAGAAACGACTGGAAGGGATGCAGTTCCATCTCCATGATTCCGGAAAGTATTGCGACTCCGCCCACGGCGAGCCGTTCCGTGAGCCTGTCCATGAGGTCGACGAGGAGGGGAGTCCTCAGGTTCGCGATGACGACGTCGTAGCGATCTTTCGCGGATTCGATTCCGCCCTGGATGACGTCGATACCGTGGTCGATTCCGTTCAGGGCGATGTTTTTCAGGCTTTCCGCGCAGGCAGCCGGGTCGATGTCGATCGCGGTGACGCGACCGGCCCCGAGCTTGCGTGCCGCGATCGCGAGGATGCCCGTACCTG
>Ga0307376_10006394_pt1 | contig 10422 bp, 16 predicted proteins | sample TR2MG_FD_202536 | JGI IMG/M metagenome (GOLD analysis project Ga0307376, IMG submission 202536) | Soil microbial communities from Risofladan, Vaasa, Finland - TR-2 | ecosystem: Environmental > Terrestrial > Soil > Coastal area > Acid sulfate soil | place: Finland: Risofladan, Vaasa | collected...
AGATCCCAGGCGCAGTCGCCTCTACAAGAGTTTCCAGGGTGATGTGGGAATGAGCAAACGCCTGATGAATCAGTTCGTCGGGTGGCTCAAGATCGTCAGCAAAACAGTGAATCGTTACGTGAAAAATAACGAGCAGGGACGCACGGTGCCGTTCTCTCGGGTGGCTGCAGAAGAAGAGCTCACCCAACGAGTAGCTCGCGCGTGGCTTTTGAACTTGACCCGGTAGTTCTCCCATAGCTCTCCCCTTTTTGGAGGCTCCATGGTTTTGTTGGCTGAAAGCGTCACGTTGGATTACGGCACCATCTTCACCATTGGGGGGATTGTGTTTGCAGCCGGTGGTGTAATCGCGGCTTTGAAGATCAAAGCCCTCATGGCTGAGAGCACGACCAAGAACGTGGGCGAAAAAGCGGACAAGGGACAGCAGAAGCTCGAACAGGTGGACGAACGCATCTTTTCTGAGATCAAAGATCTTGGGAAGACGATGCAGCGTCGGTTCAACGAGCAGGACAAGCGTCAGGTCGATGCTGAGAAATCGATGATCGGCAAACTCGACAACTTCCAGTCAAAAGTCTTCCGTCGTCTCGACGACGTGCAGGGTCAGTTGTCCGAGCAAGACAAACGCATCACGGTGGCGGAGACCGAGGCCAAGCACACTCGTGAAAAGGTCACCAAGCACGCTGAGAAGATCACGATGTACGGCAAGACCTCGCCGTTCCACGTCAAGAAGGACGAGTAGTTGGATCAGTCGTCGATCTGATCCAGCTCGACACTGTCCAAACCCCACTTGGCGGAGAGAGCCGTTGGATCGCGATCCAACGGCTCTGAGATCAGGGTTGCTCTGGGGACCCCTGGTTTTGGTAGACCCACAGGAGCTCGAGGGTCTCCTGGCTCAGGTCGTCTTCGAGCTCGACCCCGACACGTAGAACGAGAGACTTGCCTTCGTCTCCGCGGCAGTAGCAGACGAACCCCACGTCGCCGTCGCCGTACTCGAAATGATCGAAGCCTTCGTGGGCCCCGTGCTGCCAGAGGAACGAAAGGATGTCAGTGTCCTGTTGGCAGTCCATCACGATGGGGCGGAGTTCGTGACCGAAGATGTTCCAACGAACCGAGTGCGCACGTTTGACGTACTCACCATCGTCGTCTTGCCAAGTGCTGACGCAGTAGTAACCACCTTGTCCTGCGAGTGGCACTTTTTCCAGAAAGACCTCCCATCCTTTGGATTTGAGCGTGTCGGCAATCCGTTCTGCTTCCGCACGCGAGCTTTTCAAGATGGCAGTGTGATCCTCGTAGTCGGCTTCGGACATCCTGTTAACGCACAGGCCATAGACGCGCTCGCGACGCAGAGGTAGGCACTAGTCGTACTCTTCCCAGGGGTCATCGTATGTGTCCCCTGAGCGTGGACATGGGCCCTCCTTGATGGCGATGACGCAGTCGGGGTGGTCGCGCCAGACCATCAGCGCCTCTTGCTGAGCTTCCTTGTGGGAGCTCTGAGCGCAGCTCCAGATCGGACTGGAGGTGGGGTGCCGGCTCGAACAGCACGATGGAGTCCCATCGAGTTCGAGGTAGTAGGTTTTGACGGGGAGGTGGGGACGGGGTTGAGACATGTCCTGGATCAGTGCCAAGGGCATGCCGATCACTTTGGTTCGTGAAAAACTTCAAGAAATTCAGCACGGCCTCTTTTCGTGAGATCCGGAATCCGGATCGTTAATCCGGATTCCGGCGTGTTTTCGCCATCAGGTGGCGGCTCCCCGCCACAAGGAACCTTCTCAATTCACAAAGGATCTTATGGTGCGTGACTCACGCAAGTGTAAAAAGGTCGGGTCCCCCGTGCACAGGGTGACCAGGGTTTCATGATGCTCCCCTTACTCCTATCCCTCATGCTCGCGTTCGCGGGCCCATCGCCGTCTCCCGAGCAGATGGTCGAAGCAGAAGTGCTGTTCCGTGACGGGACGGTGAAGTACGAGAGCGCCGACTACGACGGGGCCATCGAGAGTTTCACCAGTGCGCTCGGCATCATGACGGCGAATCACGGGGATGAGGCTACGCGCCTGACGTTGCTCTACAACATCGCCATGGCGCACGAGAAGCAGTTCATGATCGATCAGGACGTGACGCATCTGCGCCAGGCCAAAACCCTGTACGAGCGCTACCTTGAGTTCGCCCAGAAGACAGGCAACCTGGGAGACGAGCTTGATATCGAATCCAAGCTCGCGCACCTCAACACGCAGCTCAAGATCCACTCCGAGATCCAGGAGAACAAGACCAAGGCGGAAGGGCCTCCGCCCCTACCACCCCCGGTGACGGACGTGGGCACCGACTCCGGCCCCGACCCCGACTGGAAGAAGCCCCGTAATCTTGGCATCGGTCTCGTGGCCAGTGGGGGTGCCATCACCATCGGCGGCGTTGTTCTGGCCGTGCTCGGGAGTCAGTTTGAAGGGAAAGCCCAGACCCAGGTGGACAGCCTCGCAGACCAGGGCATCCCGATGGACCACCCGGCATGGGCCGAGGGCGAAGAGTTCGTTGCCAGTGAGAAGCGCCGGGGTACGATCTTCATGGGCGTCGGATCCTCTGTGGCCGTCGTGGGGGCCGTGGGCGTCGGGATGGGCACGTACTACCTTGTCAAGTCCAAGCGGCTCCGTGAGGGTCGTGTGACTGCTATGCCCGCTCTTTCCCCTGGGTTCGCCGGGGTCCAGATTTCAGGAAAATTCTGATGCACAACGCCAACGGTTACACCTATCGCAACAAGCTGCACCATTCGTTCCACGAGCTGCTGTGCGCCGAGGCGAAGAAGCGGGATCAGCGGGAGGATTGGGTCACCGCTGAGCGAACCGCTATGTGGAAGGCCGTGAACCGTCACCGGACACAGTTGGACAAAGAACCCCTCCCCATCGAAGACGTGGAACGAGTAGAACGGTCGGCTGTCGGCCACACGGACTACAGCACCAAATATGCCCTCTACTGCACAGAGCTTGTCGAGAACACACCATGACACCCGCAGACCTCAAACCCGGACATCTGTACCGCTTTATCCAGAACGTGGAAAACCCCGTCTGTGACAAGCGGTCGGCGGACTATTTCAAGAAGGTCCCGGTGTTCGTCAAAGGGACGCTCCTCGTGTGTTTCGCACCGTACGACACTCCTCGACTGCGAACGTTGCACACGATGGGCACCCCTTTTCGTTCCGGGTTTACGGCCGCCATTCACCGTGAGGACGGGGTGGGGTTGTCTAAGCACGCGCGTGACAAAAAATGGACCGAGGCCATCGTCCCGCACCTGGAAGAAGTTGCAATCGATTCCTGGGATCTTATGCGGAGAGCCTACAGTTCCTATGCCGAGCCGGCGGTGCTACGCGAACTCATCGAAGACGGTACGTTGCCTCTGGAGCGTGCCTTCGAATTGCTGCGTAAGCACACCCCTGGAACGAGCGCTGAATGACCAACGACTACATTGTGTGGGCCCAGTTCTGGTGCCCGCAGCCCATCGCCTCCGCGCCTGTGTCCGTCCAGAAGGCTGCGGTGATCTACGATGATGTCGACGGGCGCCTCGGTGATGATGCGGAAGAGGACGACTTTTTGACGAGAGTATTGTGGCTCGAGACGGCCATTCGGCTCGCGCAAGTGGGCTGGACGATCCCACGATTGGAGGACGCGCGTTGGCCTCGGTCGACCCGCGCCAATTTGGCTGAGTTGATGAGGGATCTGTAGACCAATGGCGAAACGAAAGCAGCGAAAACTACAGAATGGCCGTTCGTCTGATCGGGGCTTGAGCATCCAAATTGCGGCCCCCGAAATGGGGGCGCCGAATTCGAGCTCAAGTTCGTGATCGATGAGCCCCTTGACATCATGGTGCGTAAAGGACACCTCCACAAGAAGCCCGACGAATGGGTGGCGGTTCGTGTGATCTGGATGGATGAGCACATGAACGTGATGGATGACTCCCTCCCCTACGTGCCGGCCATTCGAACGACAGGCAACCGGTAGCTAAAACGGGATCATCCGGGAAAGCCCCACAAGGCTCCGGATCGCCTGTTTCATGGGTCTCCGTCCCGTCGACCGATCGAGTGGCGTAAAAGGGGTGGAGAGACTGTGAAGTACTACATCATCCCCTGCACAGAGGTCCAATGCGGCGACGTGATCTTCACGAACAACGGTGATGGGAAGGGCATCCAGTTCTGTGGACGCGTGATCGGTGAGACGATCCCCCGGCCGCACCCGGACATCACCGAGTGGCGCATCGAAGTCATGGTAGGTGACGAAACGACGGAGAAGGGATCGCACACCACCCTCGGGTTCCGCCACAACACGATGGTTGGCGTAGCTCGGGAGGACAAGTACGTCGACACCGACGTGGCTTCCATTTTGGCCGATCTCGACAAAGAAACCCCATGAAAAAGATGCGCCCCTACACTGGGAGTGCCGGGGCCATGACCGGTCCCGGTTGGTTCGGTTATGTGAGCGCTGACGAATTCTGGTACGGAGAAAAGGGCGGCCGTTTTCTGAGCGAAGGGGCGCCGGTTTCCCAGGAGCCTCTCACCCCAACCGGCAAAAAACGGCTACCGATTTGGTCCGAGTTGGATACCGACGACATTGTGGTGGCGTGCCCTTCGGACATGGTTTTCCCTACCGTGGAAGAGGGCGACAACGACTGGGTCATCTGGGTTCACAAGATCAGCCGAGACCCCGAGCACTGGTGTCACGACTACCATCCGAAGTCTCAGGAAAAACGGAGGGAGGGCTATCGGAAAGTTTTCGAGGAGATCAAGACCTACATCGTAGAGAAGGGCATCACGTTCCAGATGCCTGTCGCTCCTCCGGTGAGCTCCTCCCAGATACTCACCCTTCCAATTATCGATGAGAAGGATGGCACCCGGAAACAGTGGCAGGTTTCCTCCACGAGCCCAGTGGTGCAGAAGCTCTTGGAGATGGGCAAGATCGGTCGGACGGTGGATGGCTACTACCTGATCGACCCGTCGCCCATCGTCATGAAAACCGTCTAGCGTTTTTTGGGGTCCGGCTCGGGGTTTTCGAGTTTCTCAGCTTTCGCGTCCTGGGCTTTGATAGCGTCCGTCAGTTCGTGAACTTGACCATCGATCCCGTTGACTTGCTGCTCGATTTTCTCGATCTTTTCAGCATTCGCGTTGGAGATGAGGAGATCATCGACTATTTGGTTGATCCGTTCGATGCGTCGTTCTTGGTTTTCGACGCGTGCGGAAAGAGCTTGGTGGAGGGAGTACAGAAAAATATCCCCCACCAAAAGCACCCCCAGGGTGACGCCAAAGACCACCTTGAGCATGGAACGAAAATTATCGCCGTTTCCCAGGATTGCCAGGGACCCTGTACCTGTACGGGGCTGGGGTGCGGTGGGGGCTCCGGGCGTTTCGTTTTCCGGTTCAGGCATGAGGTAGGTCTCTCTTGAGGTTTTTCATAGTCTGGCTATCGGGTTCCCTAGATTGATGGCGTTAGTGCCGCCCATACCACCACTGCCGACTCTCCCGTTCGAGCTGCCGTGGAATTCGACGATCGACAAGTCGCACGTCCTGGCGTTGCCGCCGGAGGAGGATTTTTGCGTAACTTGCGTGTGCCAGTTTCTCGATTGTCTCCTCCTTGCGCCGGTACTCCGCGAAGGGTGCGACTGGGTCATCATCCTCAACCGCAAGGTCTACTACATGAAGTGGCGGGACGTGGCTCCGCGCGCTCCATGGACGCGACAGGTTTGGGACATCTACCGTCTCCTCCCGGATAGCTGCGGCTGCCCGAGCCACCCCAGGGGTTTGGGATACCAGTGGTGCTGGGCGGATGTGATCAAGACCCTCAAGAACGACATCCTGTGCAACTGGCAACACGGCAGCATCTCCGGAAGTGGTGAGACGGTCGTGGCCATCGGCACCAACGCGTTCCAACCGGGCACCCCTGCTATCCCTCAGATCGGTCCCGTGATCTACTTGGACGCCAGCGACGCCAGCTCGATCACCCTCACAGGTGGCGCTGTGGAGCGTTGGGAAGACAAGAGCACTTTCTTCAACGACGCTGTGCAGGACGTGGCGGGTAATCGTCCAACGGTGGCTGCCGCATCGCTCAACGGTCTTGACACCATCTTCTTCGACGAAGCCCTCGAACAGTTCCTGAACCTTGAGCTCAAAGCGCGTGCGGACTGGCATCTGTTCGTGGTCGGACGGTTTATTGCCAGCGTGGCCAATGCACGAGGCACATTCTTCTCGGCTGCCGGGTTCGATGGGACCTTTGGTGGGATCGAGGGGAAGGTCTACCAGGACAGCTCCGTCCAACCCGTCGGGACCCCTTTCACGTTCATCAACCCGAGCGAGATATCGATGATTGGAACGACGCTGCCCAGCACGACCTTCGGGATCTGGGAGTGGAAAGAATCGATCTCGGGCATAGGCACCGCGTCCATCGGCATCAACGCTTTCGACCAATCGGTGTTCGCCGGAAACACCAGCGATGACTTTTGGGATCCAACACGCCAGACTTTTGGCGAAGCGATCCCACTCATGGCCGCCTTGGGTCGATCCAACTGGGGTGCGAACCCCGCACGGACGTTTGACTACCTCAGCGGCAATATCGGGCAGCTTCTGCTGTATCCGCGTGTGCTGGCGGGGGGAGAGCGTGTCCAGGTGCTCAACGTGCTTCGTGAAAAGTGGGGCCTCGGAGCTCCGCTGCCGTTCCCCCCGAATCCCTGAGCGTAGAAGGAGGGCCAGACCCTCTTTTTATGACCAGTGACCACGATCGTTGCCCAAAATGCTGGCAACCCACGACCATCAACTACGAAGTTGACGACGATGCCTTGCTGTTGGGGGAAGAGATCGTCAAGGAGGGGGTCTCTCGTGATTGGTTTTTCATGGAGGATCTCGAGACCATTGTTTACGGGGCGCCACTTCCCGGACCCAAGCCTCCCGACGAAGACCTCATTGAGCTCGTCAAAGAACTCGACAAAGAGTTCCCGTACTCGCGTGAGCCGTTAGGCCCTCCCCTTCGTCCGGATCGCGAACCTCTTCGCAAACTTCTGTACGCCCTTGGTTGGCGCCACGTTCCTCTGCGAACCCTCTCCAACGAGCACACACAACGACGTGAACTGTGGACGCGTCCGCTGTCGATGCACGAGCTGGTGAGACGGGAGGGAAACAAGCCCCGACAGGAGCATGGGATGACCCAAGTGCTGGGCGAATACTTGGGACGGCGTCTGCGACAGTCCCACTACCAACAAGATTTCGCTTTCAATTCCCAGACGCGCCAAAAGCAGATGGGGGATATCTTGGCGCACCTTCGTGAGGTCAAGATACCTCAGTGGAATGCCCAAATTGCAGCCGCGATCGGTACTCCTACGTCCACTTCGTCGGTGCTCTTGTCGTACCTGCACGGGACCGGCAAAGTCGTGCGGTACTCCTATGACCCTGGGCATCTCACTGCCGCGTACGTCGCCCGCCAGTACGCTCATTTGTTCGTACACACCCCGGTCGAAGAACTTTCTCCGATCGATGATCTTGACGACATGGACCTGTACGAACAGTTGTCCAAAATTCTACATGGACACACGGCTATCCCGCAGAGTCTTCTGCATCGACAGTTCCCGAATGTTCGACCGGGGCTTCTCGACAGCGTGATGGATCAGTTCGGGTGGCGACAACGAAGGTTTAATCGAACGTCACATTGGGTATCTCCTGAACATCCTCATTTCAGTTCGATCCAGCCTTCGAGGCGTCTGCAAGATGCTGAGATCGAAAAACGGCGGGAACTCTATCAGGAGTCTCCCGACGAGTTCGAAGACGATCTTCTTTTGGAGGATGGGGAATTGTTCCTCGAACCCGCGATAGCTCCTGTCGAGGAAGAACGCCCCGTGATCGTGGCGGAAACCCCTATCGCCAAATCGAAGCCCGTAATCAACGGGGAGGCCACTGTGGTTTTGGAGTTCATGAAGTCCGGGGGCATGCTGGCTCCTCGGGATATCGCCAAGGGCACTGCGATCCCGACACGGCGTGTGAACGTTTTGCTAAGCGAACTCCTCGAGCTCGGTAAAGTGATGAAGTTCCCCATGGGGAAAACTGAGGCGTATGTGGCGCGATGAGTAAGGCAATCAGCAAAAGATTCACGAAGACCGAGAAGGTCGGTTCCCAACGCGCGCGTGAGCTTCTTGCCACCATGCGGCACAACCGGAAAGTCACCCGTACTGTGGTGGCGGACTACGCTCGGCAGATGCGAGAGGGTCTGTGGCGCAGCACGAGCCAGGGCCTCATCGTCGATTGGAACAACCAGTTGATGAACGGGCAGCATCGTCTCCTGGCGGTCATCGAATCTGGGAAGACCATCGAAATCGACATCACGTACGGGGAGGATCCCGACAACTTCATGGTGCTCGACAAGCACCGGAAGCGGGACCTCAAAGACGACCTCAGCATCGCCGGTGTGGATTACCCGGCTGAGACTTCTCGCCTGTACCGCATCTACCTCGACCTTGTGCAGACGAAACCGGACCGTTACATCGCGTTCGGTGGTCGCACTCGTTGGGGTTGGAAGCCGGAGACCGCAATCAAGTGGGCCCAGGAAAACCGGGCCGGTCTCATCCACGTCATCCAGAAGTGCAAGACCTCTCAAGCGAAGAAGGCCCTGCGCCCCCCTGCGATCATGATGGGTCTCTACTACCGGCTGTACGAACTGGACCCCACGAACGCCGACGAGTTTTTCGGTGAGCTCATCAAGGGATGTGCGACGGGCCCCGTAGGCAAACTCCGTGAAGCTCTGGATGGACTGATGCTCGAACGGGTGAAGGGGGCGACCCCGCCGCGCTACATGTGGGCGGCGTTGGTGATCAAGGCTTGGAACGCGTACGTGCAAAACAAGCGCCTGCGACAGCTCAAGTTCGAGGGCGGCTCCGAGCTTTTCCCGTTGATCGAAGAAGCCGCCTGACCGGTAAAGTGGCGTTATGACCGACGCCGAATTTGCCGATGAGCTCGTCGCCCGGCTCAATCTGTTCCTGGAGGGGGATAACGCCAGGGCCGCAGCCACGCTGACCACGTCCCTGGCGCACGTTGGGTACGCCAACGTCGGTCATTTCGTGGGGCAGCTCTGCCTTCCACGAGGGGTGGACATGACCACCCCTCCGGAGAGCCTCAAGGACGTGAAATTCCTGATGCCGGTACTTGATGAAAAGCGCGGGATCAAGGCGTTCCGAGCCGTCACGGGTGAGGAACTCCAGGTAAAGCACGCTGAGATGCTGCAACAGATGGCCGACACGAACGAGGACGACTCCAAGATCCACTAGGGGTAGAAGGAACGAGATGTCTGAGATCAATCGCAATTTCACGATCCGGATGCGAGAAGCCACCGTTCAGGTGTGCCGTGCTGCGCTGGCCCAAGCCGAGTTCCCCAAGGACTCCGACAAGGGCATCCTGACGAAGCACTTGCGGGGGCGCATTCTGACGACAGGCGTCTTGAAGCTCTGTATGGGAGAAGCTCTCGTCCTCCAGGAAATCGTCGAAGATTGCGCGCACCACAACTTCCGTGAAGGCTCCGAACTTCACAACGAGGCACTCATGTTCGCCGGGGCGCTCGACGATCGGTGCCGCACCGAGTTCCATGACCAGAAGCGTCTGGCTGTGTGGGCCAAGCAAAGGGTTGCCGAGTTCGAGGCCCAAGAGAAGATCGCCGAAGCCATCGCTGCGACCAACAAAGCCGAACAACAGACGCAGGCTCTTCGGGACGCCATGCTCAGCGATGTGTTCCTGGGTGGTCCTCGCAAACGTCTCAACATCTGGGGACAGATTGTGGATGAACCACCGCTGTCGAAAGAGGAGCTTCGTGCCAGGGCCAAGAGCACGACACCGGAAGACTGGCGCACGGCCGCTGAGCTCGACCGCCTCGACCAGGAGCGTCAGGCCGAACAGCACCGAATCATGAACAAGATGGGTGCGGCCATGCAGTACGAGTCCTCCACTCGGATCAAACTCCAGGCCCGCAAACCTGTTGCAGACGAGGCCGCTGACCAACTCCTCACCAAGGGCTCCGCCATGGACTTCAACGAAGACATGAAACGCGTCGGCACCAAAGAACTGATCGAACAGGGGTACTTGGCGAAGCCTCGGTACAAGAGCGCCGTCCATACCGAAGACGGCGTTGTCGGAACCGTTTCGTCCTTCACGTCGAAGGCTCGGTAGAGTCTTTTCATGAAGACACCCGACAAGGTGGCTGGGATTCTTGATCCCTACATCAATCGGTTCGAGCTGTGGAACAACACCGGCGCCGAGTACAACACCGGCGACACGGTGCCGGCTGTGGGTATGGCCGCTTCCTACTCGATCCAGCTCCCAGCACCTGTGGAGAGCCGTGCCATTTTCCTGCAAGTGCAGGATGGTCGCATCACCAACGTGATGGCACACGATCCCCTCGGAGGTCGCTCTGTTTTCGACCCTCG
>Ga0307376_10006397_pt1 | contig 10419 bp, 4 predicted proteins | sample TR2MG_FD_202536 | JGI IMG/M metagenome (GOLD analysis project Ga0307376, IMG submission 202536) | Soil microbial communities from Risofladan, Vaasa, Finland - TR-2 | ecosystem: Environmental > Terrestrial > Soil > Coastal area > Acid sulfate soil | place: Finland: Risofladan, Vaasa | collected...
TCTGAAAGCAGTTAAGGCATTAAATACCAGCACTAGGATCCAACAATTAGTAGCGAAAGGATTAACTTCTAGGGCTGGAACGTGGTTGTTAACCGGCGGAGTTCCCAAAGCAGCACAGTTCGGCAAATTTTCACTATTGCCATCAGGAGCGAGGATCGGAGCCATGCTAACAGAGGCGGGGCTGTTTTCTGCTTTTGGACAGTTGCAGACCCCTGAAGGAGAGGAAACTTTTAATAATAGAGTAGATAAATTTATAACAGATGCTGCTTATGGTAGTGTCTTTGGTGCAATATCCGGTGGCAAACTAAAGGATTACGGTATTCTTGGCATGGGCTCTTACATGATTGGTAAATATGACGGGCTCAGCGATGAGGATGCCATGACCAATGCGATGATGATGATGGGTTTGCACGGAGCTTTCCAGGCCGCGCCAAAGCTATTCGGCGCAGAAAGGGGTGCTGCTTTCAATAAAAAAGGTGGCGCCATGATTTTAGAACAAGTTATAGAAAAGAATTTATATTTATCAGCGAGGAACGCTAGAAACAGAATCTCTGAAAAGCTTCCTGGTTTACGCATGCCAGACATTGTTCCCGGCCGCAGCATTACTGCTGAGGAATATATCCGTGGTATTGCGAATGCTTCTAGAGAAGCAGATCGCAGATTTTTACATACACAAGATCCTTTTGAGCTCAGAGCTTTACAAACAGACATTGGGCTAACATACCAATGGTTACGGCTGAATGGTTTATCTGTGAAAGAGCGGTATGACGCTATGGGCAAGGATTTATTCAATCAATTTTTAAGACTAGGAGAAGAACGTCCAGGGAATCTCGAAACAATCCCTGGCTGGTTAAAAGAATGGGGCGCTTTACCGGAAAATCAACCTTCAATTACAGCTGGAGTTCCAGTAGTCGGTGATAGATTACCAGTTCCTAGGGACAGAGAAGCTCCGGTAGGGACCATGCAAGTGACTGGAACATCTCAAGATGTTAGTTTAATCCCAGCAAAGAGCATAGAAAGGTTGCTACCCCAGTCTGGCCCGGGGATACAAGTGTTTCTTGTTCCGCGCCCGGATACAACATCTTATTTCGAGAGGATGAACCGGCTTATATCGGAACTCGTAGCTCCCGGGAAACAGAAACCAGTGGATAACCCAGGAAAGAGCGTTCAAATAGTAGGCTTTGATCCACAAACTGGAGAAGCCCTTCATTTAGGTTGGTTACCAAGCGAAGGAAGGATAGGCGCCGTTGCCAGAGACGCTGAGGGGAATATAACCGGGCCGTCTGCAGAAGCATCTGTCACCAGCATGAATAAAATGATCGAAAAATATAGAAACCAAGGAAGAGATATCAAGTATATCGATCCTAAGACGATGAGTAAAGATACAGTATTCGATTATATGTCAGACATGAACGCTGACGCCGCTCCAGCTTTCCTTAGAAGCGCAGGAACTACCGGGCGTGAAAGTGGTAAAGCTTATGTCGTCCTCGATATAACACCAACAACCTATGAAAGAGCACTTAGTAAAGATGTTCTTCCAAGAACTCCGGAACAGATGATCGAGCAGGCGACAGAAGCTGCTGAATTAAACATAGCTCGCAGAGACGAATCGCCAACCGGGCAAGATCTTATATTTAAAAACAGAGAAAAAATAGTAGAGAGTGGAGAAGAGCTATCCAAGACAATGGACGTGATCGCTAAGGGAGATGAGCTTGAAGTTATGAAATTCAATAATAAGATGTCTGCCGAAGAAGGGCAGAAGATTCTTGATTTTGATCCAGAGACTGGAAACCTTAAACTTAACGATGGGACTACTAAACCAGTTGACAAAGTGACCACTGGCGATGTTATCGGAGAATTCAATATAGCTCAGAAAAATGAGAAGCTATCAGAAGCAGGTGAAAATTATTATTCTAAAATTCTCGGTTATGCCAAGGAGTTAAACGAGAAAGACCCATTGACTTGGAGAGAGCTTGTGAATAAACCAGTAGCAATGCCGGTTTCTCCAGAGGTTACAGCTGCTATGCCACCAAAGGCTGTCTTGCACAGTGGAGCAAGGAAGGGGACAGAAAGTTTCTTCGGGCAAGTCGCTGAAGCGTTCGGCCTAGGGGAGAAGAATTATGTTTCTAAAAAGAGCCAGAACATACTTAAACGTAGGCCAGATACTAGCCTAGAGGTTATACCAGAGGGAAAAGTAGACCAATACTCAGCATTATATAAAAATGCAGCCAAACGTTTAGGCGAGCCAGTGCCTAAAGACCCAATTACTCAAAACAATCTTAAGATGGACGCTTACAAGATCCGTAATGCGGACCAGGTTTTTGCTGTCGGTGAAATCGTAGCTGGTGGAAAGATAAAGGGAACTACAAAATTTTCAATAGAAATGGCCAAGTCCATGAAGAAAGATATTTATTTATATGATCAGGGCAGGAAGTCTTGGTATAAGTTTGATTACGAAGGCGGTGGAATTCTAGCTGAGCCAGGTAAGCAAGGTGAACTTGGTAAGTGGGCGAAGGTTCCGGAGAAAGAAGTAGTTATAAATACGCCGAACTTCGCCGGGGTAGGAACAATAGAAATAAACCAGAGTGGCATGAACGCTATAATGAAGTTATACCAACGTAGCTTTCCAGATGGTCTTGTCGGCAAGCTGCCTGATACATTTTTAGAAACAGCCGCTCCTCAAGTATCTGCAGAAATCAAGTTTGGCGAGGTGCCGAAAGAGGTGCCAAAGATGATTGAAGGGTCTGCCTCTGAGCAAGCAAAAGTCATATTAAAACAGTTAAATGAACTCGAGCGTAAATATAGGTTAAGATATCTAAAGAAAACTAAGCGAACTGAGACTAACTTCGCCGGTGATGAGGTTGAGGTTATTGAATACGTTCCAAAAGAAAAACCTAAGAAATTAAATGAGAAACAGCAAAGACGAAGTCAGGGACGCGAGCAAGAAAGGATTGTTATGCTCTTAGAGTTACGAAAATTAAACAAACAATATACTGAGCTCGTAAGAAAATCTGCTCCACCTCCTTTAAAAAAGGCCGAGTATACTGAAATACAAGCAGACAAGAGGAGACAGGCTGAAGATACAGCTGGCTTAGCGAAAGATTTAGAAATAAAACGACAAATAGCTGCACCAAATGAGAAAATGGAAACAGACATGGTTGGTTTTAGCACGAGAAAAATGGAAATAGAAAATGACGTAAGGAATATCAGCGAAAGAAAGGGTTTTTCTGATAAAGATACTTCAGACGCTGTAGAAATGGCGCTTAAAGGTTTCCAATCCGGTGATCCGTTTGTTTATGTTAACTTTAGAAACAGATTTGGCTGGAGTTTACGAGATCTTCAACCATTTGGTGGACAAAGGATAGGATATGAGCATAGCAAAGTAGCAATAGAAAAAGCGATAAAAGACATGTCTTTGAAGAATAAATTTTCAGAGAAGGAGACAGCTGAAGCTGTTGAACTAGCCATGGAAGGGCTCAACGCCGGAGACATAGCTATCTTCCCTCGCTTTGAAAACCTATACGGATGGAAACTGGGCGACATAAAACTACCAGGTGGAAAGAAACTCAGCGTGAATAGGCAAGCGCTAGCAAACCTTTCTGGCCAAGTAGAATCAGCTTCAAAGGTTTTAAAAGATAAAGTTCCGACCACATTGTGGAATAGGTTCTCTAAGGCAATGGATAAGAAAAGACCAATGTGGAAACACCCTGAAGCTGTTATATTGAACGACCCAAAAAGCACATACAGTTTTGATTACTTATATAGAGATACTTTCCCCAGCGGCAAGATGGCTGGGATAGAGAAGACTCATAATAAGGAACTTCTTCGGCTTAGTAGCGTTGTCCAATTCTCCAATGTTAATTACGCAAAGTGGTCTAGGAAATTACCGAAGGAATTAAGAGATCAGCTTGACGCTGTCAGAAAAAAACATCCATACGCCAACATTTACGGCACGCCAAGTGCAGCGGTATATAAAAACAAAGACGTATCATATAATTTCTTCCCGAAGATAGACGCTTTCTTCAAGAAGTCCCAGAAAAAATATAGGATGATTGAAGAAAAGATGACAGAAGAGAACGCCAGGGAAGCTGCTGGTTTTGGGCAGAAGTGGGATACAGGGTTGACTGAGAGTAGAAAAAAAGAAATTTATAGCGGAGAAACTGAAAGCAGCCTTAGATCTCAAGAGGATGATATTTATGCAGCCATGGACAAAATATTAGAAACAGGTAAATATGAGAAAGACTATGAGCCAGACGCTGTTGTTGACGCTTTCCGAAAAGCAACGCAAGGGATTGAGGAAGGTTCGAAAGGAGAGGGTGAACGAGTGCAGAATCTGTTGTCTAGTCAAAAAACAGAACAACATTTGATGGAATCAGAATCAGGCAATGTTATTTCAATGGCGATCGCACCATTAAGGATTTTTAATAAAAAAGAACTCGGCACAGCTGAGGTAGAATGGGTTGCAGATCAACTGGCTAATCTTATTAGCAGGAAGATGGCAACTCCAAAGAAGCCTAAGGCTCCGAAGAAACCAAAGGATTATAAAATAGTAAGCAAAAAACCTACTCCCAAACCACCGACTAATGAACAGATGAACTTTAAGGTTAAAGATGGAAAGCCGGTCGGCACATACGAAGTAAGTTCTAAAGGGGATAAAAGGTTTAGCGCTCTAAATGCAAAATTCAATTCAGGACAATACAAGGGAAGGACTATAGAGGACGTATATCAAACCACGCTTAAAGGTTCTGGCAAAAATAAGCCACCGGCTCCAGGTTCTCCGCTTTACGGCAAGCCAGTGGAGGAAAGTTATCGTATGTATAAAGGATTGTGGGAGCAATGGGCCAAGGAGAATCCAGCCTTGATCAATGATTTGATTGCAAAATCAGGCGGTAAAAAATTAACAGATCAATTTGCTAAAACTAATGTCAACCAGGCAAGAGCGTTAGAGGAAATCATCGCAGCTAAAAATAAGACAACAGATCTTCCTTTCAAGGTAATAGGGAAAACTCCTATCAAGATCATAGAGAAGACAGATATGAAAGCAGCTCCTAAAGCAAGCGAGGTAGAAAAAGATAGAAGGATCCCGGCCAGCTCTAGTAGATCGAAAAGAGAAATTTATTTGGACGAACCTGAAATGAAGGAAAAATATAAAGATAAGGCGTGGACAACGCCTAAGGTTAAGGGTGCCAGCGGTTATCCAAAAACTCTGTTTAAAAACTACAAAGAATGGCGCAAGTTTATTGTCGAGCACGAGAAAGCTCACATAGAAGAACCGAAGCAATTAAAGGGTGAATCTGACGGTGCTTACGAAGATAGGGTGAGCAGAGTCGCCATGAAGGAGATGGGTGAGCGCTTCAAAAAGTATTCATTCCCGTTCGGCGGTAAGAAACTGAGAGATATGCCGATCAGCGATCCGCTTGAATCAATACTCAAAAAAAATAACATCTATCTGCAAGGCTCCGATAAAGATGCTGTGTCTAGAGCGTTAGCTGAGTCAAATAAAAATACAGCTAAATTAATTATAGATGATTATATAGGCAGAAGCGGGATTGAGCTGAGAGAGCCGGCTATTAAAAATGCTTTTGAAATTGCTTGGGACACACCAAAGACCAGGGACTATTATCAAAAGTGGGCCAAAGGCGTTCCGAGCAGCCAGCTTAAGTCGGCTGCTAACGAATGGCTTGGTGTTGGCCTTAATAGAAAACCGGATGTTAAGATCAAATCCCTGGGCCGTGGTTCTCCAGGAGTGAAGCGAGGCAAGTATAACGTTACAAAAAAGATATTAACCGTAGAAGAAGAAGCAGCGGCTGAGCTTGCTAAGATGAAATACAGAAAAGATTACTACGGTAAATTGAAGAAGGAAAAATTTAAAAAACAATATGCTAAATTAAGATATGAGTCTAGGAAAATGGTAAACGCTGGTAAGATCACTGAGAGCGAGCACAAAGCTAGCTTGGAAGCAGCTAAGGAAAAATTGTTACCAGGAAGGCGCGTAGCGAATCCAGTGAAGACTAAAGCATTCTATTATTTCAGAATAGATGTTAAAGCTGAGCTTAAAGATCTTCTGAATAAAAGAGAAATAACTCAAGATGCATATAATAAAGCGTTAAATGATGTTGAAAAATTTATAGCAGAATCAACGGTTGACCCTAAAGCTGGAACTGCAAAGGAGTTCGCAAAAAAAATAACACAAGCAGAGGCTCCTGAGCAAGTATTGCCGGCTGCAGCAGAGAAAGTAGCACCAAAGATCAAATCTATCGAGAGGCAAGCGTTGGAGAAAGAAGCTAAAAAAATAAAACTCCCCTTAGGAAAAGTAGGGGTGGAAGCTGGAGATAACAGACTGTATTCTCTTTGCAATAAAACTGCTAGAGCAACGGTTAATAATCTTGAGAAGGCTGGTTATGATGCATCTGTGATTAGGATCGTAGCTAAGAGCCCTGTTGGTGACTTTACAATAGACCATTACGTTGCCCAAGTTAAAATAAATGGAAAACAATATATTGTTGACGATCCTCAATTTAGATTTCTCGGTAATAAGACAGAAAATGTCGGTTGGCAAGACGCGGTTACACCAAACGGATACGGGTTTAACGGATCACTGAAAGAGCTTGGAACCATAATAACACCGATGGAATTCCCAGGAATTTTAACAAAGAATGGCGCGATGACTGATTTTGGTGAGGCTATCAAAGCCACGAAGATTAAAAAAGAAGGTAATTACACATACGGAGAATATAATGGGACGAAAGTCAGATACGATGAGGGGACCGGAGAGATCCAATACAGCCCAAAGAATGTAGCTACCTGGATAAAGGAGAACTTCGAACCAGAAGTATTCAAAAAGACCCCAGCAACGCTGGAGTCATACAAAAAAGGTGAGAATCCGTTAGATTAATCTTTTAATTCTCTTCTATCATTCACATACCCACAAACCGGGCAGATTAGATTATCTAATTTGCTCGGTTTCTTTTTGGGCATGAATTTTAATTGTATTGTATTACCGCAATTGGGACAGTTAAATTGTGGGAAGAATTCTTCGTTTTGCTTCATACGATAGATTTTCTTAAAGCATTTTCGGCAACAGAACATGTGCCTGCTATGCTTAACATCGAACAAATCTCCACAGTTCTCGCATCTGCGAATGAAAGGTCTTAGCATATTTCTCTAAAGTCGTGGGTGGTTTTTTTCTGTTTTAGTTAGCACCGATATGGGCATATTCTTGAAGCATTCCTTTTTGAAGATACTTTAGAGCATTGATAAGCTGTTCAATATTTTCAAGCTCCATTTTAGACCTAGTTAGCTCCTTACCTTCGTCCGATGCGTCAATGAGGATCTTGGCCTTAGCGGCTGACATAGCCTTACCGTTTGCGTCTTCTGAGTCTACTATCACAGCATACTTGCCGTTGAATACGCGCTGGGCAAACGATGCTGTCTGGTTAGCGTCGCAGAAATACTGCGCCATCCTGGTGATCAACACACCAACCTTCTCGGCATCCATGCCGCCTGAGTTATAAGTCGCCATGAATTCATCGAATTCTCGGCGATAATTTGGTTTTACATCTGGCATAAATTTATTCAAATAGTTTATTAGATCTTAATTTTTCAGCGTTTTGTCTCAGTTTCATAATTGATTGGTCAGAACGCTTGTAGTTTCCAGCTCTAGGATCGCCTTTCTTAAATCGGAAGGGGGCTCCGGCTTTTAGGTTATCGATAGTATGGTTATCGCGAACTTGTTGCTGGTATAGCTCACGTAAGTCGTCAGGGATAATCCCTTTCTTCACGTCAAATCCGTATAGCCGGCGATATTCCCGAGCTGTCATTTTATGTGATTGTGCGATATGTGATCCAACCTGCCGATATTCTTTATTGCAGATCAAGCACTTGACTGTTGGTTTGCCGTCGATATGCTTTTTCCGCCATCTTTCGCGCTGTCCTGCGTTGCTTATTGCTCTAGCTTCCGGAGTAGCGACAGTTTTCATGTTGTAATACCTTGTCCGGCATACCTTTGAACAATAAGTTCTAAATCTCTTGTCTTTCGGAACAGGTTTTTTGCACATAATGCAGTTTTCTCTGAGTTCTACTCTCCACATATTATTTGTTATTTAATATTATATCCTCGATCATTTCTGAAGCGTTGTCTGCGATCCGTTTCTGCTCCTCCTTGTGTTTTTTGTTGCTCATTGCCCATGCAAAATTATACCATGCGAATATGATCTGAAGATTTTTCTTTTGTGCTTTATTAAGTTTGAATTTCGACTTTTTTGTTTCTTCTGAGTGTTTCATATTACTTAAACCAACCGTAATAACTCTTCTGTTCGTCGCCCTCATGGATGACGTGGATAGGGAGTCCCATCTGCAGTCTATTAACGTTATAAAGAATTCTACCTACTCTACCATTTCCATCTTCAAAAGGGTGGACCGCCTCAAAATATACATGAAGGGCTTTTACCTTCGCTTCTTTCTTCTCAGTTGTGGCTATCTTAGCTCCGTCGATTGTTTGCCACATAATACTTAGCCAACCATGGAGCTGGTCCATGATTAGATCATCGCTGATAAATGGCTTTTTTTGTCCACCAATCCATACATCGCAATGTCTAACCTCTCCGGCAATGTCCGGTCTCAGTCTTGCTTGCATAAGCTTATGTATTTTTAGGATATATTTGGTGGTAATGTTCTTGTGATTTTTTACTGCGTATTCCCAAGCCTTGACCGCATCATCCAGAGCATCAGAACTGCGCTCACTTTCAATAAAGTTTGAGTGCTCCAACATCTCGATGACGGTATCATCGACAGGAGCCTTGACGTAATGGCTTAGTTTTTTCATAGTATTTTAGATACGCCGTTTTGTTTCACGACGGTCAGCTTCTCGCTGAACGCATCTTTTATATTAGTTAAATGTGAGATACATAGCATCTGCGAAAATCGTTGCTGCAATGTATTCATGACCTCAACGAAGCTTTCAGTGCTTTCCTCGTCCAGCCCGATAAACAATTCATCAAGCACCCGGAAACCTACTTTCTGCAGTTCAGCCAATGCTTCTGAGATCGCTACTGTTATTTTAAGCTTCTCTCCGCCGGAATAATTGGCGAAGTCGAATTCTTCTCCTATCTCGTTATAAATGTTTATGAACAAGCCCTCTAGAGTAACACCATCGCTGATACCCATCTTCTGAGTATCCAGTCTGATGGTGAAATCTGAGACTTGGTGAAGGATATCATTGATCCGGTCTTCCAGTTTAGGCACAACATAATCTGTAACTATAGCTTTGAGGCCGTTATTACCAAACGCTTCCTTTAATAGGAGCATATCTTCCATTTTCTCCTCGAGGAGCTTCTTATTATATTCAAACTGCTGTAATTCGCCCCTGCTACGCTCAAGACGCTCTTCTGTGCTTGATATTATGGCGGATTCACCCTTTAGTGAATCGACCTCTGTTTTAGCCATTTTTAAGGTAATTTGAGCGTCATATATTTCAGTGTCAATTGTATCCGGCCTTACTAGGTTAGCGCTCTCTAGGTCTATTTCCTGCTTATATTTAGCTATCTTGGAAGTTATCTCCTTCATGGCTTCATCAGCTGCAGTAATTTGGCTTTGAAGAACAGCTAATTTCTGCTCCACGTCCTTGAGGGACTCATGTTTTTGCTTTATTGCATCCAGTTCTCCCAAATATTTTGTTAACTCCGCCTTTTTAATTGCGTTTACTACCGGTGCTTCGCCCAGTTCTATCTGCTTTTTGACATAAATATCTGCTTTTTTAGTCTGTTCACCGTCTTTTTTCGCCAGTTCTATCAACTTTTTGTTCATCTCAACTATTGCCTCATCACGCTTAGTAACTAATATTGGACAAACTTTCTTGATTTCAGGGCAAAGTTCGATATCGTCATTCATTTTGTTTATCAGTTCGCTATTTAGGTCGTCAATCATCATGTTATAGACAATTTCTTGTGGTTTTTCCATGAGTAGAGCGTTCCTTTTATCGTTCCACGACAAAAGTTTTGTCGTCTGCTCCTCAATTTCGGTAAGTCCAGACCTCGTTTCTGCATATTTCTTGTCGAAATCGGCCGGTAATGCTGTATTTTGCTTCATTAACTCACTAATTTCGACATTCTTATTAATCCTTTCTATCGATTTACTGTCATGTTCAGCTTTCAGATTGTTGATTTCGTTAGTTAACCGGTTAAAATTAATAGTAATACCGTTGTTTACCATGCTTATTTTAGATAAATCTTCACACACCTTGTCAGCAGCAGAAAATGCTACCTCTGCTACCTTTAGTTTGCTCTCAATTTGTTTTTTATCCTTAATCTTCTCTTCGTCATAAGAGATATTGCTGATGACTGTCTCGATGCCGCCGTTAATATTGCTCAGTTCTTCCTTCTGGTCGTATAGATATTTCTTAATATCGTAATAATACTGGTC
>Ga0307376_10006398_pt1 | contig 10419 bp, 17 predicted proteins | sample TR2MG_FD_202536 | JGI IMG/M metagenome (GOLD analysis project Ga0307376, IMG submission 202536) | Soil microbial communities from Risofladan, Vaasa, Finland - TR-2 | ecosystem: Environmental > Terrestrial > Soil > Coastal area > Acid sulfate soil | place: Finland: Risofladan, Vaasa | collected...
GGCCAACAACAGAAACCTACCAGGGCGATACGTAAATCATTGTAAAATAAGAACTTATAGAAAATAGCATTTTGCTTATACTGGTGTATAATACTTCATCAGTCAAGCAATATACTATTTAAGCTGTTTTGGGCCGCCCGATCTGCTTTCGAGAGAAGTGGTAGGCGGCGCCAAAAGCAGCTACCGAGAATAATACCTTACAATTTTCATAAAAACAACTATATTTCCGTATATTTGTTTGATTTTGTGAGAATTATCGACCATAATTCACTACAGGGGTAGTGGAAAGGCAACAAAATGGTTTTGTTGTTGTTGTTAAAACAAAAATAGGGTTGTGTTATATGACAGCCTGTTGTTATTAAGGAGATCAAAGTCATGGCAAAGTTATCAGCGTCAGAGTTTCAAGAGAAGCACGCCAGGCGGTTGAAAGCGTCTGTCGAGGATATTCGCAAGGGTATCGATAGGGTTACTGAAAATCCTTGTGAAAAGGCGGCGGCAAAGCAGGATAAAATGCTTGCCAACCTTACCCGTGCGGTGAATGATGGAAAGTATGCCGCCGGTCTCAAGCGGGTTACTCTTGAGGAATGGAAGCGCAAGGCGCGCGACATCGGGGTAAATCGGGTTGCAGCCGGTATTGACGGAGCAAAAGAAAAAGTGGTTGCTTTTGCTGAGGTTTTGTTACCGCATATTGATCGGGGTCGCGAAAAGATCAAAGCAATGCCGGACGTTACACTTGACGATAATATCAATCGGATGACTTCTTTTATTCGGCATATGTCCGAGTTTAAGCGCTCCTGAATAGTTGTGTGAGTGGTTGTTCGTGTTGACTGGGTCGGATGGGGTTTGGCTCAGTTTGTAATAATTGAACAGGAGAATTATTATGTTAAAACGTGGAAATTGTGTAAAGCGGATTGTCGCGTCGGGTGGTGGTGATCTGGAGGCGAACACAGGCGAATCTTTTTTGATTCGGTCGATACAAGCTGAGCCGTCGGGTAGCGACACATTTTTGACTTTACGTGTTGACCGAAAAACTGTTGGAGTTTATCGGTTAGGTGGCAAGGCAGGAAATCATCTCAGCTTTTTGACTGAGGGAAACTTCAAACATAACCTGATGGAGTTTCTTGCTGCACGCGGTGTGAATGTAACGATACCGGTTGCTGAGGGACAGACATTTACTGTATCCCGATACGCTGAGACTGGAGAGGTGATAGTCATATACGACATATATGACGCGGGCGACATCAGGGCTGACATGCCAAACGGTTCAGAGAGCAAGGAGTATTTGTTCATGCAGTATATGAACAACTCCGCCACGAAAGCTGTCTCTGGCGATCTGTTATTAGATGAGACTGATTCACCTGCTGAGTTTCCTGATTTTCCGGCGTCGGCTGTTGTGCCTGCTCGGCATACAATCGAAATCTTAGGCGTTGCGGGTCAACCAATCGGTCATAAGACAACGGGCGATCATTACATTTTGTCAACTTTTCTTAAAATGATCAAAGACCGTGAGTGTCTGTTCGATGAGGATCGTGCCGGAATTATTTTCAGGGCAAAAAAGCCGTCTGAGGATAAGACTATGTACCGAACTGATTTTTCGATGATCGGTGGTTGCGTAATGAATAATTATTCTCAGGCGGACGAGTTGTTGAGTGATCCGCTGATGTTTGATCCGCCGCTGGTGTTTACTTCTGGTGAAGAATTATTGACTTATGTTACTTTTGCCTTGACCGGTACGGATACTTTGCTTGCTGACACTGTCGATATTGCTTTCATTATGAAAGTATTGGTCGCGTAAATCGAAACTGACAGATAACTTTTGGGGTTTGAGATATGTTAAAATATAAAAAGTACACCTTTGCGTCAATCGCCGACACAGCAGAGGATTTGACAGATATGCTTGCCGGTATGTCAGGCAAAAATCGTCGGGTTGTCGCTTTGTTAGGTGAACGAACGGCGGAGGTATATTTTCGGGTATATCGGGACGGTGAGCAGATTATTGACGTGCCAACAGCACAGGTAACAGCTTATGCACCGATTTTGCCGTGTGATATTCCGTTGGCTGAGGGCCAACTGTTGAAAGTCGGATATTACAACAACACAGGCGGAGCGATCACAACGCAGGAAATTATAATCGGTTATGAAGAAGCAAGCTAATGGCTGGAATCAAAATCAAACCGGTGCCTGGTTATGGTGATGTATTAAAACCTTATAATCAGGTATCGGTTTTAACGTTGGCGGATCGTGTCAATCGTGATATTATGTTACCCGTTTTGGATCAGCGATCTGATTCTGTTTTGAACAGGAGTCAGGCTCGGTTTATGAGATCACAAAACGGATCGGCTCTTAAACATTCTCAGCCGGTTGTTTTGGCTGATCTGGAAAGTATAGCGGCTTCTCATAGAGTAGGTAGTACACGATACAGCTGGAAGCCTGAACAACCTGGATGGTGGTATAGTATAGATTTTTCTGGTCGATCCGATGAAAGTATATCGTTGGCAATTTATAACGGGCCGGACGATTTAATTCATACGATGACGTTTGGCGATCCGATTTTGTGGTTGCCACGAATACAAGGTCGAATATATTTGCGGGCTTTAGGTACAAATATGTTGTTTGCTTATTTTCGATTGAATCAATACGGTTAGGAATTAAGAACTTATGTCAGTTAAGATCAAATGGAGTAATTTATTTAATATGCCGGAGTTGGATTTTGAACCGGCTCCGCCACGTGATCTGATTTTGTCGGATGAGTTAAGTCAGTCCCTTGCATGGTTGACCGCCGCGACAAAACATGATCGTCGGTTGTTGCGATGTAATGATGATGGATCGCTTTTAGTTACAGACGCATGGTCGGTGATGGAGTATTTAGCTTCGTATCGACTTGATCCGGCGGCTGGAGTACCGTCGGCCTGGATATGTACGACAGGTAATAAAGGTGTTTTGATCTCTACGTCAACACAGTTGGTTTGCATACATTTTGTCAAAGCGTCTGGTGGTAGTTCAGAGGATATATTCGTACCACCATATCAGTATTACTGGTACCCGTACAACACATATTCGGTTACGGCGTACGTAGTACCGGCGGATACGGGATCGGCAAGCTGCGTTGGTGTTGTTGCTTTTAAATAGGAGCTAATTTGCTATGGATTATGTAGGTATGATTTATCATGGTGTTGAAAATCTTTTAGGACGTATAACAGCAACAAAGCAAGGCGAATATATCATTATTCGTATTTTCGTAAATGAAAATGAAGTTGTTAAGTTTCCGTTGCCAGGTGATTCCGACACAAACGCGATCCGAACCGCGATAACTACAATCGTCAATCAGACAAAACTTGCCAGTCTTGTTTTGCGTGTTGTTCTTGATCCTGTTGCGTAAAAACTAATATATTTTAGGAGATAAAAACTATGTCATTTCCAGAAGGTAGAAAAGATTGGTTCTCGATTTTCAGTTTCCTAATCGTACTGATCGAGGCCATACAGCGTGCTTTTTTCCAGGGCGACGACGATGGAAAATAATGGGCTATGTGTTATTACCATTATTTTTCCTGTCGGTACCGATGATCAGATCATATCTGTCAAGAAAAAGGTATTCGAGGCGGTTGCTGACTTGCCGAAAGTCAAAACCGAACTGCGAATAACCGACATGCGGGATATGTCCGATGGCGTTTCCAGACAACAGAGCTGACTTCATAACGTATCTGGATCAAAAACGAGTAGATTCGCGTACCTACGGTGTTTATTGTGATAACTCACTGGCCGACGCTTTACTCAAGATTATGGAGATCAGCGATCCGACTATTATGAACGCGACAATGCACCTCTATTCTGCGATAAGTCATCTTTTAGGATCAGTTGCCAGACTTTACGATGTCCAGTTGAGCGAATCACCCAGAGCCGGACTGGTGAACTTCTTATCGAACTTCACTACCGAGGAAAACGGAGAGCCACCGGAGGAATACGAATTGACCTGGGAGAAAATTGTTAATGTCTGGCTTACGGCTCCTGATGACGGTAAGTTATTTACGATACTTGCGATTGATTCTTTGCGTAAAAGTATATGGGATAAACCTGTAACATGGCAGGCTCTTGCCGGTGAAGCGGGAGGTTTATAATGACAATCGAATCACCGGAAACATACGGAGAACATTACTGGAAATCGCAGATCGAGGCTGCAACAGCGTTTTCAGAAGTTGAAGAAGAATCAATCAAACCACTAATCCCAAATCTTTTTACAGACGCGTCTATTCGAGCCGCCGTCCCGTTTGATATATTGCCAAAGTTAGAACGATTATTCGAGTTTGAACATGCCGGTTTGGGGGGGGTTGGCGGACGGTTTTTAACGGGGGCGGCTGACAATGTTGTCGGAAAATTATTAGATAGTGCGCTTAAGGATTTTGGGTGGGCTACAGGAAGTTTTTTCCAGGACGAACATGTTGTCCCTGAACAAATGGCAACACTTAAAAGGCGGAAACGTATATCTGATGATTTTTGGAATAAGCGAATGTCTCAGGCCGGTTACTCTGATGGTGAACGGTTGGTTTTTTATGATTCGACCGCTCCGTTTCCTGCGCCTGCTGATATGATGAGATGGGGACGATGGCAGGCTGGCTCAGACAAACAAAAAGATGTGGTTCAGGCTTTTTTCGATATGCCGGAATCTCACTGGAATATATGGGTTTGGTTGTCTCAGCAGGTTTATACAACTGAACAAATAACCACAATGTTCAAACGTAAGGACATTATAGACAGTGAATACTTTGATATGATGGATCGGGTTGGTTGGGATCGATCGGAGGCCGAGCACATTAGTTCTCTGAGCTATACCATACCGAACGCCATGCTTTTATTACAAGCCGCTCTACACCAGAAAAAAGATAAAAGCGATGTATTCGATGATCTTGGCGTTTCCGATATACACCCAAATTATCAGCAAAAGTACTGGGACGCAGTTTTAACAAAGCCTGCGTCAAGTGATATGGTTGCTTATAATCTGCGCCAGGAAAACGACCTGGCTGACTTAGATGAACACCTCAAACAGATCGGAGTCCACCCCGATTGGCTTCAAGTTTATAGAACTCTTGCGGATCGAATACCGCCGGTTGCTGATATAATCTCTATGGCTGTTCGGGAGGCGTTTTCTCCGTCTATTGCCGCAAGGTTCGGTCAGTACGAGGATTTTCCTGCTGACTTTGCCAAATATGCGGCTCAGCAGGGATTGTCTGAGGATTGGGCCAGACGATATTGGGCGGCTCATTGGGGCTTACCGTCTCCACAGCAAGGATTTGAGATGTTACACCGCGGAGTTATAACTGATGGTGATCTCGAATTACTTATGAAGGCGCAGGATATTATGCCGTTTTGGCGTGATAAAATGACTGCTATAGCTTATAATACGCTTACCCGTGTCGATGTTCGCAGAATGTACCAACTCGGCGTACTGGATCGCAAAGGTGTTCTTGAAAGCTATAAGGACGCGGGTTATTCTGATAAAAACGCTGAGCGTATGACTGAGTTCACCGATAAGTATGTAAAAGAATCACAGACAAAATCTGCTCAGAGCGATATTATCAAGGCGTTTAGCAGCCGGATGATAGATCGATCCGAGGCGAGTTCACTGCTTATGCGAATCGGTTTGCGAACCGACCTTGCCGATTATCTCCTGGATGACATCGAATACAAACGCGAATGGGATCGAATCGATGCGCAGATCAAGGGTATTAAAAACCTGTACAAAAAGGGACAATACGATCAGGATATAACAATTGCCGAGTTATCAAAACTTGATCTGCCTGCTGATACTATCGAGTTACTTATGCAGGAATGGTGGTACGAAATAAAAGGGACGGAAACTAAAACCTGGAGCAAAGCCGAGACAGTTAATTTTATGAAGTCAGGAGCAATCACAAAAGAACGCGGCGAACGCGAATTGTATATGATGGGTTATGATCAAGAACACGTTGACGCATATATGGGAGCTATAGAATGGAGTTGATAACAAAACTCAAAGGACGGATTGACAGAATAGAGGATAACAGGTCTGTTGTAAAACAGACACTCAAAGAAGTTACCGTTGACGTGAATCAGAACCGCCAAGTTCAAAGGGAATCACGCGCCCCGATTTACAAACAACCCCCTTCTGATAATCTCGGAACAAATGCTTAGTGGTTTTCAAAATCGGATAGTGATCGGGCTTTCCGGTTTGCAGAATACCTTTGATCGTTGGCCATTTTTCCTGTTCATAAGTAACATCGGACATTTTAACGGCGTTTTTACGAATACCCTTGATAATCTTTTTATCGCCGAACTCATAATCTTTTAGGCTGTAAATAGTAAGCGAATTGGCTACTGATTCGACTTTGAGTTTTCCGATCTCACCAGGTTTAACCAGGTGTGCAAGGTTTTTAAACCCCTCAGTGTTGACAAACAGCGAATCGGTATCGCAGTAAAAGTAATTTTCGCGTCCGCATTGGTACATTAAGTCCCATAAAAACATTCGAGCGTGTGCCGTTATATGTGCTGCGATTGCCGGAAAACTGTTAATTGTTTCCGTCCAGCCTGTCTGCTCGAATATCTCACCTAACAAATATCTGATCCGCCAGGTTTTATTCAGCTTCATATCGATACAGGTTTCGATCCGATCCGGTTCACCAGGACAATCGCCTATCTTTTCCCATTGTTCGGCCTTTTGCCCGAACTTACCGTACAGTGAGTTCATTATAATTTTGCAAAAGTGTGCGTACAAGAGATTTCCGTCGTTTGTGAAGTGTTTCCGATGATCGTAAAACCTTTCGACAAACGATGTAAATATCGAGGCGTTGTTATAGATCACAGCTTTGTTGACAGTTTTAATATGACCGTGATCGGCTGCGTACTGTAATTCAGGTGTGGTAAGTGTTGTAACAAAAGAACCGGTCGGAAACAGTGTTCGTTTTCCGCGGTATGCGTATATCGGTTTATCGGTGTCAAGAGTAACCTGTGCAACGATACTTTTGGTTTTTAGAAACATACGTAAATCGGATATTGCCAGGTTGTGAACAATTTGAACATACTTAGTTGGAAATCGATTGATCTGCATAATATAAGGATATAAAGAATTAACATCGAGGCAATAGTACGGGCCGTCGTTTAATTCTCCGATGTGAAAACATTCCGTCCGCCCGCCTTTGTATGCCGCCCGCTCCAGGTCAATCGCTTCGGAGTTGTTATGTATGTAAATCGGGTTGTGATAATCTCTGAACAAATACGCGGCAAAAGCAAGCGATCCAATCGTCGGTGATAATCGGGCGATCCGCTTGGTTCGCAAAAATCCTGTCAGTTCTACAAACATGGAAATAAGTATTTCGACGTCGCGATGACAATATGTACTCAAAGCCTCTGGATCAGTGGCGTCAAAATCAATCTCCAGCTTTTTCAGGCCGATCCGCTCTCCTAAAATTGCAAGTGGCTCATTGAACCAATTCCGAAAATCGACGAAAAAGATTGACGATCCCCGCTTCTTAACGCGAATGAGTGTTGTCGAACTGGTGGTGCAAAAGAACTTACATTTAAATTCTGCCTGGCGTAAATGTAGAAGTCCCTGCAGAACCGTAAAGTCAAACCCGATATTGTGTGCGATGACCCACAATTTGAGCTTCGATGTGCAGAGTGGTGTCAACCATTTCCAGAACTCCGCGGCTTCGGTGAACTTGAACCAGTCTTTTTTGTCGCGGCGATCATAACCGCCTAACCGCAAATGACATGCCCACCCTAAAATAAGTTTATGCGTCTTTGATCCGTCCGGTTCTGTTTGTGGTTCGGTTTCTGTATCTACAAAAACAAGATGCCGCGGTATTGTAAGAGTTTTTTCGCGGCGTAACAAGTGTGGCTGTCGAGCAATTGAACCCATTATGTAACCTTGCGAATAACTGCGATAGGTATAATTCCTGTAATTTCCTCTCGGATATATCCTTCACCCTCAGCCCAAATCTCCGCGACGCGCTCTTCGGCTTCTCCAATTGTGATCGGTTGGTCTGTCATAATGTTGACAAACCGCGTTGTGATCGGTTCACCAGGTTGCAACCGAGTCGCGACTTGCATTTTGTACATATATTCCTTACTTAATTTCCACTCCGCCGCCTCAGCAATTGCGGTGGTAGGGACATAACCCTTGCGAACATATTTGATCGCGTCCGCCTGTTTTTCTATACCGGCCTCAGCCCGCCAGTCTGCTAAAAAGGTGGTACGGCGATAACCTAAACCCGCGGATTGCATTTCACTCAAAAACTTGGTTGCTGTTTTTCCGGCTGCGATTGCTTGAGACATGCGATGAATAACCTCAGCCCGTATAGTACCTGTTGACTTAGCCATGTTATAACCTCCATGTTAAAATCTGTCCTGACTTAAAACAGAATTAAAGTTTGTTGTACAGACTTGCTGCGAATTCGTCAAGTGTTACGGCTATTGCATGTAGTGATTCAAAACCTTCGCGATGTTTTTCGTAACCATTATCCAATAACTTTACGCACTCGACACAATGGGTCTGTATCCATTCGCAGTTTTTATGAACTCCGACCATGTGTTCTTTTAGTCTGCCTCTTGTGCCACTTGCCATTTGATTATACTCCATAAAAGAGGGGGGCAGGCTGCTGTGTGCGACAAGCCCGCCCCACCCGAAAGGAGGAAAACTTTACTTTCCTGTCGCAATTTCCTCGGCCTCGGAAACTGCCTCTGTAATTTCCTCGGCTGAAACGCCTCTGGCTTTTATTGCCTGTAATTCCTCAATCGTTTTCTTGTCGTCTTCAAAAACCAGTTCATATTTACACTTTAGATCGCCGTGTTCACCGTGTCGAATAAGGGTAAAAGCCTGTGTGTTAAAACTGCTTTCATGCTTACTTAACCGCCGAGCAACCCGCTTGCCGATAACCAATAAAGTAAATCCCTCTTGAGTTATAATCGGACAGCCGATCCGTTGTGTGTCCTGATCCTCGAACTTACCGCGGATTAGATACGGTTCGTCAATAGCCATAAATGTAATACATTCTCCGTCCTCTGTTAGATAAGTTACGTTTGCTCCGCCCCATTCCTGCATTTTTTCAGTCCATGACATATTAGCTCCTGTTCTCCGGTAATTCTCCGGTTAATTCAATTAGCCCCCGTTCGATAATTTTTTCAACGACGTCCGAATAAACCTCAGTCGATCCGAGTTGCAAATCCCGCACTTTTTGCATCTCTGTTAAGTTTAATTTTACTATGAACTGAGTATTATCGACCCAACTTACCTTAGCCATTTTATTATTCTCCTAAAAAACGCCCACCCTTGCCCGCCTTAACGGCTCACCTTGTTTATTATAACAGTTCAAAATAAAGTAAATCAGGTATAGTATTGTTTAATTTATCCTGAATAATATCAGGCACACCGCTACACTCGCAAGTACTTAATTCTAACTTCAACTCACGCGCGGCCTGCTGTAACTTACTAACCCGCACATACCAGCATTTTGTCTTGTCTGTAAAACTTCTTATCACAATCCAGTTATTCATAATATAATTCTCCTGTTTGTTGTTAGTAACAGACTGCCGGAGCCTGCGTGTCGATTATGACAACTACTCCGACAGCCTACATGAAAAAGATTACCTAATACGGTTGTTTCAAAACTACCGTCCCGTGATCAGTATCAAAAATCAGATCACCACTTGCAAAACCACCCGATGATCTGCCGTCCCGACTGTGAGTCCCTAAAATATCGTTTATCGAATCCATGCCTGCTACCTGAAACGTACACTCCTGATCTGGAAACGACACCCGCTCCATTGCCCTGCTTGATGTATCCGCTGAGACAAGAAAACGAACCCCCTTAACTGCTTTATTCTCAATCCAAAACCAACGCTTCATTTTCCAACTCCTGACTATGTCCGCCAATTATGAGATCACTATTCGACAATCGGCCCAACAGGTAAAAAATACGCCTGCCATAAAACCGATCACAAAAGCCGCAACCGCCAATACCCACTTATCCATAATTCAAACCTCCTGAAATATCAATCGCACAGGGTATCCGTCCTGGCTCGGAAACGGGTCAAGAGGTGGCCCAGGACGGCCCCTGTGCGACGATCTCTCTACCCTCTACCTCTGGGAGCCTAACTCAGTTAAAAACGCTTAAATGGGCTTATACGAGTTTTTTCGTCTCACTGTGTATATAATATCATATAATATACGGTTTGTCAAGTCGATTCCCTGGCGATCCTGAAAATAATTATTGTCGGGCCTACCAGTTAAGTTTTTGGCCGGCTGTGTAGATCGGTGGGATATATAGATTTATACGCAGAGTGTCGCGGTTTATACTTGCAAAATAGCAAAATGCTATGCGTTATAAGTGCCTGTCAACGCAGGACTTAACCCCACCACCCTACCCGCTGGCCGGCTGGCCGCCCCCCTAT
>Ga0307376_10006401_pt1 | contig 10416 bp, 15 predicted proteins | sample TR2MG_FD_202536 | JGI IMG/M metagenome (GOLD analysis project Ga0307376, IMG submission 202536) | Soil microbial communities from Risofladan, Vaasa, Finland - TR-2 | ecosystem: Environmental > Terrestrial > Soil > Coastal area > Acid sulfate soil | place: Finland: Risofladan, Vaasa | collected...
ATCTTCATAGACTTTAAAGAAAGCTTCTTTAACTGCTATAAAATCAGTTCTGGTATTTCTCCGTCTAGTTCCTATGATTCCTATTTTTTTCATTTTTATTCAACACAAAGTACAGGTTTACCATTTATAAATCCATAGATTCCATCATCTGGACAATTAGATGTAGAAAAATCATTATCACCAGAATCACCAGAACTTACACCACTTCCAGAACTTGCACCACTTCCAGAACTTGCACCACTTCCAGAACTTGCTCCACTTCCAGAACTTGCTCCACTTCCAGAACTTGCACCACTTCCAGAACTTGCACCACTTCCAGAACTTGCACCACCACCTTGCCCACCACCACCTTGCCCACCACCACCTTGCCCACCACCACCTTGCCCACCACCTTGCCCACCACCACCATGACCATTGTTTCCAGAAGCATTACCATTACTACCATCATTGCCTTGATTTCCACCATCACTTCCACCTACTCCATTTCCATTGTTTCCACCACCATGACCACCTATTCCTTGCCCGTTTCCTGAGTTTCCTGCTACACTACCATTACCATTTTTTGCATATACATCATTCCAGAAAATAATATTAAGCATTAGAGAAATTATTACTATCATAAAATATAAAGTGATTTTTTTAAAGTTCATTTTAAAGTTCATTGTTTTTTTTTTCCTTTCTTTAGTTGAGGTTTTTCATATTGGTTTTCTTTTCTTTTTCTGCATTGTAACAGATCCACCAAACAATGTCAAGCTAAAATAAAAATAATCTGATTGGTTGATATATATCTTACTGAATATCCAATCCAATCCACCTACTCTATTATTATAATCGAAATTCATTTCAATTCCATTTTCAAGAATGAAGATCATAATGTAAACTCCTCTTCTGTAAAAAAATCATCATGAGTTATATTATTAGGATAATGTTTTTCAAATTCATGCATATCTTCATTTTGAAGAATACTTTGGATTTGTCTAATATGTTTACAGATACCATCTCTTATTCTATGCCTTTGAAATGTCCATGCAGGACAAGAACATCCAAAAGTTTCTCCATCTTCTGCTAAAGAAACTGTATATTCTTTTTCGGAATTACTAAAGCTTCTTACATACCAGCGTTCTATCCATTTCATAGTTAAACTCCTGTAATGCTCTTCTTTTATGGTTCCCCTGAAATCCTTTGCTCCGTAATCCCAACATACAGGACATCTTCTATGTTCGTCTTTGTTTGTACGATTCCAAGAATGACCGCATTTCTGACACTTCCATCTGTAAACAGTTCGATACATTATGACCCCATGATAAAACGGAGTATTTTGACTTCATTATTTTCCAGAAATAAAGTTTTCGGAGTAGCCATAACTCCCTCAAGGTAGATATGATGTTTGTCTTCTGTAGCAATGATCATATCATTTGCCGCTACGCAAAGATCCAACCACGTAGGACTCTCTAAAATCTTGCTCCTGTAGAATTCATCTCCCTGTTCGACCATCATAACTTTTCCAAGCACAGGGATTGTATCCAGATTGTCTATAGGAATTCCATCTGGATCTGATTCATAGGCACTATAGTAAACCCAAAAATCTTGTCCATTTTCTTCTACGGCTTTTTGGACTTTCTTGTGCATAGGATCAGAAGCTTCCTGATATTTGATTTTGAATTCTTCTTCTGGAATTTCAGACATGTTATATCTCCTTAATTAATCAATTAGAAATTCTTCTTCGTCAAAATGAAAATTGGTTAGTTTATCCGTACCGGATTGAATAAGTTTATTGCCAGTTCCGAAATTTATTGATTGAAATCTTACTTCTTCTAAATCTCTTCCATTATGTACTCTGGTAGGTTTATAGTGATTGACGTATTCAGTTAAAGCGCACCATGCCCCGTAGGACGTTCCAGAAACCCCTTGAATATGTTGGTTTCGTAGTAGTTCTTTAAAAATATCCACAGACTCTTTAAAATGTCTTGTATGTCTACTTGTTCTAGGGAATAATCTTTGAAACCATTCGACAGCTACATCTTCGCTCATTGGTTTGGTGACAAGCTTATTCATAAGCAAGTCAAAGGAAGTGATTTCTTGATTGTAATACTTGAGCATATCTTTGACTACTTCAATTCTATTGCCTACAAATTTTGTATGCTTCAAGTTAAATACCTTATTACTGGTATTTGCAATGCTTCTGTTATAATGCCTGTAGGATGAAGCATTTCCAGAAAGACCATACATACCATTGAAAGCTGTAAGCATGATAAAGTTTAAATCTAATCTATCATCTTGAATGTATTCACGCTCTGCAAGTTTAAAGGAAATACCTATTATTGCTCCATTAAACAGATTGATTATTCCATTGATAATACCATCTGTAGCTTTTAGCAATTCTCCAGCCATACTGTAAAGGACTTCTGGCTGAACAGGTTCCCAATTTTTTCCTACCGTACCTAAATATTCGTTAGTATCAGTTCTGACTATTGCTTTCCTATCAGGGATAAGAATATTTCTTTCAGTCTTTATCCTTTGACTTTCAACTTCAAAGTTATGACCGAAATTTCTTCTTGCATATTCTGCATATTTTGAATTAAGAGATTGGAAATACATTTTGAATCCTTAGAAACCAGTAATGATAACTGTATAGTGATTTAAATTATTATCCAACTGATACTCCATATGTTCTCTGGTCAATTGGGCAATATAGATAGCCATTAATTTTACATCATCATCAGTTTTTTGGAAAGTAACTTTTTTCATTAGAATTTCTCCTTTTTTAATCCAGAATGTTGTTCATTTTATTCCTTTATCTGGTAATAAGCTGGACGTTTATTTGTGGCTGGAATTCTTTCAAGGTTTATGGAGATATTGCAAAATGTTAAAGTATCTCCGCTCCAAGAATATCTATAAGATATGTTTTTATCAACTTCGGCTTTTATCAGTTCATCTAATTCTTCATCACTATAAGAGTCATGGCTGATTTTTTTATTAGACCATGTTAGCTTTTCTCTGTTATTGATTTCATTTATACCCATATCAAGACCTTGAATTTCAGCAGTTTTGTCTACCTTTATTAGTTTGGGAACAAAGGCAACTGCCAAAACAGACATTATTATCATTACTGCTATAACTTCAACTAATGAGAATCCCTTGTTATTCATTTGTTTACCTTTTATAAAGGGGAGTCACAATTAAAGCATCTGCCGTTATTGGAAAGCTTTTCTTCTTCATTGGATCTCAACCCACATACAGCACATTCAAAAGGAAAGTCTTCTTCTATTAAATCATCGTCACAGTTATTTTTTAGTAAACCTTCCAGTTTGTTAATGGAATTTTTCAGAAGATCATTAACAGGTTCTAAGTCAAATTCCTCACAACCACAAGGTTTATGATCATGACATTTCGGACAGATACCCATTTCATCTTCTAAAATTCTTTTTGCTTCATCCATTGAAGTACTCATATTTTTTGCTCCTATTTTTTAGCGGTCAGTCCAACATTTAGAATAGACTTCTTCTTCTGAAACTTTTCGACCGAATTTTCTTTCAAGCTCTTTCCATTCTGCATGTAAGGCACTTGCTTTTTTCATTGCCGCTGATCTGGAAATTTCACCGTCACAATGTAAATTCTCAGGTGAAAGCTCACAACAAAGAACATCAAATGCTTTCATGAATTCATCTTCTGTTTCTGGCATCTTCGCATCAGGATTGAAAATTTTCCTATATGCTAATCGTTTTTCCATATGAAAGGTAGCGGATCTTTTTTCACGTTTACGATTTCGATTTCCGATACCAAGTTTATTTTGCTCCTGAATTTTTTTCATCATGTTAGAAGTAGCTTTGTATTTTTTTCCATCACGTTCTAACAGCCAAGACCTTTTAACAGTACCAGCGATTTTGTAGGTTTTGCCGTTAAGCCGTACTTCCTGTCCGATTTGAAAATTCATGTTTTCTCCTTTTTTATTGTTTATAATTCATTATATCTTGTATAATAAACTATGTCAAGCATTATTTTACCAAGTAACGAAAAATTCAACATCTTCATAAACCCTCTTGATATAAGACTTTAGAGAAGACAAAGATGCATACCCACCAATTTTAAATAATGAATTTCCTTTCATGGGAGCATCCGAATTGTAAATCCAAAAATCTCTTCCAATTTTTGCCTTTGTCATTGTACGTGTTATTTAATTATATATTGTATAATAAACTTTGTCAAGAAAAAAATTAATTATTTTTATCAATGATTTTAGGTATATGCAAGATTCATGCCAATTATGATTCATGCCAATTATGTTAAAATAAACCTTGACAATAGGATTTTTTTATAGTACGATTGATCTTTAATCGAACCCATTTCCGATTGTTTAATGACTGGTAGTATGACCGAAACTTAGTTGAAATGGGAACCACAAAGGACTATTAGCCTATCTGCTAAAATGTTAGGTTACTTTGTTTTAGGTTGTGCTACCTATTAGAAAGGATAGAAAGATGGAAATGAAATTAGCTGAAACATTGGTTCAAGTTTGTGAAGACCAAGGGCTTGATGTAAAGCTATATGAATCATACTCTGGCAGAAGCATGTACGGTAGAGAGACTACTGGTGTGGTTATATTCGAAGGGGATATTCAGGATATTCTAAGAGCAGTTATTAATAATGCTACTTGTTTTATAGCGGAAGAAAGTGAACCTGTGGAATTCTTTGATTTGTCAGAAATGTTTACTGTGAATAATTTTAAAGTAGACTCAATGGGTAAAGGTATAATTCTTTATTAAGCTCCAGCCGCATTGTCAAATAAATTAACATCTGCAATAGTAGGATCTGTTTTCTTTTCTTTTGGAACCGTTCCAATATCAAATCTTTGTCTCTGTCTCTCTGGAGAAGCTTTCATAATAGAAGTAGTTCCTGTCTTACCTTCTATTTTTCTAACATTAATAACAGTTCCATCTTCAATAGTTCCTCTATATAGAGGACTCATATCTTTAAATGTAAGTTGTAATTGACAACTAGAAGGATAGTTATTTATGTATGGAGCATTGTAAGTAGGTTGTACGGCAGTTAAAGCTAGAGTACTATATTTTAACCATTGTTTAGGATGAGTATAAAGTTCAAACATATAAGGGAAGTCTATACTTATTCCACCTTTCAAATTAGGACAAGAATATCTCATTAAATCATGTACTATATCTATAATATCTGATTTAGGATTTCTTTCCGCAACTAAAGTTACTTCAAAATTTAAATTTCTTCTATCAGAGCTTTCATAATATAATGGTGTATCTACTTTTAACTTAGGTATGGAATGAGGAGATACAGAGTTATAAGTTTTTTGCATCCAATTAGATATAAATTGACCTTGACCAGATCCAATTTTTGATCCTTTATTTTCAACTGCTATTACATTTTTAGCATTATCTTCCGGTGTGCCTGTACTGAATGTTTTCATTAATCCGTTCCATTCAGCACCTAACTTAGCCGCTGTCCTGGCTTTCTGAGCTAGCCTAGATGCTAGAGAATCATATTCATTCCAATTATGAGCTACTGTTTCAGTTATAGCTAACGGAGCTAGAAAAGCAAATTGAACGTCTGGTTTTGTGGGTATTGATATATTACCAACACCTTTAGATAATTGATCTAATATTCTATATCCTTTTAGATGTATCCATACAAATCCGCTACTTTCTGGATTAGCCGCCCAAGGATGAGTTACACTTGGATTTCTTTTAATTACTGAATTCCTACTAGCTATATCTTTATTATTATCTGCCATTAAATAATTCCATTAATAATCTGATTGGTTTTCGTTAAACCCTTGATTTCCAACTCCTGCTGGTAATTGAGGAATATCATATGATCCACCACCACCAGTTGTTCCAGTTTTCACCGCTACTTGTGTATTTGATTGATTATCTTCCGCTATCTTCTTTCCACCTTCTAGTATATCTTTGGTTTGTTTTTCTGTGGCTTGTGTTAATTTTTTAGTATTAGCATTTGCTTCTGTCATTTTTTTATCAGCTTCCGCTTGTGATACTTTACTTACAGCACCAAAGTCTTTTCCTAACAATCCAAAAGTATGATCATTCCACCATTGATCTACACCTCTTTGTCTTTCTGCTTCTTTTGCGTCCATTTGGTCTATGGTTTTCGGTTTTGGCCCACCAAAACCAAATCCAGGCATAACGGGTAACTTGAAATTTGTAATACTTCTAATGAAATCCATTATTGGTTTTATTTTTTCTCTTTGAATTTCATCAAACCCTTCCATCATTGAAAGTAGTGCGTTAAAAAATCCTTCTCCAGTTAGAAATGATGAAGCAAAGTTTAATAAAGGATCTATTCCTTTTTTAAATTCATTTACCCATTTATCTCCTGATGTTTTTTGCCCTGTAAACTGCTCATATAACCATGCAAGAATTTTTATAGGAAGTTCTAAAAATCCAACTACCATTTTTTTAAGACCATCTTTCATTTTCCCTTTAATATCTTTTGCATCTGAACTCATCCATCCTGTTATGAAGTCATAAGCGGCTAAAAGAATTTGTAAGGGCCAGCCAAAAAATTTGAATCCTATTTTGAAAGCCCATCCCATTAGTTTTAACCCTGCGGCAAATTTAGGAAACAATGCTCCTAATTTAAGAGAATATTTAATTATCTTATCCCACATTCCACCAGCCCCAACAAACGGAGCTAGCATTTTCCCGACTAGAGCAAATTTCATAAAAAACTTTCCAATCCATCCAAAAGCTTTCCCAATTCTCAATGCTTTAAATGCAATTTCAAAAGGAAGTAAATACTTTCTAATAATACCACCAATAATTCCAGCCGTTACTAATGCTAATCCTGCTAATAACCAATTATCAACTTTAGTACTTTTACCGAGTTTTATTAATTCTAATTTTTCTTGTCTCCTAAAGTAATTAACTATAAATTGAAGCATTTTATTTCTCTTTCTATCCGCTGGAGGAACCTTTGCCATAAATCCAAATAGTGAATCTTTTAAAAAATTGAAAGTAGATTTAAAGACATTCATAACAACATCGAAAACTTCTGCTAACTCTCCTAGTACTTCTCTCATATGACTACCGATTTTACTGAAAACATTTTTAACGGCAGTAATGATATGATCATGAGTAGCTTTCCATAAAGAAGCACCCAATCTTAATGTGGCTCCTAATATAGTTCTTTGTTTAGAAGCGGCATCAAACCAATCCTTTACACTTTCCTTAACATTATTAGCTAAATTTCCCCATGTAATTTGATTATTTTTAGTCTCATCAAAATATTGATTAGCATTAAATTTGATCATACTAAACAAACCCATAGTGGTTTGTTTTTCTTTTAACATTTTTTTCTTTGCTTCTTCTTGGAGAAGAATCATTCTTTCTTGTAACATAGATTCTTGTTTTAAAAGTTTTTGACGTTCTTCTCTTTCTTTCTTCACGTTAGCATCATTGGGTAACTTATCAGACATTCGCTTGATTACTTTAAGAATTTGCTCATTTGTTCTTGTATCAGTTGTTGCCATGTAGGTATTCCTTTACTTCTTTGAAGATTGGTTCATTCTCTTTTCTTCTTCTTGTAGTTCCTTTATTAATAGACTTACATAAATTGTTCTTTCGAAATCAGGTAACATATTACTTACATCTGGACTAATATTTATCTTCCTTGCTAGTATGTATTGTTCTTCAATAATTTGTTGTAAGGAAGTAGTCCACAACTTAATTAGGAAAAAAAATTGTTTTCTACCGGAACTATTGTATCTTGTTCGAAATCACATGCTCTGCATTTTACTTTATAAGTTAAATCTAATCCAAAGGATATCTCTTCAATTTTTTCTCTAATTTTATCGTATTCACTTGTAGGAATATTATCAATAAGATATACTTTATCAATCATATTAATATTTTCATCAATTCCATCTGGTGTTTCTACTTTATCTATAGCACAAGCATGAAAAAGAGTTTGCATTTCAGCCGAAGTTTGTAGATTACTTAGATTGGGTTTTAGAAAAGAAGGTTTTATTTCTTTTTGGTGTTTCCTTTTAACCCTTCTCAAATGAACCTTCACGTCATTAACAAGATCTACTGTTAAATCGGCTTCTTTATCAAGTTGTTTTATAGGCATTGAATTGAGATCAACTCTATTCAAAGATTGTGAATTGCATTTTGGACAAGTAAGAGTGAATTCAAGAACCTCACCTTTAGTTTTCTTTCTCATTTCCACTAGAAGAAAAAATCTATCTTCTAAATAGAGATCATCTGAATCAAACCCTTCTGTTAAAACACTAGATGATATCAAATCATCTAGTGCTTGTTCTTGAAGTAATAGATTTTTTTCTTTCTCATATGTTAAAAGCTTTTTTAGTTGTCCAGTATTTACTGGTTTAAAAGTTACCGTTTCTCCACTCCCAGGCAATTCACAACTAAACTCATAAACATTTATACGATCATAAAACTTTGGTTTATCTGACATCTTCTTTACCTCCTCACATTATATTTATATTTTTTATGTTGCTGGAATATAAGGTATACCCGATCCTCCAGTCTCGTTAAAACTAATTTCATGGTAGCTATAAGTAAATGTTACATCGAATGTAACTACTTCCGTAGAAGAGTAATCCATTGACATTTGAGCTACCTCTTTAGGCCAAGCATCATGTAAAGTAAATTCAAGTATTACTTCACCCTCATATCCAAGCATCTGTAACTTTTGATCTCTCATATGTACATCATGAGTTGTATAAAAGTTATTTGTGGGATCATGAATTAAATTACTCCACCTTTCGAATAACATACGTACCTTTGCTTTTAAGTCAACATTAAAAGTAATGGTAACATCAGTATATGTATGTTTTCCAGCAAACTTCCAATCAAAACCTTGCCAATTGATTGTTACCTCTTCCAATGCGGTTGAGGGCATTGTAGCAGTTTTAACTAAGAAAATTGTCTCCTGTTCTGTTAAAGGAGGATTTAACTGCGCTGGCCAGGACGGTTGATAGTAAAATAATGAAGTCTTTGCTCCATCTCCGAATCCTGCTTTAAATCCCTCAATGTTAAAATTCCGTATATCTGGCATATCTTTATCTCCTCTTTGTTAATTTACTTTAATAGGGGGATTGCTCCCCCTAATTATCTTTAACTAGGTGCTGTAGCGGCAACCAGTTCTGTAAAGCTTGCTCCAGTTTTGGTAGCAATAAGATTAAGTACAATAAATTCAGCCGCTCTTGTAGGCTTAATGTAGATATCACACCATAGCTCATTTCTATCAATTCTTTCTGGAGTATTATTTCTACCATCACATACAATCAGGTAGTCAAAAATTCCTCTTCTAGCTACAACATCTCTTAGAAATGGATCAATTAAGTTGATAATTTGTAGCCTAGTGAAAGTATCGTTAGGTTCAAATAAGAAGTACTTCAAAGCTGTAGAAATTGCTTTGGCTAGAATAATGAAAAGTCTTCTTACGTTAACTCTGTTAAATGCAGAGTTTTTATCTAGCATATTCTTTTGACCCCAAACTACTTTTCCTTGTCCTGCAAAACTTACAATCGGATTAATTCCATTCTTGTACATGATGTCTCTTTCACCTTGTACTGGATTCCAAGAAAGCTTTCTTACATTATTTAAAATTGCTCTATTCAATCCAGCAGGAGCAAACCAAGCTTCTGCTACATCATCTGTATTTGCATATACACCAGCTACTTGTCCAGAAGCAGGAATCCATCTATAAACGCTATTCCATTTATCATAGACATTTAACCAGTTACCATAAAGAGCAATATAACTAGAGTTAACATTAAATGATGGATATATAAGAGTAGGAGTAGCATCTAATTCTCCTATTCTCCAGTCTCTTAGATCTGTAGCTTCATTTCCTCTGTTATTTACGACTAGTGATTTAGGAACATCTGCTACTACAACCGCATCCTTTCTGTTTATACAAATATTCATCATATAAGTTTTAACAGTAGTGGATTTATTAGAGTCAATGAATATATTAACATCTACTATTTCTGGATCTGCATAAAGATCAATAGCATCTATAATATCTCCGTCTAAAACAGAGTCTCCGTTACTTCTAGCTCCTCCACCAAGAATAACATAATCAGTCATCCATACCCATTTCATACTTGAGTTTATAAATGCTGGTGAAGCGGCACTATTTACTGCTACTCTAATGTATCTTGACTGGTTATTGATTACATTTTCAACATACTGTGTTCCACCTTCATCATCAATAGCTAGAGGATCTGTACTTACCAAGAATGATTCTACTACTGAATAAGGAATTACTTTTTTATTTCTATCCATTTGTTGGGCGGCTTTAACTACAACGATAAATTCTTTGTCATCATCAAAAGCCAAGTCTACTTGATCGTTTACATCATCATACAAATCAGCGGATAAACCTAAAGTAGCCGTATCCGTT
>Ga0307376_10006402_pt1 | contig 10414 bp, 17 predicted proteins | sample TR2MG_FD_202536 | JGI IMG/M metagenome (GOLD analysis project Ga0307376, IMG submission 202536) | Soil microbial communities from Risofladan, Vaasa, Finland - TR-2 | ecosystem: Environmental > Terrestrial > Soil > Coastal area > Acid sulfate soil | place: Finland: Risofladan, Vaasa | collected...
TAGCAATCCTCGCACGGCTCTGGCGGTATCTCTTCGCACGTATGAACCAAATGCCCCGCCGCGTTCGAGATTAAATGCCCGCCCAAACCTCTTTTCAGGTGGCTCATGGGCACGCTTCCGTCACGTCAATTGAGACCCGATGTTCGAGGGATATGGTCTTCAGGCTACCGAGAGAGTCGTAGGTGAACTCACGATAGATGGCCCACAATGTTGGAGTTTCCGCTTCGTGGTCATAAACCATTCGCATCTGCACACGGACTTTCACGCCATCAGTCTCTGCTGGAGGACTAGCACGGTCCCATTCGTCCTCGGCAATCGCATATTGCTCGAAATCTGCCGGTAGCATGGCTGCGGGCGTTACGGCCGTGCCGATTCGTGGCTCATACTCAAACCGATACTCCGCCGGAGTGGCTCCTGTCACTGGCCAGACCCAGACCACTGTATCAGCAGGAATGTCCCCGACCCCGTTGACCTCTGTCGCATTTCCCGTTCTTCCGCCCGCCTTGACGGTCGTGGCATTTCGCTCTAGTTCGACGAAAGCGGGAGCGAGGGAGGCGAAAGCAAGTTTTGCCCAGAAGCCGTCCACGCAAGGTCCAACCAGTCCAATCCACTTATCTGGATGGTCTCCTGTCGAAGGAAAGTAGCTCAAAATTGCTGGAAGAGTGTCTCCTGTTACTATCGTCACTTGCCTAAGTAGGAGCACATCAAACGCATCTCCAACCTCAGTTGTCCCTTCCTTCGAAGTAACTCGCTTAACCGAAACCCTCCAATAATCATCCGCATCCTTTCTCGAATTCGCTTGTGCCTTCACCCAAATGTGGTCAATAACCTGAGCCGGAATCTCACTCCGTCTGCGACTGTGTACTGGAAATTCTTCAATCGGCTTAATCTTGTCCTTAACTTCAGCCGAAGCACCCGCAGCAAGTTCCTCAAGTGCGGGAAGTTGGTCCGCGAGAGCTCGAAGATCTGGAAGAAGTTCCACAAGTTTCTGGATATCATTCATGTCGTATACCAGTAAGCTAGTGCGTTGATTGCAGTGAAGTCACCCTCGGTGAATGTAATCGGTGTTGCTGCTCCCCCAACCTTTGCCCAAACAGGAACTGGAACAACAGGAGTTTCACCAGACACCCCTACGTTTACAATCTCTATCACCTCTTTATCTACCCCGACCGAGTCCCATCCCTGAGAGCTGTAAACCAAATTAATCCTCGCCAATGCAACCGTGTCTCCTGCTTCAACTTGAATCTCAGGTGCTAGCATAAGGAGGGTTTTCGCTCCAGCATTGCCTAATCGAGCACAGGCTGCAGCGTTGATTTTACCAATCAGTGCCATCCATGTAGCAACCAATCCACTTGCTAAGAGCACCGCACACTCTACAGTAACCAGCGCGAACCTTGAATCTAACCAGAACCTTTCATCATCCTCATTCGCTGGAACCCATCGATAGACAGTTCTCGCTGCTCCAGTTCCTTCTGGGAACAGTTCCCAGAGGAGGTTCCCAGCAATTACTGGAATTCTCGCCTTCGACATCACTGGAACAATCCGAACAACCGCCCTTCCGAGATTCTCAGTCCTTCGAAGAACGGCCCCATTTCCTCCAGAAAACTTGTTCGAGTACTTCACCTCAATTGAAGCAACATTCCTTCTATGTCTACCATTAGCATCGGTGTGTTCCTTCGCACCAATCTCTCGACAGGGGAGAGCGGTGAGTCCAAACCCAGTGAATGTCGCTGCACGAAGAGTCGCTAGATGAGTAGCGACATCTACATTCGGACACTCGTAGGTCTCAATAACATCCGACCCCATTCGACGGTAATCGGTCGAACGGTCTTCGTCGAGGATTCGAATGAATTTACGTTCAAGCGACATACTCTGTCCTTTCGAAGATTTTCACAAGAAGCCTTCGTCTTCCATCAGTCGCCTTCGGGTCAGGACGAGACTCGTTCCTGACTAACGAGAACAAGAGCGTGTCAGACCCTGTAAGTAAGGTCCCAATCGCTGGAATCAGACTCTCATCATAGGGATAGTCAAAGTGGAGCATCCTTCGATGGATGTCTCCCTCGATGATGTCATAGTCATACTCAGGTCTAGAATGAAGGGTTTCTTCTGCCATTTTATGCCTCTAGGCTTTCAGGCCAATCACCCAAGAGTTCCTCTATTTCACTCGATGTAGTTCGAGCAAAGGTCGGTTTCTGGAGAAGGCTTTGCCTCATATCCGAAGAGATTGCCCGTCTAAGGGCTAACTCAAATCTCGCTCCCCACCTTTCAGCACTCACCGGAATCTCAAGTTGCTCGAACATTTGGCTCGCCGCGAATGCAACAAGAGCTCGATCGATACCTGAAATCGGTTGGGTGAAGTCTCCTCCAGATGCGGTCCAAGCCGGAGCGGTTGAAATCCCAAACAGGGCAGTGTCTCCAGAAACTGGGTCAGGTCGAAAATAGAACTTCCCGGCATCTTCATATCCCACATACCGACTATAAAGCAGGGATGGATATTCTCGATAAGTCCATTGCTTGGTCTTGATATCGACGTGATACACCGACGGGTCTCGGAAGATACAAACCGACTTCAACCTCAGGTATCCTGTAGGAATTGTAGCGTAGGAAGCGTTGGTGGCAACCGTGATAGTCACCGCAGTCGGGAAGGAGAGCATTCCCTTGAAGTCATGTCTTTGCCCGATTTCCTCCAGGGCAAGATTGAGGGAGGTATCAATCTCGGAGGTATATCCTGACCTCCCAACAAGCTTCACGACATAAGCAGCTAGGGCTACCTTATTCACTCGAGATCTCCTACCAGCTCCATTTTACGAAGGAGGTCGCCATTCCTACTGGTAACAACTGTCCTCTTGCTCTCAACGTGACCACAATCCACACTTGGGACTCCAATTATTTTCCCTCCTGCTTCCTTGACTTTCCGGCAGAAATAATAGTCCTCCGTCCCAATCGTTCGACCCTGCTCGTCCCGAGTTGTCACAAAAAGGGGAGGCTTCAAGTTAGCCTCAACCCACTTAATGTCAATTAACGTGCATCCGAGCCCACACCCATCAATCTCAGCTTCCTTCTCGGTTTCAGTAAATGCATACCCTTTTCCATGTCGGATTCCCCAAATGTTCGCATAAGGGAAACCTCGCAGGTAGTAACGTCCTGCAACAACCTGAGCTCCCCGTCTTTTGAGAGCCTCAAGAAGAGTCGAAAACGTGTTTACTGGAAGCAACACATCGTGGTCCACAAACAGCAGGTAGTCACACTCCTTCGCAAACTTCCAAATGAAGTTTCTGGCTTCATCGACCGATGGAGCTGTGTAGGGAGACACAATTGTGACCTCTCCTAGCTTGGACATCTCCACAGCCACTGCTAGATGAGAACCATAGACTTCGCCGAACACGTTTCCATTGACCGGAATCCCCAATGCGAACCGCATCTAAATCCTCCTAAGCTTGGTGGGGGGATTTCTCCCCCCACCCAATCCCTTATCCTATTGACACCTAACAAAGCCCCTGATGGTTGCTGTGGCTGATGCACCCGTAGTAACCAGAGTTGCCATCGCCTCGATGTACCGCTCGTGCACTGCGGCAGCTCCCATCGCGACCATCTGAACACCATAAAGCTGGGCATCCACACCCTTCAGCTTGTCCCCAATCGCAATTGCGGTGTTGGATTTGAGGACACTGACAGTCTCGTTCACTCCATCAATCTGAATCCATCCATAACCGTCTTTCGCAATCGCGGAGACCGCAACACCTGCCATTGCTCCGAGATCGTCAGTAGACCCGTCGTAAACCTTCGTCAGGAAGGTAGCTCCGTTGGCGTAATTATGAAACACGACACCCCCAATTGCGAGTGCTACAGAATGCTTATTCTGCACCCAACGATAGCACTTTCCATCTTTCCACCTAACTGTCCCAACACCTTCCAAGTCCGAAGTACTGACTTGGGTAATGTTCTTCGTCACAAACAGTGCCTTTTCCACGTTCAGTCTCCTTTTCCCATTCCAAAGACAGGCACTTAGTAATTAGGACTAAGTCATAGTAATAGTGTGCAGCAGTCCCTGTCGCCGGAGCTGCGGGCAAATCAAATTCATCGCCGCAACGATGTAGGCAACTCGCTCGAACTGTCGAGCAGGAGTACGCCATTCACTCATCTCGAACCAGAGAGTCGGGTCGTAAACTACCTCAATGAAGTCGGTGTTCAGCATCTGAATCGCACCCGAAAGGGCGGAGGCGGACCAAACAAGCGGCTTGCCCTTGAATCGAAGAACGTCGAAACCTAGGTTTGCGAGTTTCGTGCTCTCGTCAGTGACAATTTGAACCTTGTCCATGACGAAGTCTTCGTAAAGCTCGAAAATCTCTTGGGTAGTCAAGAGCATGTTCGGCGGAGCAATGTTGTCGCCAACCGTGTTGTAAAGGTTACGCATGTCAGCGAGAAGGTTCTCTTCCGGAGTTGCGGTGGCTTCCTTGTACTTGGCTCTCCACCACGTGTTCACAGTCCCGAAAGGAATGTTCCCATAAGTGTAAGCAAGTGCCGGAGCAGTTACATAAGTTGCAGAAGGAAGGGGGTACATATTGAGAAGACTAAACGGGTCGAGGACCGCCCTCAAATCGAGGAAGTCAGTGTCGATTGCCGCATTGATTTGGGCTTCCTGCTTCTCGGTCAACGCTTCCCTAGCTGCAGCAAGCTTGGTCTGGACGAGGCTTTTAATCTTGCTCGGACCAGAGTTCTGCTGGTCATCAACTAGGGTACGCTGGACATGGGTGACCGTATAAGCCCACTTCCACCAAGCCATCGTCTCAATCTCATCTTCACCTTGAGGAAGAATGCTTCCCTTCCCAAAGGTTTCAGCACTCTTCTTCCCATACCGGATGGTGCGGGTAATCCTATCCCCACCCACTTGGGTCTTGAAACATCCCCGCTCTCGAAGAAGAGCGGACACTACATTCGCATCGAGGATGTTATCAATCGCCTCTTTGCGAATCTCAAACCAAGTATGAGTGAACGCATCGTCCACTGTTCTGGTAAGTTCTGGCAACGTAGCCACGGGTTACTCCTCTATCGTGAGACCCTCAAGTGCTGCAGCAAGCTTTTCCTCAAACCCCGCCCGACCTGGCTTCATCGGAACCTTCTTGATCTGAGCCGGCTTACCACCAGGACTTGATGGTTTCTCGGATGATGGATTAACTTGAAGGTTACCTCCTTTTCGGCGTCGAGCGATATAATAGAGCTCTTCGACCGACAAGCCAGAGTTCGCTCTGGATATTTCTAAGATGTCAGGCTTGTAATCATTAAAGTCAGGAAACTTCTTTCGGGCTTCGTCGACCTGTTTGAGAACGGTTGCATCCTCTTGAGAGTCGACGTAACCCCTAACTCCAGCTAAGCTTTCCATCACAGGCTTTAAGGCAATCTTGAGAGCGGAAGGAAACACGCTCTTCGCCATATACTCAACCAGTCCCCGATTGTCAAGTTGTGCTAGGTCTGGAGGTTCAGTTTCGAGTTCTGGAGTTTCTCCCGGTTTCTTTGAAGCGACTGTCACATCAAGTCCAACTTCTCTTGCAGCGAGAACTTCTCGAACCGCAGGGTCAGAGAGAAGCTTAACTAGGTCTTCCTGACTCTTGACCTTACCAGAGATTCCCTCTAAGGTCTTCTTCATCTCACCTTCCTTAGCCACAAGGTCGGCTTCCTTCTGGACGAGCTCTTCCTCAGATAGTGGCATTCCCGACTCCCTTCCGCTTAGATACAGCCCTGGTCCTAAGATAAACTTTGTATCTTACTTCTAATGCACGCTTTAAGTGAACGTAATCCCGACCTGAAATGAAGTCTCCCTTAAAAGTAACATCCCACTTCGTCCCTTCCTTTCTAAGGATAACTCGTTTCTGGCTCGCTAGTACTAGGCTCATAAGAGTGCTCCTTCTTCTTGGAAATTGCACCATAGTATGTTCGCTTCATCCTGAACTATTGCGAGAGACATCTGTGGATTGAGATTTCGTTTAGCTAACATTATCTGTTTATGCTTTTCCAACGCCTTATCTTGAGCTGCTAACACAAGGACCGGCGTCCCTCCCCTACCCCAACATCCTTTCCCTCGATAAGACGAGAATGCCTGTAAGTAAATCCCCGCACGTTCCACATTTAATGGACAAAGATAGGGAAGCAGGGACCTCAAAACAGCACATCCAGAACCCTTTCTCCATGTAAGGGTAACAGTACCTGAATGAGAGTCAACTACGTCAGGACGTCGCCATCCCAAATCAAAAGTTAAACGAAGGGTGCGGAGAAGGGGCATTGGGTCTTTTTGGCTTACTCCAACATAACCCTGAACGCGTTTGCCCTTTCCTCGATTCAAGCAAATGCAACCTTCCCCATCGAAGAAACCAGCAAACCAAATTAACTCAGTTTCGTTCATAACAAAGCCCCACTCGCTAGTCCATGTTTTCTACAATAACGCCTAAGATCTCCCTTGGAATTAAATATAAGAGGTCCTTCTCCATCGACATTAATGTGCTCTAGGGTCAGGGGCTTCCAAACCTGAGGCTTAGCCCTTGAGATTTCTCGCCTAGCCCTCCCCCCACACTTACATCGAACCGTCTTGGGGGGTGGACCTTTATGAAGGAATCTTTCCACCACCTGCTGGCATCTTGGGCACTTGTAATCCCACACCGGCATTTGGACCGCCTCCTTCAAAGATTCTAGTTATTGACGGGTCGGAGAAAGCCTTCGTCACGAAGTCTCGAAGAGCGACTTGATCAACGGTTGGATCTTGACTCAAAGCCGTGTAAAGTTGAAGCGCATCACTCCTCGGACTTGCCTGGGCGATTGGGGGTTCCTCGGAGAAGGTCACATCGTAAGCGTATTCACCCTTGATTTGGTCTCCAGTGAACTTGACCCACTCCTTACCCGCAGGTCCGACTACTTCAACCACACGGTAAGTCTTCCAGAATTCAAACACGATCTGATTCAACTTTCGGAAGATTTCCTCATAGACCCGTTTCATGGTCACTTGTCGTCTGCCCATTCGACGGGCAGAGTACTCGTCCACCTTCGCAACCTCGAAGGCAGTCCTTCGACCCCTTTGCTCGAACTCTCCCATCTGGTTTCGGGAAAGTCCAACACTCTCTCTTGCGTTTCGTCGAACGAAGTCTGCATCATTAGCAAGAAAGACGTTCGGGGGATTCTGAAAGGTTGTAACCGCGTCCTTTGGATTGAATCCCGACTTCACCATCACTACTGCCCCAACATCTGCAGAAGTCAGCTTATCTATTTCTGCTGCGTCCATCGCATCCACAGAGGCAAGGAGTTTCGCGACCGAGATTCTCCTCTGTTTTGAAGCTTGCATTGAGATATCATCCAGTTCCCCCTGAGGCTGCTTCAAGTAGAATGCATCCGAGGTGGTCCAGAAGTTCCTCGCGATTGGAACAAAGGCGAAGGAGACGAAGGGAAGCCCATCAATTTGGAGCACGTCAGGGTCCTTTCGAAGGAACCTCTCTCCCGCAATTGGGATTGCGAGAACCTGACGAGTCCTTCTATCATGAACCTCCCAAACCTCTACATACTCGAACTTGTCACTCACGCTCGGATAGACCCCTACACGATAGGGCTTCATCACCGTCTTATAAGAGGAGACGAAGTCCTTCATCGAAAGGTTCGGCTCGATGGTCTTTGCGTGAGAGTACTTCGGGTCTGCTCGAATGTCCTCAATGTGTCGAACCACTCGATGGGCAATCCAAGGAGCGTCCGCAATCTCTCTCGTTCCCCAAGGGACTACGATATCATGGGGGAGACATGAAAGAGCCCAAGGCATTCCGGGTCTCGCGATTCCGCTTTCAATCATGTCTCCCCTTCGATCGAATTGGGAAACACTTGTTCCTAGAGGTCCAAGAGGAGAGCCAAGTCCAATGTCCAAGCTCGGGTCGAACCCAAACTCTGAATCAAACCCGAGTTTGACTATCCCCCGTCCCCAAAGGAATGCGTGTAGTGCTGCGAGCTCGACTTGGATTGGAATGGCAAGCTCTCGCATTAAGTAGGTGTCCACTGCCTGGACTATTCGAGCAGAGGGGATGTACTCTTCTCTCAAGGCGGTCACCGTCACCGAAGGGAAAGGTACGGTAAGGGACGAGAGAAGGGAGTCTCCAGTGCTAGAAATCAAGTTCGGTCCAAGCCCGGAACCAGCTAGATTATAGAACAGGACCTCTAGATTCTGCCATTCCTGTTCCAGTCCAAACTGACGCCGGAACTCGAGACCTTGATTGATCTCTTGAACCCATTCGCTAGGTTTAAGCTCTTTTCTCATGAATCATCCCCAATCAGACTTCGGCTTTGACGTCCATAAACCGTTCCATCACGGTTGCTTGCTGCTCGGTGAGCTGGCCCGTAGAATCTAGTTTCTTGAACCCGTCCTGGATGATTTTCAGTCCTTCACCTGAGATTACAAACTCCCGGTCAATGTCCTTTTCAGGGTCCCACTTGTACTGAGTTTGGTCCTCAGATACTGTGAACCCGACTTCCTTCTTCTCGTCCTCAGTGAGAGTAAGAACTCGCTTCAAGGCTCGAAGAGTCTTCCAAGTGGCGAAACTCGCCGAGGTTGGAAGCACACCAAACACTACTAATCGTTCCATTATCTTTAACTTCATCTTACGGCCTCCTAAAGTTAACTTGCCCTATTCCGAGTAAACCCCTGCTGCCTTTCGCTTCTCAGGCGTCGACATATCGACCTTCTTATCAACAGGCTTCTTTCCTTCTTTGGACTTAGTCTCAGCTTTCTCGCTTGGCATGAAAGGCTCCTTTTACCTATACAGAGGAAGGTAATACTGCTTACCGTCGTACCACACCTTGATGCGAGCATCTTGTGTGCCAGCAGGAACCGCTGAGGTCTGGAAGCACGTGCCTGCACCACTGTTGAAGGTTGCATCACAATAAATCAAATTCTCGTACCCGCTCGAAGACGTTTCCAGCCCAAGCAGCCCATCCGGTCGCGAACCACCAGTTGTACACCAGAGTCCATACTCAACTCCGACCACGGCACAGTGAATCTGGCTGTCGACCCAAATCGCACAGGCGTTGCCGCTAATCACGCTGGTCACATCAGCGCTGACCTTGCCTCGCAACGCGTACAACCCATAACCGCCAGCAGCAATGTACTTGCCTGCGTTGACGATGGCAAAGAAGTCTGCCGCCGCGAGAACGTCCGGGCCTGGAGTGGCTGCATCAGAGTCCGCGTAATACTGGCAACCAATTGCTCCGTCAGCACCCTTAGCGACTGCTCGCACGAACCGCATAGTCTGTGCACCACCACCAGTTAAGGGTGTCCAGTAAACTCGCTCCAGACCGCTTGATTCGAGCTCTGTTCCCCAGGCACCATAAGTACCTGCTAGTGACTCGATTTCAGCTTCGACTTCAGCAAGTCCAATCAGCTTTTTAAGTGTTCTCCATCCCATTGGCATTGGAATGCTCCCTTCCCAATTGATCAACCCAAGTTGGGTTAATCATTACTTCTTTCTCGACTTTCTTGGCGGACGGTTCCATCCATCCGTTGCATAATAAGCTCGAACCTGCTTTCCGGTATAAGTCCGACCGGAAGGACTGCGGAACTTACCTTTCTTTTTACCTGAAGTTATCTTCTTAAAGGGCATTCTTCTCCCCTCTACCTTAGATTCCCGCAGCTTGCTTTGCCTTCGTGATAACGTCCTTGACTTCCTGCTTGAACTTTCCTGCTAGTTCGGAGATTTTAGCCTTAACCACACTAGCAACTGATGGGTCCATTTCCTCAACTGCACGAGCAACCACTTGAAGTGTTTCATCGACCTGTTCCTTTTCAGCTTCGACCCTCTTTTTCCTGGCCGATTCATAAATTGACCATGCCCCATATCCGACCGCTCCAAGGAAGAGGATTAGAATCACCCACGGGTACTCTTCGAAGACTAGAGCACAGCCTAGTAATCCAATCCCGAAGCCACCAATCATTAGAGCAACTCGTGTGTTTCGAAGGAACCACCAATAAACCACCGCACCCACAAGGAACAATCCACCAAAGATGCTCAATATCGCTGCTGGGGTTGAGAATGAACTCGCCCAACCCTCGGCCGTGATGCCGAACTTCGGACCCTCGGCTTCCATGCCGTCCATCTTGAACTTCAGGGCCCCCGTTTTGATCGCCTGGGCGCCGCCCTCCTGGGAGGTTTTGCCCGACGGCCCCTTGACCGTCATGGTCTTCTCGACGCCGAACCACTTGCCGGTGGCCTGGTCATACTTCCAGAACCGAAACATACCGGACGCCTCCCCGCTGTCGGTGCGAGTGGACGGCATGAAGGGCCAGCAGCCCGCCACTACCAGACAGCCCAGCAGCATCACCGCCAGCAACCTTTTCATCGTTCGCTCCTTTCACCAGTGCCCACCGCCCGTTCAATCCGTTTTAGTGAATCAAGAA
>Ga0307376_10006403_pt1 | contig 10414 bp, 12 predicted proteins | sample TR2MG_FD_202536 | JGI IMG/M metagenome (GOLD analysis project Ga0307376, IMG submission 202536) | Soil microbial communities from Risofladan, Vaasa, Finland - TR-2 | ecosystem: Environmental > Terrestrial > Soil > Coastal area > Acid sulfate soil | place: Finland: Risofladan, Vaasa | collected...
CATGGCTGATGGTAATGGTTACGCATATACAACTAGTGCTAAATTTTTCCGTCATAACGCTCCTTTAACAGTTTGCACTTCTGAGACTTTTAACTGCAAAACATGGGATATGTATTACGGCTTTCAGTGGAGTGATGGTAGTAATGGTGTTGGCTTAATGGAAAACTGTATAACCTATAACACAATTTTTAGAGGAATTGATGGCTATGGGAGAGTTGGTCATGTATATAATAGCATTATACATAATCAAAGTGGAGTCTGTTCTAATACTGATAACTGTACTTACTGCGCTTTATCTGATGATACTGGTGGTGGTGGAGGTGGTGGAGGAGCGGACAACTGGGAAAATATTACCATAGGGGATTGGGTGTCTTCTGTGGATGACACCGACGACAATTTTCTTGGTATTAATTCTGGTAATTCAAATGCAAAAGATGGTGGTAAAAATACAGGATTATTCGCAGAGAATACAGAAGGTATTGAGGGGAACGCAAGACCACACGATACAGATAAGGTTTCCATTAATGCCCATGAATGGGGTGGTGACGTTACCCCTCCAAGTTTTGAAATAAATTCGGTTGCAAAATAAATAACCTTTAAAAAGGAGTTCTTCAAATGTCAGTTCTTTTAAACAGCGCAGGTTCCGGTGCTTCCGATCCCATGCTGGCCGGAAACGGCTCAAATGGGGTCTCTGATACCGGCCTTGGTATTGAAATAAGGATTGCCTGTACCTCGATGGATTTGGTTGCGGACAAGAGCAGCGTGGCCGGTCGCCCGAATCTTTTCGTAGGCCAGGCACCCAATCCAGCCGGTAATGATCAGAAATCAAATCTTTCTCCCGATGCAGTTGACAAAGCGACCGATGGGGCGATAAGCACTCTGGTTCTTACTTCTGCCACGGTCGGATCGTGGGATACCGATATCGTTACCGCAGATTGGATTTATCTCAGTCATGCCAGTATTACCGATGGCCTGTATTCGGTCGCAAGTGTTTCGGGCACAAACCTTACTCTTGGAAGTGACTATGTGGATGGAGACCAGACGGCGGTTAGCTTTCAGATCGGGTGGCGTTGGACAACCGATACTCATGCCAGCCCATTGGCAAAGAGTTCCGGCGGTCAGATCAACTATATCAAAGCCTGGGGCGAGGATGCCACGGCTAATGAGGGTTCCAGCGAGGAAAACTTTTACATTCGTGAAAATCAGTCGGATATTGTGCAGCTTAACTCCGGTGCGTATACCGGTCAGACAAGCGGTAGCACGTCAGTAAGTATCGCTCACATGGTTTCGTGGACAAACAAGGGCGGTGCGGTAACGGCTGCGGTGTTTGATCATTCTCTCGGTGAGGGTGGTGGCTCGGGTGGTTCCATTCAGGAAATCACTGAGACCGCAATTGCTTCGGTTACGACCGTGACCTTGAATGCGGGTGACGGCAACAAACTCTTTGACGTGCGTTACAGGGCAAAATCAGGATCAGCCGATTATGTGACGGTTGAATGCAGCATAGTCCTTGATACGGCTGCCCCGACTCTTGTGATTGATGCAGTTGCAGCGTAATGGGAGACCTTACTAAAAATTTTAGCTGGAGTGAGTTTAATCACTCCAGCTTGGTTCCTGGGTACTTCATCCCGAAGACGAATAAAAACGTCTTCGGGGTGGAAGTCCTTTGTATCCAGCTTATGCAGCCAATACGGGATTATGTGGATAAGACCGTGACGGTTACAAGCGGGATTCGGGATATGACTATCTACGAAGCCTTAAGGAATGCAAGGTATCCGGCCAGCCGGACATCGGATCATTTTTTCTGGTGTGAGCTTAACCCGATTGGAAGTGGTGCCTGTGATTTTACCTTCCCAAATTTCAAGAAACTTTGTAAGAAGGTTTTTCATTTTATTATAGACAAGCTTATGTATAACCAGGTTATTCTCTATCCTGATAAAAATTTTATCCATGTTTCGACGGACAGGGAACATATTTTTAGGTATCCTATCAAATCAAGAAGACCTATCTTGATCTATCGAAACGGAACGTATAGGGTTTATAAACGGGAAAGGTAAAAAATGACAATTACTAAACAAGAAAGAGGAAACCCGTTTGATCCGTACAGGCTGGTTGCTACACTACTTAACGAGGCTGAAGAAGTGGGGGAAAGCAATGCCCTGGACGTGAGCAAAATGAGGTTACAAGGGCTGGCAATAACCGGAATATTTGTCGGTACAGTCAAACTTGAAGGGACGGCAGATGATATAACATTTTTTCAGATAGGAGGCAATATCACGGCACCATCCTTGATAACGTCCATTCCGTATCTTAAGGGATTGCGGGTGAATGTATCGGCCTACACGTCTGGAAAGATTACTGCCAAATATATGGGAAGGGCGTAATGAATAAAATCTGCTTTGATGTTCAGGAGCTTAAAACCCATTTCTTGTTCGGTCTTGATCTCGTTGATTCAAATGGCATTCCGTTTCCAGACGAGGCCATTCAGCATGAGATAGACACAGCAATTGATGAGTTTGAAAACTTTATGGGCGTAAAGCTGGCGCAAACAAAGTTTCTTACAAATCCCACAAGCGATAAGAAATTGGGTTATGATTATGACGAATTACTTGATCCCATTAATGTGTATAGTGATGAAATGGGATTCGGCACTGGTCTTTTTTACTGCAAGAAGAAACTCGGCATAACCCCAATTATTTCGATTCAAAGATTTGCCTGGAAACTCGCAAAACCCGATGAAGATGCTGCCTTAACTTTTCCGCTTGAATGGCTTAAGTGGAAGGCTAAGAACGGAATGGTGGTCGTCCGGCCCGTTACCGGTGTGTCATTCGACCTGGCTCTAACCCAATTAACACATGGGACATTCTGGCTTCCCTGGGTGACTCAGTACCACAAGGTAGTGCCTGGATTACTTGAGGTTGATTATCTTTGTGGGTATGCAAAACGGGAGGAGACCGGCACCGTATCAATCGCCACGAATACCGATATAGTGACCGGTGCTGGAACCGTGTTTAGAAATCTACCGCCTAACAATCTCAAGATTAATATGGACAATCAAGATGAATGCTTTGCGGTTAAACGGGTGAACAGCGATACGGAGCTAATTCTTAGAAATGTCTATACCGGTGCTACGTTAAGTGCTGTTCCGTATCGGCTGATTGACCGGAGCATGTCGGGGATGATGACCGCCATTAATATTGTCGGAAAGCTTGCAGCCGTGAACGTGCTGCATGTGATCGGTGATGCCATGCGTGTCGGCGTATCGTCCGAGTCGTGGAGCGCAGACGGTTTGACAGCAAGTACGAGCTATACGGCGGGGGTTGAAAATGCGACGTTTGGTGCCAGGATAATTCAGTATAAAAAAGAATTACATGGCTCGCCTGGACAGCCAGGACTCATTGAAAATTGGCGGGATTCCGAAAAAGGTGTCCTGATGGAGTTTATCTAATGCCGATTGGTGAAAAATTACCACTTTTGGAAATAGCCCCGAAGAAGTACGCAATGATGGCTTACTCTATGGGTCAGCGTATGCGCTATTATCGTTCTTTCAGGTGCGCTTGCCAGGAGAAAAATTTTGATACCGATTATGTTGGTTTCTCGTCAGATAATCCAAAGAAAGCTTGTCCTACATGCAGGGGGAACGGCAGAACCTATGCAGAGTATGAGGATTATAGCCGTATCCTTGTGAGCGCAATCCACAATGAGAAGATGCGGGACAGAATAGGAGAGGGCGAGATCGGGGATGTGCTTCTCACTATACCATACTATACCTGGGATAAGAGTTCTATTCCCTGGGAGTATGTTCATAATAATGTATGGGATTTGATCGGTGAGGGCGACAAAGTAATTCTCCTGGATGTCAAACAAAGGATCGAGGACGTGATTAAGCGGGAGAAGGATTACAGGCTGCGGAATATATTTATCGACTCCATTCTTGATGCGAGATCGTGGGACAAGGTTCTGACCGAAGGGCTGCAATACACACTGACCGATAATAATATGATTAATTTTAATGACCATCCGGTTAAGGGAAAGAGATTGAGGCTTGATCTTGATGTGTCTAAATCTTTAAAGCAGGTCGGCGGTGGGTATATCAGGGATAAGTATGGCGCATGGAACAAGCTCACCATGATAGATAGCCAGAACAATGAATTTGTTTTGGATTTCAGCGAGGATTATAACACAGACCAGATACTCCATAATGAATTTGTGGGGTTTGCTGAGACCGGCCAAATGGCTGCGGGTACAATCAAGTTATGGGGCACAGTAACCACGACAACAAATCAGACGATTAATCTGATAGGTCAATTTACATTTTATCTTGACGCAACCAGCACAAGCTCTGAGAAATATTCAATACAGTATTTGATTCAGCCGACCTATATCGTGTATAAGGAAATCCCGATGAACAGAAGACAGGATGCACAGTTACTTCCCAAGAGATGCGTCCTAAAGAAAAAGGATTTTATTGATCCATGATAAAAAGATTTAATGTCAATTTCAAAATGCTCGATGATGAGATGGAAGCCTTGAGGCGGGTTGGTGCAAAGGTGCTGCCAAATACGTTCAGGGCGTTTCAGGATGCGGGAGCAAAATTAATATCCGCAATAAAGCGGGTGTCTGTGGAGAAAAACGTCGGACGGCGATCCGGTGAATACCTCAGAAAATGGCAAGAGGGCTATCAATACCCCTATAAGGGTGATCCCCTTGAATTGAGATTTGAAAATGACTCGCCACAAGCTCTTGTTATTGAAGAAGGCCGGAAACAGGTTGATATGCTGCCTCATTATCTCCAGAGCGCAAAGACCAGAGTAAATGCCAAGGGGAAGCCATATCTGATCATACCGTTCAGGCATGGTACCCCTGGGACGGTTTCTATGGGTGCAGCAATGCCGGACGAGGTTCATCAAGTGGTAAAGAGCCGTGAGTTTGGAGCATCAAGAAGATTACCCAGGACTTATTTTTCTCCGAACATTCATGGTAGACCGGCTACCAGGTACACATACAAGTGGGGAGGCCGGTATTCTGCGGGTGAAAATCAGATGTTGCATATACCAGAGGGAAAAAGTTGGGCTGCTGGAAAATATGAGGGAATGGTCAAGATGGGGAAACAGGGATCGAACAAACAGACAGGATATTTTACATTTCGGGTAGCCAGCGCAGAATCAAGATTGCGTGATCCAAACGCCTGGGTGCTGCCCCCCCTGGCCGGAAAATATGTGGCCGAGACCGCCCTTAATCAAATGGCACCTTTTGTTGAGGAGAGCCTGGTGAGCGCATTTCAAAAAGATATTGAAGGGATAGCAGTAGCATGAATCCAGTAGAAACATTATCAGTACAATCCAGACCACAGGGAAACGCCATTGTTGTCCGGTGGGTAAATCCAACGGATTCGACTTTTGTTGGTGTTAAATTATATCGAAAAAGGGGCGGTGCGATATCCGGCCAGAGCGACCCCGATGCGGTTCTTATATATGATGGTGATGGAACATACATGATAGATTGGGGGAGAGATTATAAAGACGGAGTTCTTCAAAATTCAGTAGAATATTATTATTCTATATGGGCTTACGATGCGACCCCGACTTATTCAACAGTGGTATCCGCAACTACGAAACCTGAATACTCGGTAAGATCGGATAACATTTATATCCCCACTGAATTGTATGTAATCCTTAAAAGCGGTCTTGTCAACAAAGGATGGGATCAGTTTGAGATCAGGGAGGCAAATTCGATCGATCCTCATGAGCTTGGTGAAAAGGTTATCGTTCTGATTCACCCAATGGATGATCCTGAGACACAGAGAAACATTGGGGATGAGAGTCATAGCGAAGTCGATCCCGATGACCCCGACTCGTTTGTGACATATATCGGTGGTCTCTATGAATTGAGCCTTATAATCAGGCCGATCTCCCTGGTTCAGCCCGAGGCTAATAGAATGTATATCTCAGTTAAGGAAATCTTATATGAACATTGGGAAAGGCTCACGGCGGTTGGCTGCATATCTCGCCAGATCGTCGGCATGGGGCATGATGATGATCTTTCGGGTTCCATCATTGCAAAGCCAATATTCTCAAGGCCATTAAGAATAACTGTAGGATATGATTTCTTAATGACTGTAAAAGACCAGAAGATCGCAAGCGTGACAACAAATTATACTTATGTTTAAGAAAGGAGCCTTTAATGGCGAAGAAACAATCTAAATCACTGGAGACCTTTATTAAGTCCAGGGGAGTAAGTCGTGGAACCTATGACGTTCTGAGACTCCTTGGGGAAACCGGTGCCAGGCCGATAAGTGATTGGGAAAAGATCGCTCACCTTGCCAATACAAAGCCCCCGAAAATGCCGTGGTCGGAATGGAAAGAAAAGAAAATGAACGTGGCCGAGAAAAGAACAGAGCAGCGCAAAAAATCGTATGTACCGGATGAAGACGAGAAAACAGAACAGACAGACTAAATAAGAAAAATAAATTTAATCAACCAAAAGGAGCTTTTTCATGTCAATCGTTGTTGCGGGAAAAGAATACATTATACCGCAAGGGGTAGCTTACTTCGAGAAAACCCCTCCGGCAAGAGCAGCCGACGTAGCGGTGAACAATTGCCTTATTGTTGGGGAGGCCGGTGGCGGTGTTCCTTACAATGTGAACGTAAATGACTTGCCTCCCATTTACACTTTTACTAATCCCACTGAGGCACGGGCAATCCTTAAAAGTGGTGATGGACTTAACTCACTTCTGGAATCATTCAGTCATGGATCGCAGAGAATCTTTTTTCTCCGGTCTCAGAGTTCGGCAGGTACCGTTCCGGCGACCCAGGCTGAGTTCGATGATGCCACAAATAAGATCAAGATCAAGAGTGCGGACTATGCCGATTTTGGAAACCGTCTATCAGTGGAACATGATTTCACTACCGGCGCACCGGATACGGTTATCACAAAACTCAGGCTTTATAACCTGGGTGCCGTGATTGTTGCCAAGGCGACGGCCACAAGTTCGGCCACAACCGTCTTGACACATACCGGCAAGGGATTTGATACCCTGGGTCTGGTAGCCTTTAACAGCACGAACAAGACCGGCGATCTTCTCCATATTATTGATGATAATTCGACCGGCGCAAAGAACGGTTATTATCCCGTGGTGTCCTGGGATGCGAATACGGTTACGGTCGCACCGGCCCTGGGTACGCTTACCGCTCCCATTTATGAGATCGTCAGGGTTGCCAGCGTGGAAATTGAGGAGTCCGATGCTATGGCCGTTGATAATGCGACCGTGAATCAGTGGCTCAATGAAACCGGTTCTATCCGGCAGTATATCACCAGTGAGGTCACTGGAACGGCCAGCATTGCCCTGGACGTGGCCGAGACTCGTCTTTATGGCGGTGCGGACGGTGAGGCCGATGCTACGGACGTGGAAACGGCTCTGAGCAAGTGTGTGTCCGTAAATGCACAGTTAAGGCATATTGCCAGCAGTGATTCAGCAATTTTTGGCAAGCTTCCGGCGCATATAACCGAAGCCCTAAATGCCGGTTATCCCTCCATCGGTTTTGTTGGTGGCGCATCGGCTGACAGTGTTGCGACAATCAAAGGCTATGCGACCACGTTTGATAATGACCGCATGGCGGTATGTGCCCCTGCAAACCAGGATCGTGATCTTAATAATGTCCTGGGTCTTATCGGTGGATGGGCGGTTGCAGCGAAGGTCATGGGCGTGGCTTCATCTCTCGATCCAGGCGTTCCGCTTACCCATAAAAATATTCAGGCCGTGGGTCTCAGCAGCGTTTATACTAAGGCCGAGCGTGAGGAATTGCAGCAAGCGGGTGTCCTGATTGTCCAGGAGACTCCCGATGGAAAGCAAATTCAGAAAGGTGTCACGACCTTACAGGATAACACGAACCTTTGGACGGCTGGCCTTAATCCGAAGACTCCTGAAATATCTCTCCGGCGCATGGCCGATGCGATCTCAAGTAGAGTCGCCAGGGGTACCGGCAGGGACTTTGTGGGACAGAACGCCAGGTATGCGGGTGCTGGCCTTGAAGGATATCTTGAGGCTACGCTTGTTGACATCAGAGACAATGATAAATGGATCATGGATGGAGTGGATGAGACTACAGGCGAACCGGTACCTGCCTATGAAATTTACCGGGTCTATAAAGTTGCGGACGCTTATTATGCGGATGCTGGTTTAAATTTTAGCGATCCGGTCAACTTCGTAGTCTTTAAGGGAATTATCCTTTAAGATAACCAGGCAATAAGAAAGGAAGAAAAATAATGCCTAAAATACCTACAGTAAAAAGCATGAATGAGTTTGTTCTCATGTTTAATAACAGGGTTATTGGAAAGGGTGTGAGCCTTACCGATAACTATGATCGTGGTGTCCAGGACATCGAGGAGCTTGGAAATTACTTTGTCGATGAAACCATAGCGACCAAGTTTTCCGGTACCCTGACCATGACCTCGCTGGAATTAACCCTGGGTACACTTGAGGAATTGGGGATTGCCCCTGATGGCTTTACCGACGAGGATATGAAATTTGCGGATATCGTCATCGTCGAGGTTCCCAAAAACAATCCCGATAAGGCAGCGACCAAGTGGATCGGCTGCGAGAATACCGGCGGGTCAGTAACCAGGGCACCTCACGCCATTGTTGGCCGTAACATAACATGGCGGTACAAAAGGAAAAAGACGGCAAACGCCGTGGTAGCGTAAACCAATAATCAGGAATTGAATCTTTGAAAGGGGAACAAATATGGAATCGAACAATATGACACTCGAAGAAAAACTTAGGCTTGTACGTCTTGGTAAGGATGTCCCGATACCGTTCAGGTATAATGGTGTTGATTACCAGGGCAGAAAACTTGATTGGCTGGAAACATTTCAGTGCGAAGCCGAGGTCAAGGGAATGCTGCATGTTGCGAACCTTGATCTTACTCAGCCTGATCAATGGATATTTATGAAAGTGTCTTTATTGAACAAGGCCATATTTGTTCCCACTGGCCAGTCGATTCCAGAATGGTTGGTACAGACAAGAGGGGATGAAGGAATAGTATTCTTAAGAGGATTCTATGACGCTTACGAGAAAGCGGTTCATCCCAAAGTTTCTGAAAAACCAGAAGAAGAAAAGGTACCTGCGGATGGACAGGAGTGAATGGGATGACCTCGGTGAGATTGAGGCCGATTCCATTCACTACTGGTACAGGCAAAAATACAATTTGCCCTTAACCGATCCAAGGTACGTAAATGCTACGCCAGATCAGATTCGATTAGAATTTTACGCTGATATTGCGTGGAGAATAAAAAGGATAAGAGAGCAAGACCCTGATTTCGATCTTGAATCAGAGCTTGAAAACAGGAGGTTCAGAGAAAAGGCCAGGGAGGAGCCTGGTTTTATTGATAGCTGGTGCAAGGAAATGGAGAAAAAACTTGCGGAGGGAAATGAGGAGTTCAGGGATGACGATGGAAATTTTACAACGGAAAAGATTGAATCCCTAAATCCAGAACCGGAAAACACCAAACCCGTAACTCTGAAAGATATTGAAAAGGCCGAAGAAGAAGTAAGGAACCAAAATGCCACCGAAAAAAGTTGAAATAGGAATTGGGTTAGATATTGATACCATGCCAGCCGAAAGGTTGCGTGAGGAAATCAATCGTATAACCCAATCGGCAGAAAAACTTGGCAGTGTGGACTTAAAGGCCAGTTCTCAGATTACCAAAAATCTGTCAGAGCAGGTTTCCTTGATGGACAAGGCCATTGAGAAACAAAAAGAGTTTATTCGCCAGCAAGCTTCCAGTGCTTATATGGCCAGTGTCGATCCCGAAACCAGGGGTCAAATGGCTGCGGATATATTTAGGCAGCATCGTCAGGCCGGTCTTGCTCCTCCAACGGAAGCCGAAGTCAATCGAATGGTCATCCAGGGTGGCCGTGAAATGCGTGTGGGTGTCCGTGGTGAGCGTGAACGCCTTACGGATATGCAGCAAAGACGACAACAAGCTCAGGAGTCTCTTAACGAGGAATCAGCGCAAAGACAACAGGCCGAGGAAGATCGCAGACAACGAAGGGGTGCCATAGTTGGTGCCGGTCGAGGTGCCCTGGGTATTGGAATGAAGGGTCTTGCCATAGGTGCAGCCGTTATCGGTGCCGGTGGTCTTGTCGGAATGTTAGTACAGGGGGTAAGGTGGGCTAACGAATTTAATAATATTGTCGGTAGGTTAGAGGTTGGTAGTGATAAGGTTGCCGGAAATATAGGGAAGTGGGCTGCCGGTACCGCAATGTCCAGGTTAGAAGCATCAAGATACGCAGAACGGGGGATGAGGGCTTTTGGACGTGGTGGAATGAATTTCATGCCAGGTCTTGAGTATGGTGCTGGTTATCAGGAAGGCGAATTATTAAAGTATGCCCCAATGTTCAGAATGGGTGGTA
>Ga0307376_10006405_pt1 | contig 10413 bp, 10 predicted proteins | sample TR2MG_FD_202536 | JGI IMG/M metagenome (GOLD analysis project Ga0307376, IMG submission 202536) | Soil microbial communities from Risofladan, Vaasa, Finland - TR-2 | ecosystem: Environmental > Terrestrial > Soil > Coastal area > Acid sulfate soil | place: Finland: Risofladan, Vaasa | collected...
ACAACAGTCAAAAGATAAGATCCACTACCATAAGGTTTGCAACCCTCGGACATCGCTAGATAAGATCCATTACCATAAGGTTTGCAAGCCAGTTGTTTGGGTTTGGGTTTTTGTGTCAGAATAAGATATCCACTACCATAGGGCTTGCAACTACCGAGGGTTTCGACCATCGTGGTTTTTGGGGTGCTTAACGTCAGAATAAGATATCCATTACCATAGGGTTTGCAAACAAGCAAAAACAATTATAGTGGCAGGACAGAACGTACCAAATCCGCCAAGCCGTCTTCCCCCAGATCATCCATTTTACGGTAAAGCGCACAACATCCCCGTAGTTGGTCAATAAAATCATTGGTTTGTTGATCAACGGCGGTACACTCGATCAGATTCTGTGCGATTTGGTCCCAGTCAACCTCGGACACATCGCCGTTTCCGATGACGCCTGGGTTGCACACAAATTTCAGGTGTTGTCGAGGGGAAGGGCGGACAACAAACATAAAGGCGTCTTCCTCCATTGACTCATGGATTTCCTCTGTAATTGGTGGCCTGAGCAAATACTTCTCATCTGTTTTGACAAACCACTCAAAGTCCATTTCTGCGGATGTGCCGTCTCGATCTGTGTATGGGTGTACTCCATCAGGTACGGGTAATCGTTCGGTACAAATACTTTTAACGAATCCTTCCAGGTTGAAAATTGTGCCGCGTGAATCGGCAAGATCGACTGCTAAGGATCTGACACCCCGTTCCTCCAACATTGGCAGGACTATTTTGATGAGCATCTTAAAAGACACAGGGACGGTCCTCATAGAAAGAATTTCCTCCTCAGTAAGAGTGGTGTCCTTTGTATCTTCGTTATCTCCAGGTAAATCAAGATCGTCAGGGGTCGTGTCTTCGTTAAGAAAGTTGATAGCTCGATCCTTTGAGGAGAACACAATCAGACATGACCCGGCATCGTCAATTTTTGTGCTGATCAGGTAATCGTTCGGGTTTTTCGCGACCAATGCCCAGAATTTTCGTTTACGGCAACATCTCCGATATGGAATATTCGATCCGCAGAAACAGGGTGTTTTAGATTTTTTCATGTGGGCGGCCTCCACTATGACATTACGTGGTCAATTGTTTTTTCACCAGATATCAACTCATGTAAGAGCGTCATGATCTTGTTGGCGTCTTCTTTGGAAGTCACACTACCGACATCTCCGTAGACGTGGACGGGTATGCCTGTTTGATTGTGGATGTACTGGAGTGCTTTGAGTCGATGCCTACTAAGCTCCTCCCCACCTTTGGGCGTACCGTCAGGGTAGTACGCATAGAACTTCTCAAAGAGCCAGCGCGTGATCCAAGCATTTTTTTGATGCTCCACTTGTTGAATCAGGGTTTGGCATTTGTGGGGTTTGAGCCTTTGGACACAAGAGATGCTGTACATAGTGAATCCTACATGTCGGGTAGACCACTCAGGAAGATCACTTTTTGGTAGAGCTTTGGTTGATCCATCCGGTAGCTTGATCCCACCCATCAATACTGTAAGGGACGTAAGAGCTTCACCACGGAGTACTTCTAGCTTTTGAAGCGGGAACGGCTGGTTGTGTGCGGAATTCCGTGGCGCGTTGTTGGTTTTTTGTTTTAACCGGGTGCACTCTTTGTACAGATGGACGATTCGTTGTTTTTCTGTGTCTAAGCCTGGATGGGGTGTTCCGTCTGGGTATGCTTTGTGGATGTACTTACAGGCGGGGAACGACACACAGATATAGAACGGCTCTGGGTGTTTTTTAGTGGTTCTGACGTACATACCCTTCCCGCACTTAGGACACAATAGGTTTTTTAGTTCCCCACTGAACTTGGGGGGGAGTATTTGTTGGTCCGAGTTGAAACTTATTTCAAAAACCCCTTTTTCGGCCATCTCGCCAACCCTTTCTAGTTTTTGAGACAACTCAACCATCGAGTCTGTCTATGCCGCTGTTTCTTGATCTTGGACGTATCTCTGTTTTTCCATTCTGAGCATTTTCGTCGGTGGTTGTCGCATTGTCTACGTGATGTCGCGATATGTCCACAAAGGCAAGGATACCCCCACGATATACCTGGAGGGGCCGTGGCCGAGATTGTGGCTGGATCACGCTCAAGCAATTTTTTGCCCTTGGTGGTTATAATAAGAGTTCCACGGCCCAAGCTGACCACCAACCCATCTTGTTTCAGCGAGAAGAAAGCCCTTCTAATTTTGGTTTTCAGGCGATCTTCAGGGGTTGATTGGAAGAACTCTCGTGTCACGTAACCTATGATGTAGGGGGTGGTTTGGCAAATTTCGTCCAAGGCCCATAAGATAAAAAGTTTGAGGGCCAGGACTTGTCTGCCTTTGCCGGTGTATTCAGCGATTGGAATCGGTGCCGGTGGGTTCAAGGGATTCTGGCCTCCTTTTGGTTTTTTTTTCGGGCGACGATCTTGGCAATACTTTGTTTGGGGTTGGGATCGTCCATGCAAATTGATCGGCTATAAGTCAGGGACCTTTGAGTGTGCGGGTAGAGGAGCAGAGCCTCCCCTGGTGGTCGCTCTGGATCGAGTACCACAGGAGCACCCCAGAACTCACCTAACAAATTACCCTCTTCAGATGCGATCTTGAATTGGTACAGATCACTCAGGGCATCGATGTCACGCTGGAACAGGTCAACAGCGTCTTGGGGGTTGATCCGAACCTCAGTCGGTTTAGTGCTATTGATGCACCAACAGTTTGCCAAACCGGAGAACGAGAGCATTGGTTGTGGTTCAGCCAGGTCTTTGTGTTTTTGGACAACGCGATAGAAGCCCCCCAACATCTCTAGGAGACATGGCGCACAGATATCGGCCTCTATGTTGCTCCCATCCCCAAAGGGCGACATAAAGCCTCCCTGGAACCGGATGTGGTGGAATTCCTGGATGTCCAGTTCGTCTGCATAGGGTTTATGGCAGCGGTCACAAGTTATGGCGTTGATCTTGAACGTAACGACCTTCACTTGGTTGGCTTGTTGGTGGATCATGGTGTTTGCTTTTCCTCCGGGCTCCCATCAAAGACACAGTTGTCTTGTGGGACGCCTTTGGCTTCCAAGAACGTTTTGCTGTCAAACTCAAATGTATATCGGCGATGTTTGGCGTTGTCGTTTTTACTGAACTTGGTACGTTCTATGAGCTTTTGGGGTTCTTTGTCATAAAGTTCGATCAAGCGTTCAACAAGGAAGCACAGCGCATTTTTTGAAGTGCTATTCCACTTCATGCCATTCTCAAGGAGGCCCTCACGCCATTTTTTGAGCAGTGACGACTCATGGGCAATACCCGTACCTCTCAGCAGATCTGCATAGAAATCTTCGAGCTTTGTGATCTTCACCCCGGCAAGTCTGGCATGGACGAAAGAACACAGGAACGCGGCTGAAGATAAGACTTTCTTTTTGAGTTCCTGTTTCTGCATTTTGACGGCCCAGTCGATATGTTCAGCATATTCCAGGTAGATCGGGAGAGCTTGGTTGGTAGACAAGCGTTGGTGGAAGAGTCCTGTGAATCGGATGAACATATTGAGTAGCACTTCATGGTCCCGTTCAAATGAAAAACCCGTTCGTTCCTTTAAAGCCATCGTGATGATGTCTCGAATCTTACGCCCGATACCTCGGTCTGTGACCGTCATGATTTCACGAGGCAGATTGATCCCTGTAACCGTTGAAATTGTGTAGCCCTCTTCGGCGGCAGCTTGGATGCGATGTTGGCCATCGATAAGATTACCCATCTGATCGAAGGCAATGCCTTGGTGGGTTGTGTGAAAGTGGCCATTCCTCATGTCGGCTTTGAACTTGTCCACCGAGGTTCGGATCATGTGGCGGTTGTACGGGTTTCGGTTTGCAATGATCCACGAACAGGCTTCGGGAGATATCTTAAGTAGTTTAAATCGTGCGGTTTTTCCCACACCACTCGCCCGATCTAAAGCAATTTCCAGGGTTTGCGGGTCATACACAATAATTCCGTCTTTTGTTACCATAGCAGTTCTCCTTGTGAGTACGTGGTCGGATGTTGATCTAAGTGTCCTATATGTGCTAATGCACGAAAAAAAGTATTCTGCTTTCTATACCCTTTTGGGGTAACTTAATGGGGGAGGGAACAAAAGGAGGACATGATGTTAGTAGATGATGGACAGCAATTAGAGCAGCTAACGTTTTACCGAGAGATCTGGAATCTTTGTTTTAAGGGGCGTCGGGCAACAAAACAGGACACACAAAACATGGCTGCTCTGGCTTGTATTCTAGGGACGGGATGTACAGCGGGTCAGTTGTCCAAAATCACCGTAGGCGGCTATGCAACCAGTGAGTGGGAAAATTTTCTGGAATTGCCCGTACAAGATAAGTGGAAAAACTATCCCCAGAATTGGCAACCTGTCCGCAGTGAGTACTGTGAGGCTATTGGGCGGTGGGTCAACATTCGCACTAAATCTGTGACCAAAACAGACCCATTGTTTGTGTTGCAGGGGGAAGACGAATCTTTGGACGGGTACGAAATTACACAGTACCTGGTGAGCTTCGTTCGCCGGTTTGGTTTTGAGTGGAAACCAGCGATCCGTCAGTTGGTGCGTTCCCCCCACCGGGAGGGAGACGTATTCATTTCGTTTGCCCAAGAAGAGATGCATGGCCCAATAACGATGTACGATTCCGAGATGCCCTTTGATACTTTCCAGAAAATAAAAATGGGCAACTTCCGAGAGTTGCACTATTTGGGGTACATCGAAGGCCATAGCGGGACCGCTCAAATGTTGAAGCGGGAGTTTATTTCGTTGGAAAAGGGAGACAAGGGGTGGTACGAGCCAGGTAAAAAACTTGTCAACCACATCAACAAGTTGGCAGTGGGGGGCGAGCGTATGGCGCGTCTTAAAAAGGGCCCCCAGCGTAAGGGCACGGAATCAACTGGCCAAGAAGGCAACACAACAGATGTTTTGTTCAGAGCAGAGGGCAAAACTAGAACCACACGGAAAAAGAAAAAGAAAAAGAAAAAAGCGTCTTTTTGATCAACCGAAGAGATCTAAGGTAGAGCCATCAGTGGGTTTGCGGGGTGATCCCTTTCTGAAAACAAATGTTGGTTCTCCGCGCACATGGGACGGATCATGTTTTTTATTTTGTTGACGCAAGCTCAGTAGGTACCACCAAGTTTGTGTGTGTGTGAACCCGGCCCCAGTAGCATATTGAATGGTGCGCTCTGCCATATCGGGATTGACGTTGATTACTAGGTGGCCGCCATCCGCTAAGTCCTTGAAAGACCCCTCCAGACAGCGTTGTAGGAATCCGGTGTACCATAGTTCTTGTGTCGGATATCGTTGGAAACTTTGGTGGGGGCTGTCCTCATATTGTTCTGCGTTGAAATACGGCGGGGAAGTGCAGATCAAATCTACTCCTTGAAACATACCTGTGCCAAGAACATCTTCGGCACAAGCCCTAATCAGCCTTGCCTCAAATTTTTGGTTCGGGAAAAGAGTCCTTATTTTATGACGGATCGCTTGATTGCCACGGTAGGAGTGGATACTTGGGTCAATCCCTATGTAAGAGTATCCGCCTGCTAGGGCTGCCAACAACCGCCCGCCCCAGCCCATACTAAAGTCCAGAACCTTGTTTGGCTCAAGGGTATCGTAGATCGACTTTGCTGACCCAGGTCGAAAGTTTGAGACTGCTTGTACCCTGGAATAGCTGAGGAGGTGGATACGGATGCGATTTCCTACAGTACGGCCAGGTTCTTTGGCGTGCAGCAACATTTTTCTGATTGCACCTTTGAAGAAGTCATCATTTTGGAAGACTTGAAGGGCAGTTCGGTACCCACGGCAGGGAACTTGATCCATGATCGGGTGGAACATATTTACGATTCGGAGGCCGACCATGTTTGATCTAAGGCAGTCGTTTTGGATGGGTACCTGCTGGTTTTGTAGAGCCTGAAAATCATCATGGAGCGTTTTGTCGTTGAAACGAACGTGCGGGTACCCATAAGCACGATAATGGTCGAAGATCCGTTGGACGAGGAGTTGGCCCTCCTCAGAGTCCGGGTGGGGGGCTATCTCGATCTTGAGAGACTCCACTGGGTCTTCTTGAAAGTGCTTTTTTATGCCGTGTTGGACAGAACGCTCGATCTGGTCAAAGAGGTCTTCCATCAAAACTCCTTGTCCAGCAACTATACAACGCGGGGCATAAAAAAAGGACAGCAACCTTTCGGCTACCGCCCTTTTGTGGATCGGTTTGTTGTGTTGTTGTAAATCAGTCAGGATTCTTTGGTACGTATCGGAGATGTAGGCACATACGACATCCAAGATAGCAAACCAACAGGTACGCAGGCAGCATCAGCCAAAACTCTGGTCGAATCAGGGCGCATGAGAACAAAAACCCTGCACCAAACAGATAGCTGAAATAATCTCGTACCGGGAAGATCAAGCGCAGTTGGCAGTTTTCTTCGATGTATATCTTTTTCGCTGCCATGTGCAAGTAGGGGAACGAAACCCCTAATGTTACCGTACCGATACACGCGAACACAAGCATGGGCACCGTTACCTCAAGTGCAAACAGCGCCCACCCGGCCATTGAAATAAGATGGGTCAGACCCGACACTTTCAAGCCGAATCCTAAATACATGTGGTCTTGTTTTAACAAGGGAGTCTCCTTTCTTATGGAAGTCTTTTCGGACTTCTCAAGCATTTCCGCATGGTTGTATGCCCTCCCATCTTCGTTTACGGCCTTTGTAAACAAGCCTTCATAGTAGTTACTCTGTTTTAAGGAGGGGTTCGAGTCAACTGCTCGGAAAAAGCCCGGTAAAGTACCAATGACCTGAAATTATTTGTGTTCTGGAGAAAAAAACAGCTAACGTCTGGCGGGGTCTTTGGCAGAATCTGGTAGATCATCCGGGGGGATTGATGTCGTCCACTTCGTCAAGAATTGAGGCAACCCCGGCATCTTGCTTAGCCGTCATCGTAAACTCAGGCGTCACCTGTGGTTCTTTTTTGTACGTGTCATACTCGTTGGGGTGGAACTGGGCCAGTAGCTCTTTTCCTTTTTCCGTTACGAACAAGAGGGAGGTTTTGTCTACATCGGTGGGGGATGCGAGTAGCCCAGCATTTTTCAACTTGAGTGTTGTAGCTCCTATGTCTTTTTTTCGATACGTGACGTAGAACTTTCCGTGGAACCACTCTCGATCCAAAATCTGGTAGATCGTTGTGGAGCTAATAAGATCCCGCCGAAGGAACAAGTGGAAAATAAAATCACCATCTCGAAGGAATGGGTCTAGCCTGTGTCCATTTTTTTGTCGCGGTATCGTGGACAGGCGGCAGTTGTTGGCCAGGATTTTTGTACGGGGACTCAGTTCAGGTCTCAGGAGGTTCGGGATCTTGGGTATTTCCAGTACTGGTCGCGGGTTGTACGGTGCTTTTGGGTACTCGACATCTTCTTCCATTTTTTCGTGTTTGTCGGGCGGATGATCACTGGAGACGGTGGTTGCTTCTTTCGGAGGCGGCGACATATTGGCAGGGGTTTGGTGGTGGTCCTCGTCTTCGATTTGCCCAAGGGCGTCAATGCCATTGCCCGGTACGATTGGTTTGGGTTCATCGAAGGGAACCGGTGTGGCATCAGTGGCTTTTACATTGTCAACACTGGCGCGTAGTTTTTTGATCGCCTGGATGGCAGCTATCGTGTCTTTGTTGACTTCAACAAGCTGGATGGTGATTTCTTGGGCTTCCTCTAAAGAAGAGGTGACCATATCACCATTGGCTTTGGTACGGTGCAGACGGCAGCCCAGATCCAGTTCACGTTGGATGCGTTCTAGCGATTGGCTGAACGATTCCATACTCATCGAACCAGCCGTTTCTAAAGGATGCTGTGTTTTTTGTTGGGACATGTGTGTACTCCTTCCGTGTAGAGGTTTAGGTGTCCCTGTTTGAAGTAAAACCAACAATTGTAATACTCTATTTGACCGGTGCTCTTAAATTTTTTGTAAATAACCTTCTTCAAGTGAAGAGTGCAGGAAGACAAAGAGGACTTGTCGGTTGTATATTAGAAGTTGGGAGGTGTCCTAATGAGTGACTCTACAATACGAAAGAACATGGTAAAGCTGTCCGAAGAGCAGGGAACTGTGATCAGATCAAAGGAAAGCTCTCGGTTAATGCGCTTGATCAACAAGTTGATCGGGTGGTTCAACCCCACGTTCATGTCCAGCTTTATTACTACAATCGGTGAAACGGTGTATTTCCCGGCTGACATGTTGGAGGACGACCGATCTGTTTGGACTGTACTGCCCCACGAAGAGCGCCACTGTCATCAGTTTAGAAAGATGTCTTTGCCAATTGCTGCCCTAGTGTACTTGTTCCCACAATGGTTGGCACTATTCGCGCTGTTATCTTTCGGTGCGATCTGGGATCTTAGCTACTTGTGGTGTTTGGCTTTTTTGGTGTTTCTTGGTCCCTGGCCTGCACCGGGCAGAAAAAGGATGGAGATGCAGGGTTACGCCATGACTTTGTTAGTGATATATGAGGAAGCCAAGGCCGTCGGAGAAGAAGATACTTGTGGGGTTCCGCCTTATATTGTACGGCAGTTCACCAAGTCCAACTACTACTACATGTGGCCTTTTAAATCTGCTGTCGAGAAAGAGCTTCAGGCGGCATTGGAAAAGGTCATGGATGGCCGCATCGACAAGGAGTATCCCCTGGCGTCTCAGGTAAGATCAATCATTCAGGAAGGCTTTAAAAATGACGCCTAGCCAAGAACCTGTCGGAAAAGCAACACCCGAAGAGTTTGCCCAACTCCAGCGGCTTAGAGATGAAATTGCCAGGGGAACGGTGGACATCGGGAAGCTGGAGTGTCTAAAGGCACGGTACCTCAACCGTATTTGCATGTGTGAAGAGGAGGCGGGGGCCGTTTTGTCAGGTATCGCCCAACGAGAGGGAATCCCTGATGGGGTTGATTGGCACTTGTCGCCTGACAATCAGATCAAATTAGAAAAAGACCCCAAGGAGATGTAGGAAATGGTTGCTGGATGGACACCACGCCCTGGAGACTTCCCATTTCCGCCTGCTAACCTGGAGGTGATCAGCGCGTTCATGCCAGGGGTCTTTGATCTTCGGTGGGACAACCCCGATTTCCATGTCGGGATGCCCCAAGGTAATTCCCAATTTCAAGTTGTCGGGGTTAATATCTACCGCTCGGATGCTTCAGATCGAGGCCCGTACCATCGAGTGAACTTGTTTCCTTTGGGTAGTTTGTTTTATCGCGATCAGGCTTCTTACGTTTATATAGTCAACGAAATTGTTGTGTTGAACCAATGGCTGTTTCGGGGGGATGGCCCCAATGATCGTCGATGGGTTTTCAGAACTAAATGTCCAATTGTCAAACCAGCATACGTACAACCGTACCAGTACCCAAGACAAAACCAAAGTCCGTTATGGGGCAGCGATCCAACGGATGTGTCGGTAACAGTAAACGGCCAGGAAGTTCAACTTGAACAAGTTTTTGGGAAATCCCATGAAGTCAAACTGGTCAACCAACCAAGCTGGGATGCTGCTACTCAGCAATATGCTCCCTGTGATCTACCCCTTAACCCGGATGACGAGGTACTTGTAACGTACTACACGATCCGCAACTTCATCCGATCCGGCCTGGACACAAAGACTTGGTACCGTGCAACAACAGTAGCTCTTGACCCAAGTAATCCAACAGGGTTGATTGAAACCCCCCTGGAGTATTGTGAGCCTAGATCACATATCGAGGTTGAGCCGCTGGACTACATCTGGCGTGAGGCGATACGCCGCAACAACTGGATACTCGAACAGGGCGGTGAGCGCGTCAAGGCACTGTTGCGTAAAACCGCAGGCCAGGAGTGTTGCTGCAATGCCCAGATTGATGACAAGGTAAAGGTGTTCAACAAACAACCATCTGCCAGGTGTTTGTACTGCTACGGGACAGGCTTTATTGGGGGGTTTGAAGGCCCCTACGATATAATCATTGCCCCGGATGACTCAGAGCGCCGTGTGGCTCAAACCGAGAAGGGTCGTACACTAGAACACTCCTACGAGGTGTTTACGGGGCCTTCTCCGTCTGTGACCCAGCGGGACTTCATAGTGAAGCAGACCAACGAGAGGTACTCCATAGGCCCTGTGCGCAGGCCCTCTAATCGTGGGAACTATCTCCAGCAACACTTCAACATCCGATATTTTGATGAACAAGATATCAGGTATAAGGTACCCATTGTGGGAACTACAGCATTTGTGTACCCAGAAACTCGACACACGCATGAGCCACATCAGTCGTTTGCCATGAGCTATAAAGACGAAGGTCTGCCGTATGTGATCCCAGAGCAACGGCCCATGCCGCCCTATCAACCTGGGCCAACGCAGATTAACCCCACGATAACTCAAAAAGAGAACATCCCCGATGGCCGCCCAGCTTGGGA
>Ga0307376_10006408_pt1 | contig 10409 bp, 16 predicted proteins | sample TR2MG_FD_202536 | JGI IMG/M metagenome (GOLD analysis project Ga0307376, IMG submission 202536) | Soil microbial communities from Risofladan, Vaasa, Finland - TR-2 | ecosystem: Environmental > Terrestrial > Soil > Coastal area > Acid sulfate soil | place: Finland: Risofladan, Vaasa | collected...
CTCAGACATTTACTGCAGGAACGTGGCTCTATATCACCTGCACGTATGATAACACAGCAGGGATCAACATCTGGGTCAACGTAACAGAAGGTGGAGAGGTTTCAGACACCTGGACGGAGCAATCACTGCCAACTTATATCTATTTTTGGAGTGATAAGGACGGAGCGCAGCAGGGAGATGGAACTTATGACTTCCCTCATGGAATGGACGAAGTGCTTACAGAATCTCAGATAACAGCAATTGTTAATGGAGATTGGGGGAGTCGATAATGAATAAAAAGTTGATCTTTAGTTACGCACATGAAGAAGGATGGAAAGACTATCTTTTTTCAAACAACTGGGCGAACATTGCCTGGTTCTTTATGGGTGGAATTTGTGGCACATCGTTTTTGGGTTTAGTTTTCCAGAAGTTTCAGCGTCCTAACTGGCTATTAGACGCTGCATTCACAACCCTGGGATTGATTGTTTTTAAAGAAGTGCTTGACACGATAACGAGTTTTTTTCCTGAATTGAAAGGGAGATATGGTTTTGATCCTAATGGCGGGGATTGGCGGGACATTCTGTTAGGATTCTTGGGGATAGTTTTAACATTGACAATTTTATCGATTAAGTTTTAATATAAGTGAAAGGGACAAAGGAATGACATACTTCATCAGTTTATCGGAAGTGGCACAATGGATTAAAGTAAAGTGCCCTACCATGAAATATGAAACCCTGATTAAAAAATTGAAAGAATCAGGGTTACATGAATTTACTGTGATTTTTAGAGATGGCAGAGTTTGGGATTGTATGATGACCAGATTCTCAAGGTTTGATCACAACTGGCGGCATCTTGTAGTAGAAAATATTAAACATTGGAAGAAAGAATACAATCGGTTGTTAAAAGAAAAACTACTTACAACCGAACAGTTCGATGAAATCAACTTTACTGGAATGCAATTTAAGTTATGATCAACATCAATTTCATATTACAGGAATCATTTTTCAGAACGAAGGCAGCCCTGCAACTTTTTCATGATGGCGGACTGCCTAAGACTTCTAAAGCGGTTTTTGATTCATTGAAATTTATTCGTAATGAGTGGGAAAACGAGGCGAATGCCAATTTTAATCCGAATCGAACTTTTAAATACAACAAATCTATTCAGATTGTTGATCCAACGCCTGACGATCCGCTTTATGGTAAAGTTATCAATTTGTTGAAATACGCCCAGGTGTTAGAGGATGGTATGACATCCGCAGAGCGAATGCGGATTCTCCAAACATCGCACCAGGTTAGGATCAATAAAAAAGGCGGAAAATATCTCATTATTCCGTTCAGGCACGGTACGCCGGGCACGGTTTCGATGGGAACGCCAATGCCAGAGCATGTTCACGCTCAGGCAAAAAAATTGACCATGAGTCATCGAATGGGGAACTACTGGGAAGTTTCACAGCAATTGGCATCGGCAACAATGAGAGACGCTCGTCTTATCTCTCAGTACGGTTCCCCCTCCGGTATGGGAAAATCTCGGGGAGATCAGGGCGGAGTTCCAATGGCGCAACGCTTTACTTATCAGTGGGGAAAGCCACACGGCAGGCTAAAAGGAGTTGGAGGCATTCACGAGGGCATGGTCAAGTTTGAAATTGAGGATGAAGATGATGGACGCAAAAAGCATACTCAATACATGACATTCAGGGTAATGTCAGAACATGGCAAGCCTTGGGCTGGCATCAGAGCTTACAAAATTGTAGAAAAGACATCCGCAAAAGTCAAGGGGCAGGTTGAAGCAATACTTGAAAATGGTTTTAAACAGGATGTGGCGGATATGGAAGCAGCGGCAGGGAATTAAAATTTATGCAATTGTATAATGATAAATGCGAAAATGTACTGAAATTATTAGAAGCGGATTCGATAGATGCGATGGTGACCGATCCACCGGCTGGAATTTCATTCATGGGAAAGGATTGGGACAAGGATCATGGTGGGCGTGATAATTGGATTGCTTATATGACAGGTATTTTCGCTGAGTGTTTGCGGGTATTGAAACCAGGAGCGCATGATTTAGTGTGGGCATTGCCACGTACTTCGCATTGGACTGCAACAGCGCTGGAGAATGCGGGGTTTGAAATAAGAGATGTGGTCAATCATATTTTTGGCAGTGGTTTTCCAAAATCTTTGAATATAGGTAAGGCAGTTGATAAGATGGGGAACAAAATAAAGGAATTGCAAAACTTTACGAAATGGTTTGATGATGTCTGTCTAGAAAAAGGGCTAACCAATAAACAAATAGACGAGTATTTAGGATTAGATAGCGGTGGCTCAACCTGTTCACATTATAGAGGTTGGAATACGCAACAACCAAGATACCCAAGAGAAGCACATTTCAAAAGATTAAAGCAATGGATGGGCTTTGGTGATTTATGGGATGAAAAAATTGCCGAAGTAGAAAGAGAATTAGTTGGGGTTCAAGAGAAAGCTATGAGTGGCTGGAATATGGATGGAACAACTCAATTCAAAGATAGAGACATAACCAAAGGCACTTCCGAATGGGAAGGCTGGGGCACGGCATTAAAGCCAGCTTGCGAGCACTGGATATTGGTACGCAAGCCGTTGGGTGAAAAGACGGTCGCTGCCAATGTGCTGGCGTATGGAGTTGGGGGATTGAATATTGACAAATGCCGTATAGAAACAAATGATAATATTAATTCAGTTGAAGGCGGAATAAAAAGGCGCAATAAAATAAATCAAGAGCAAGGTTTCAGACCGTACAATGCTGGATTTGATAATCAAGATAAGGAAGTATGGAATCAAAATCAGTTAGGTCGCTTCCCTGCGAACGTGATCTTAGACGATTCGGAAGTGGTGCGGGCGGGGTTTCCTGAGACGGGTAAAACACATGGCGGAAGGAATGCAAGTAACAGTAAAAATGCAATGTTTCCATTAGGTGGAAAATATGATGATATTGGTGACTCTGGCTCTGCCGCCCGGTTTTTCTACTGTGCAAAGGCATCCAAGCGAGATCGGGACGAGGGGCTGGAGGGGTTTGAGGAAAAGAAATATCCAAGAGAACATTTCAGTTCCGAGCGATTGAACGATTTGCGAATGAATAAAGAGCAGGCAAGAAATCCAGTAAAGAATGTTCACCCAACAGTAAAAAGCACCGAATTAATGCGTTATCTTTGTCGCTTGGTAACACCACCAGGTGGAACTATTATTGATCCATTCATGGGCAGCGGTTCCACTGGCAAAGGTGCAATCTTAGAGGGATTTGATTTTATCGGGATCGAGCAAGAAAAAGAATCTTTTGATATCGCAGAGGCACGGATCAATTTTGTTTTGAATAAACAAGAACATCAATTAAAAATGGCAATATAATGAAAACGTTGATAATTGCAGCAGGACATAAGATAGTAAATGATAAAATTGTTATCCATGTCTATAAAGATGAGATAGAATGGGATTCCATGGAAGAAAAAAGCCTTGAAGCAAGAGTTCATGTAGATTGGCTTAAAGAAGAAATAATCGAAAAAGATGGACTAATATTTCATTCAGAGTCGGTTAAATTTTTTGATCAGGAGTAATATTGAATAACGAGATAACGGCGGGAAAAGGTTAGATGTTAGAAGCATTAGCAACATTTACGGCAAGTCCGCATCCCCTGGGCGGAGAGAATCTACTCGAATGGATATTGCCAACAATTTTACCAGACAGCTATGCGTTATTGATTTTCAGGCGGCTCAGTCGCTATGTAACCGATTCAGAGATTAACGCTTATATTGATACTACGACAACGGCAAGCGGGATGACGGTAATTGAGATTGACATTCCGACCTCGAATCAATACCACGACTTTGCCGTTACTAATGCAAATGTCTATTATTACAGCGCCATCATTCACGATATTGATTCAGACGAAATATCAGCTGTACAACAGGACACCGCAACGCCAGGCTTTAGCGCCACTCTGGACGTGGTAAACTGGAAAGAAAAGCTTTGTGATGCCATCGAAAAGATCATGCTCAATTACAGTATGACGAACCGAAAGGATTATCTTCTCCACAAAGCGTACAGTTTTGAAAAGCCGAATATCCCGATTATTGTCGTGGTGAGGCAGGGAGCGTCAGATGTGCAACGCATGTTCGGAAACATCATGCAAGACACGATAGACGAGATGAAATTTGGCAAGTTTGAGAACGAAAATTTTGTCGTGACCTGGGCGGATCACTTAGCGGACCGCCGGGACAAATTAACGCTATTGTTGAAAGCACACGAGCAAACAATCAGACGGTTTTTGGTTCAGGACGGCGCAATTGAAATCAGAATCGAAATGGGCAGTGACGACATCGATGCAAGATGGGAAGAAAGCATTTTACATACCTGTCAGATGCTTGTTAGTATCGTTCACACTCCATCAATCACCTTTGCCGATCAGGATTTGAGGTTAGGCTTTTCTGATGTTATTCATACCGTTACTGGCAGTGATCCCGAAGGCGATACCGAGTCATGGGATTACGTTGACGACATCGATGAGATCAGTGAAGAAACTATTTTTTAAGAGGAAATAATATGTTCAAAAAATTCTGGAAAGCGATTAACGGCAAAAAGACGGTTACAGGTCTCTTGCTAACCGCAGCAGGCGTGGTAATGATGAATTTTCCATTCACAGCGCCAGCAGCACCGTATCTATTAACAACCGGACTGGCAGCCCTGGGCGTGGGAGCGGGACATAAAGTTCAGAAGAAATACGTGGAATTAAAAAAAATTAAAACAGACGAGGAAAGCAATGGCAAATAGCATTGATTTGTTAAAGAGCCTCAATAAAAAAGTTGAGACTAAAACCAAAAAGGGAACTTCCAAGTTCCCACGCAGAGCATCAGACTTCGTTTTGAAGGCTGAAAAAAAGTACCCTCTCTACCCTCTTGAAAACTTCATCGGAACGGTTGAGTTTTTCGCAAAAACCGAAAACCTTGAAAAGTTTGACGATCCAATTAGTCTCGTGAAGTCAATTTACAATTACCGCGACATTTATTACTCCGATGTGATGGAGAAATCGCAAGCAAAAGAAATCGGATTGTATTTCAACATCTCCGGGAAGAAAATCAAGGAAGCAATTGGAGTCAAGATCAATAGAATACAACTGGATTTTGCAGAGCATAAAGCAAAGTCGCCAACTCCACCAGCGCAAGTTATTGACAACTCTATGCCCTATCTCGATGAACCAGTGCAAGCTAATGTCGATTGGAAAGCAAAAGATATGCAACGAGACATCGAGAGACTTTACGCTATTGCTCGTAACCTGGAAGAAAACAAGACTTACAAGCTATGTGAGTATGATTTAGAACGCTACGGACTGTAAGGAGATTTACCATGCCAAAGAAAAAAGAATCAATAGTTGATGAACTGCTAATGACTGAATCAGTCCCATTAGCCAAAAGAGAAGAACCACTCCGAACATTAGAAACTTTTCAGGTGTTAGACGGTTTTTCAAAGATTTGGTATTATCGCTTGCAGCACGAGGTCAGACCGCATATCAATAAGCGGCTGACATTAACGGAATGGCGAAAGCTGCTTGAGAAAGTCAAAAGCGAAGAAAACTAAATTGAAATAAATTTTTAATTGTAAATAAATTCCAATTTCACATAGAAAGGAATCAAAAAATGTCAGACTTTGTTTTTAACAACAGAACAGAAACAATACCTGGTGTTTACGCTACAACCAAAGTCGTCAACCAGGCAGGAGCGATCCCTCCGAGTTTTAACATCGCTCTGATTATCGGAAAGGGAGAACGAGGGCAGCCTTACGATTACACAACTGTCACGCCGCTCAAACTTCACGATAAACAGAATGAAGTCGATGAGTATTACGAGGACGGCAGCGACCTCAGTGTTGGCTTCGAGTATTTCAAAAAACATGGCGGACTGAAAACGTATTTATTGAATTCCTCAAACTCCACTAAGGGGACTGGGAATTTAATCAGCGCCGCAGCAGTTATTGAATTGACCGCAGCCAATTGGGGCGATTATAGCGCCGGGATTCGCATTGACGTTGCTAACGAAACGACATACGTTATCATCACCATCACCGATCCGGATGATACAGGGGTCAAGGTTGTTTCGGGTCAATTGTCCACATTGGATTTGTGCGTTGCCTGGATCAATGCCAATGCGTCCCAATATTTCGCAGCCGTTAAATCAGCCGGAGCAGTACTATTGCCAGGCGATTTTGCCGGCTTATTTTCAACAACCGCTTCTTATGTAGCAGGCACCAGTCCCGATGCAATTGAAGCTGATTGGACAGCGATCCTTGCCGCATTGCCAACCTGGATTGAACTGTACGACATCCGGTTAATTTGCCCGATGATCGATCTGGTGACAGCAACACAACACTCAGTCATTCAGTCCTTTAGAGACCTGGCGATTAGCCAGCGAACTGCCGGACATCCGGTTCAAATCATTTGTGGCGGCATCGTAGGTGATTACGTAGTTGATGCAGGTGATACAACTGATCCAGCGTACCGAGCCGGAATCTACAACAATCAGGATGTGATTTTGGCTGCCCCAGGCATAGACGCATTGGCAGCTTATATCACAGCAGCCCCAGCGGTTACCGGACTTCTGAACGGCAGTGCGATTGCGCATAACTTGACCAGAGATGACATTGTAGCCAGCACCCTGGAAGATTCCTACACCACAGCAGAGTTGGAAACGCTGATCGATGCCGGAGTCATTGCCATAGCAACAAATAAAAACGGATTCTATTTGGCGAAAGGTGTGAATACATTACAGGCAAACGACAATACCTGGAATGTGGCGGGGAAAACGACTTATCTGCCAATGCAACGCAGTTTAGTGGACTATGTGTTAAAATACTTTAAAGAGGATTTGGAATCGTTCGTGGGAGCTGACGGAATCAAAAAAAATACAATAGCTTCGAGATGTGCTTACAACTGGGATGTGTTAAAAAATAGCTTTGATCCCAGTCTATTTGGCGAGAATCCTGATGATGTATTCGGAAATGGATTGCCTTACAAAACAGATAAAATTGAAGCTTCCAGTGACGGTCAAGGATGGTATGTCTATTTAGCCCTGATTCCAGCCAATGAAACAAATTTTATAGGCTTGACGGTTCAGGTTTTAATTTCATATTAATCAATTAGTTAAATATGTGTCCATCTATTTCTTTTTATAATATCAAAAATAGTAGAAAAATGTACATTATACTCTTTACCTAATTTATAAACTGAATATTTGCGTGGAATGTATTTTTCTCTTATTTTCAGTACATCAGATTCAGTCAATTTTGCAAAACCGTTCTTTGAACCTTGTAGTCTTGCTTGACGATTTTTTTGATTTCTATCTTTCATATTATCGTCATTGGTGCCAAGAAATAAATGTTTTGGATTGACGCATGAAGGGTTATCGCATTTATGTAGAACATGCATTTTATTCTTTATTTCTCCATAATGAATTTCATAGCTAAATCTATGACATTTTACTGTTTTGGTATTATTTTTAAATGTTCCATAAGTTTTTGGACATTTACTACTAATCCATTCCCAGCATCCAGAAGTAGTATCTTTATTTACTTTTGACCAAAAGCGTAATAAAATATTTTCTGGGTCTGACTTAGTTGTCAAATGTTCAGGATTAACACATAATAAATTATTGCATTTATGCAAGACTGTTTCATTTTTGGGAAGATGTCCAAAGAAATTTAAAAAACTATACTGAGGGGCAAGGTAGGTTTTTTTCTTGAAGAAGAATATGCCCTTTTTGTGGTTATTCAATGCACCAATCCAATTCCAGCAGTTAGTCTCAGGATCGATTTGGACTTTTTCAAAGAAGCGTTGTTCCGGTGTTTTTTTTAACATAGGTCACCCCCTAAAATAAAGAACCCCGATACGAAGACCATCTCCCAATAGTAAGTCGTACCAGGGTTCTTTTAAAGCAACTTTTGTTCATTTAATTGGGAGATGATCAATATTTAAAAGTAAATATAGTAAATTAATTTAGAAAATCAAGTTAAATTTTCAATTAAAGATAGTTATTTTTCAACTTATTGAATTTGGAGGTTTTTACCATGCCAATGGAATTTTTGCAGAGATCGCACGCCGGTGCGGGAATACAAGTTTTGATTTACGATTCGACCGGAGCGAAGATCGTAGGACGTGCTAACCAATTCGATTTCAACGATCCAATAGAAATATTACCAGTCGATGAACTGGGAGTCAATGGTATCAATGAATTGGTACCCGCCCGAATGCCCGCAGGGAACGGAACGGTTTCATTTCCGTTCATTGCCGGAATCAATGACGCTCTCCCCTATCGTGACAACTTTTTGAACATGGGACCGTTCAGCGTTCAGATTGTAATTGCCGAAGGCTATCCGCAAGCGGGAACGATCCTGGAGCAGTTTGAGAACGTGTTTTTTACCATGGTCGGAGCCTCGTTCAGTCCGGTGGGATTGGCGGCGCATCGGGCATCGGTTGTTTATACCAAGCGGACACCGGGTGAGATGATTCAGGGAGTTGACTATCCGGCGAGTTAGGGATTAACATTATAAGGACAAAGGAAAATTATGCAAATAGTTGATTTTGAAGTTAAAAATATCGGCAAATTCAGAGCGAAATCATCACTCACGATCTTTGAGGAGTCACAACTCGAAAACCGTATCGATGATTTGATGGGCGGCAAATACTATGAAACCAAAGCCAGGGCGCAATCCCTGGCGGCGGATCACAAAGAGATAGCTGATGAAATATTCATGCTAATTTTTGTAATGCAAATTATCGCCATGTTGGAATTTGTTGTAATCGAGAAGCCCGCAGAGATCGTTTCGTTCAGAGATTTACACGATTATAAGACGCTATTCGACATTTATTCAGAGTATAAAAAAAAAGTCGAACCTCCGAAGAAAAAAAAACCGAAGTCTTAAATCTGCTGAATCTAACGGCAGAGGAACGGTTTAAATCGGATGATTGGAAACGTGAGAAGGAACGGATCGAAAACAGCGTCCTGGTCTGGTGGAAAAATTACTACAAAATCAGCCGAGCCGATGAGCGATATTTGAACGCTTCACATCTTGACATATTCGAAGATTTTCTTGAATACTTAGTCTTGAACGAAGCAGCCCTCTCCCCTACTCTCGATCAAAAGTCGGATGAATTACAGGAGTGGGAACAAGAAGTTTGGAACGATCCATCAAAGTTTGAGGACTGGGCGCAGAAGCAAGCGGAGAAAATACAGCAGGTTAATAAGCAGATATGATTAAATACTTAATTATATTCATAATAATAATTATTGTAGTTCTTTTCTATCTTCTTTTGAGAGGAGCGTCAATCTTAAATAAACAAGCGGACGAGATTGATGAAAAACAATACCGTAAAATTCAGGGGGAAACCAATGGTTCAAAAAATTAGGGAACGCCTAAACGGTACGGGAAAAATTTTAGGCATCATTACAATTTGTTTTGGTCTTGCAGGCTCCATGTTTGCATCGATCAGGACGTATGCGAAACTCGACTTCATCTCAGAGCAAAATAACCAGGCAATTGCTAAACAGGAAATAAAATTTGAAGCCGCCTGCACCAGGATCGAGCAGGCTGAAAAAGATTTGTCGATTGAAGAAATTCGGGCAAAAATGAAAGATGTTGAACTGGAAAATCTACTTACATCTTTCAAAGATGACTTGCGTGAAATAAAAGTTATGCTCAGGCAGATAACAAAATAAGGTTAGGTTTTGTTCGTTTTTGCCAACCAAATTAAACTAAAAACCGAACCAAACAAAACTGGTTGACAAACCAAACAAAACAAAAAGCAAACCAAACCAAACAAGGAAACCAAACCAAACCAAACCAGAGCTAAGTGTGCTACACGTGGGTATACTTACGAGCAAACCAAACTGTGTCGAAATGAGACATTAAAGTAATACTTTAAGGTTAACAAAAATGCCAGAATTAGGAATAGCGGTAAAAGCGACAAAACAACTAAATGCGATTTTAGATGCAGTTGGCGACCTGCAAAAATTAGAAAATCAGGCGGGGAAAGTAAAATCTTCGCTGGATGAAATGTCAAAAGATGATGCTACGAAAAAACTGACTTCTGAAATCAGAAAATTATCATCTGAAGGCTCAGAAGAATTACAAAAGATCAGAAAAGCGTATCAGGACATCGAACAGGCAGGGGGAAAGGCTTCTAAAAAACAGATTGATGATTTAAAATTGACGATGCGGGAATACAAGGCATTCGCTGCACAGGGGATCGAGTCCACGCAACTTTTTGAGATTGGCGCAGCAAAGCAGTTAGGAGCCAGAGTTGCGGTAGGTGATCTACCGCCAGAGCAAAAATTGCCGTTGCAGGAATTGCAGAGTCAAATGAAACGGGGCGCACTTTCAAGAATGCAGCGAGCCGAAGTTGACGTTATGCAAAGTCG
>Ga0307376_10006410_pt1 | contig 10408 bp, 14 predicted proteins | sample TR2MG_FD_202536 | JGI IMG/M metagenome (GOLD analysis project Ga0307376, IMG submission 202536) | Soil microbial communities from Risofladan, Vaasa, Finland - TR-2 | ecosystem: Environmental > Terrestrial > Soil > Coastal area > Acid sulfate soil | place: Finland: Risofladan, Vaasa | collected...
GTTATATGCTGACACCAGAGTATTGGTTGGACGTAAAGGTGCTGCTGATGAGCCTGGAACTATTTTCTGCCCTTATTTAATGGCTGAATCAGTTAAGCTTATCACTGAAGGTACAGGTGCTCCTAAAGTTATCATCAAGTCAAGATATGCATTAGTTGACGCTGGTTTCCACCCAGAAACTCAGTATTTAACTCTTTATGTTAAGACTACATCAGGTGTAATTTAAGAATAACCCTATAAAACAAAAAAGGAAGAACTAAGTTCTTCCTTTTTTTATGCAAATAAATATTAAAATATATTGTTATTTTTTCTTTATTATTAATAATTTTGAGTGCCCACTAATTGGAGAATTATTGTTATTTTTAGCATCAAATAAAAATATGTCATCAATATTTTTCTCAATATAATTAGTTTCTTCATCCGATAAATATCTACTTATTAAAGCACCTGTTTCTAAAAAATATTTGAAAATTGCATCAGTAGAATCAGAAGCATCTTTCTTTCTTTGTCCCCACATCACCCCATTTTGCAAATCATATTGAGTTGCAATATCTTCTATAATATAATATCCACCCGGTTTAATATTAGGAAACATTATTCCTAATGATTGTTGTTGATGTTCTTGCCAATGTTGGCCATCATCAAGAATAAAATCAAATGTGTTACATCCAAAATGATTAAATGATTCTTTTAATTGTTTTTCTGATCTTTGATCAGCTACACTGCATTTAAGTCTATCTTGTTCAATCCACCCAAAACCTGGTTCATAATTGACTTTTGCATTGGGGTGAAGAAGTTTTACATCATCAGAACTAAGAATATCTATTTTAGTTCCATCCATCCCCCCTACTAATATTCCGGAATTTGGTAATAATCTTCCATTATCTATTCCACATATTGTTCCTTTTGGAAAAAATTCATGCCACATTCTTAACGAAGCTCCAAAATATATACCAATCTCAAAAAAGTTGATTGGGCTATCTTTAACATCTTTCATTATCTCGTAATAAACCTTCGTATATCCATAACTTGGTTTATCTGTTTTATATTTTTTACCAATATTACATAATTCTGTAACAGGCAAATCTTGTCTATTTAATTCCTTTAATTCCATTAGTGTTTAAAATTTCTATGGTGATAAAATAATTGAGGATATGGAGAATTTGTAAATTGATTTATTTCATTATTCCCATATTGTGTAGGGTCTCTAAATACTTCTAAATTATATTTTGTTGCTAATAATGTAAGAACTGATTGATCATGTCTATGATCTCTAAATTCTAGAAAGTTTGGTTTGCCTGCTATGTTAGGATCATCAGATATTATTCTTGGATCTCTTAAAGCTTCTAGCCATTCCATTAATAATACTGTATTTTCAGGAGTTTTTTTCCATAAAGATACTGCGCCATTTAACATATCGGCATTCCAATATTTTTCTTCATCGCATCCTGTAAGAACAAAACAATCTCTTTTTGTCCAAGTTTTGGCTTTATGGTGAGGGACACCTACAGCTGGTAACTTAAATAACACTGGACCTACTTTAGGGCCTTTCTTAGCCACTTCGTATAACGGGGTAAGGTTTCCTATTACTTTAAGACCTGCGTCACTATAGAGGATGATATCACCATCTGAAAGTTGCTTAAAAGTCTCAAGAATTATGTAAGGTTTCCACATCCAGTAACCTGCACCTCTTGGCTGATTAAGAATATATCTGGCCATTTTATTTTGAGTATAGAAGTCTGTAGTTTTAAGCCATTCTTGTGTATAACAAATGACATCATCTACCTTTCCAATTTCTCTAGCAGTTTCAGACAATAAGTCTAAACTTCTTTTATATTTTTCATCACCAAAAGTGACTAGTACTTTTTTCATAATTCTATTGGTTCTCCTATAAAATGATTTCCATCTCTTAAATGAGGGATTTTTCTAGCACCCTCTCCGTATCTATCCCAGTCATCATGAATACAAGCAGTATCTTTAACTAAAGGATAAATCATTCTAGCAAGAAATTCTTGATCAGTTGCGTATGTATTTGTATATGAAAGATCATTAAATTGCTTTATTAGATCATCATAATTTATTCTATTGATAAATTCTTTTGTAGCTCCCCACATTCCCCCCATTATTTTTGTTGAGTGGTGAACATTATCTCTTATGATATGGAAGTTTTTTCCACTACGTTCCCAATCTTTCACACAATTTCTTTCTCTTTGTGATAAACGAGAATCTGCATCTCTTATAATAAATCTTTCAACTTCTGGATCTTTTATAACTTCAAATCTCCAAAACATCCCAGGTTGATCCATTTTTGTTCCAAGATCACCAGATTTTTCTACTATTTCTGCTCCTTCGTTTTTTAAGATTTGAGTTAATTGCAATGGTATTGAATCATGACAATAAAATCTACAAATCCAATCATTATAAAATTGTTTTTGAAGTTTAAGGTTTTCATGTGCACCTTGTATATATTTTAAATCATCTCCCCAAAGAGAAAAGCTAATTATCTTTTTTAGTGCCATAAAGCTAATTCTGTATTTGTAGAATTTTTGATAGAATTTATTAGAAAATTCATAGTTAAGATGGATTCATTATTCATAAGTTTAGGATGAAACTCTACAAAGATTTTATTTATTTTATTTATAGATCTTGTGTATAATAAATATCTTAAAACTTGAAATTCGCTTCCTTCAATGTCCATTTTACATATAATATAAGATTCTGGCAAAGAATCTATAAATTTTGAAATATCTATAGATTCAATTTCTATAGGAATATAATTCTTCTCTTCTTGATCGCAATTAAACCCGATATTTATAATATGTGATGCATGATCCATTCTATTATTGAATAAAATAGTTCCGTCTTGAATCCAGACAGCTTTATTATAAAAATGTATATTCTGAGGAAATCCGTTAATATTTCTTAGTTTGTTAATAGCTTCTTCTGTACCCAATCCAGGTGTGGGCTCGAATGTATGAACCTCGAACGTACTATCTATAATTTTCTTTTCGAAAAATTCTAAAAGACCTTCTCCTTTGTGAGTACCGAAATCTAAAAATATATTTTTCATAATACTAATGTTTCTTTATCTAAACTTAGCATAAGTTCTCTATTTTTAGGAATAAACCATTGTATCAATCCTTCTTTATAATAATCATCCATAAATTTGTCACAGGCGCAAAGTGGTTTCATATTGTTAAGAAGCATACGTTTTGCTTCTTTTTTAATAAAATATGCTCCGGTACCAGATAAATCATCATTATTCATAAGAGGAGTCTGAAATTCTAAATATCCACAATTAATCCCAACTAAATTCTTATTAACTGCTCCTGGAATAGATGGATGGGTTCCTTGAAGATACAAAACTTTTGCCGAGAATTTAATATTTTCAAATTTTTCTATTAAACCAACAGTAAAAATAAATTTTATAGGATCAAATAATAAATCATCTTCTACTATTAAAGTATCTTCATTAATATTCCATATTTGATAATGACTTAAATTATTAGCAATATAAAATAAAGATTCGGTTGCACTTTTCATTAATTTTCCGTTGAATAATACGTCATCTCCTAACTTTATAAAATCTTTAGGCGTAATTGCGTCAAAAATTTTAAATTCTATTCCAGGAAGAGTTGTATTTTCAACAAACTCTTTAATTTTTTTTCTTCTATTTAAATATCTTAATTTATTTCCATCTCCATCTTTTTGGTGACCAAAATCTTGAACTGATTTTTTAACATCAGAATCTTCTGCATTCACTGAAATTATTCTACAAGTTATCATTCTTCTCTTCTTAAATCTTGCCTATCAATAAATCCTCTTTGTAATTCAGAAAAATCTGCAATCTGAAATGCACATTTTGGTTTCCTCATATATGCTCGAAGTGGTTTATCTTCTCTAAACATTATATCATTTATAGCATCATCATTAGTAGTTTTAAATGAAAGCATGCCATTTACAACTTTATTAAATCCCGTCCCTTGCACAATATAAGCTTGTAACCCATCTGTAAATCCGGGCTTCATTAAGTGATTAGTAACTTTAGTTGTTTGTTGCCCACTCCAATTTCTTATAGCGCCTCCAAGATAAATCATTTCCCAATCTAAATTAAAAGCTTCTACTTCAATTTCTATAAGAATATCTTGAATATCTGGAGTAAATTCAACGTCATCTTCTACAATAAGAGCTTTTTCAACTCCTAATGTTTGAGCAAATTTTAAAGCGGAAATATGAGAAAGAGTACAACCCACTTGAAATCTATTCAATTTATCAGTCCTTTGTCCTGTAAGTTCATCGCTAAATGTAAAATAAGGTCTATGAGGAGGTACTACAGAAACTACATTTGGGGTTATTTTAGCGCCATCAAATGCAGGCAGATAATACACGTTCTCAAAACCTCTTTCTTTTAAATGAGATTCTAATCTGATTCGTCTATCTTTCCTTCTTTCTAAACTAATTGCTATTACTACATCGTATATCATTATCTGTTTAATTTAAAAACGAAATCTGCTCCAACTTCTCCAATAATGGAATATGAAAAAACTTTCAAATATTCTATTACAGCATTAATAGATACATTTTTTTCAACTGTTAAATATTGAATGTAATATTTGTTCCAATCAATAGATTTAACTACATTTATTTCAAAACCTTCAACATCAATAGAGCAGTAATCTGCAAATTTAATATTGTATTTATCAAGAATTGTATCTAACCTATAAGTTGGTACTTTTATTTTTTCCCACGTACCACCATCTTTTGCAGTTTCCGATATTGCAGTCTTAGTTACTTTTCCGGTTGGATCATCAAATCCACTTCCTGATGCTCCACCTCCATAAATACTTATGAAATCTAATTCACCTTCCACGTCTCCAATTGCGCAGTTCTCAAGTATGCAAGTTCTATTTTTTTCAAGAGCTTTAAAAGTAATTGGATTTGGCTCAATACATATTCCTGTCCAATTTAATGTAGTGTTGAAATGATATGTGTTGCTTATATCAAAACCATCGTACGCTCCAACGTCTACAAAAATTCCGTCTTGTTTTCCTTTAAAAACATTATGATCTAACCAAATATCTTGTCGGTATTGTGATTTATACATTTTTAATCTTTTATGAACATTATGTCTTCTTGATAAATGTCTCCCATTTTTATATCACCTATTTTTTCGATACTTTGCCAAATATGCTGTTGCACAATTTCTTTATTGTTATATCCCATCGAAGACATAAAGTTTACTATATCGGCTTTTAATGGTATTCCCTCATTGTAATATTTTAGAGAAACTTCTATTAAAATATATTTACATTTAGAAAGAGTTTTAACTCCACCCTTAAGAATATCTAGTTCAGAACCCTGCGTATCTAATTTAGCAAAATCAATTGGTCGTTGAAAGTTTTTTAATAAGGTATCGAGTTTTACTAATTTTCTTTCTTCTGTTATAACTTTTTCATCATTATAATGAACTGAATTTTCTTTATAAATAGAATTTCCGGTATTTGTATCTGAAATTTTTGTTTTGTAAAATGTAACCTTTTTTCCATCTTCATCTCCCAGTAATTCAATATAAAAAGGATCGCCAATAAAGGCTAATCTAAATGCACATTCTTTTGTACCTTCAATCAAAATTGAATTAGAAAGTGGCCAAATAGTTTTACACATCATTGTAAAATTCCCAACATTTGCTCCAATATCTAAAATTGTTTGGGGAAAGAATTTTTTTGTATTTCTTAAATCTGTTAAATATTTGTTTATCATAAAAATACTTTTTTAAATTTATTCATCACTGGAATAGGAGAATATTCTTTTGAATAAGCATCCCAATTTTTATTATCAACAGAAAAATTTCTGAAGATTCTTATTAAATCTGATTGGTCATTGTAGATCAATCCTTTGTCACTTAATATTTCTATATGAGCTTTTTCAGGAGATAATCCATACGTTAGCACGGGTTTATTTTTTATTGAAAATTCACCACAAGCAATTCCAAATGTTTCTCCTCTTGCTCTTCCATGAATCATTGCATTGCTAGTGTTAATAAATTTGACCTTTTCTTCCATATCATAAATACCCGGAAGAAAAATTAATCTTTCATGTTTATAGAATTCAGGAGTGTTAGCAAATAGGAAATAAATATCTGGCCTCTCTTCTAAAATTTTTTTAATTGTATTATAGACAAAGGGAATATTAAATTCATTGTAACTTCCATATCTTGCAAAAACGATTGCGTTTAATGGAATTCCTAATTTACTTCTCATATCACCCTCGACATCGGGTAAATTAATCATATGAGGTACCCATGGGAAAATTGCAGGGAAAATTTGTTTAGCTAACCAACCAGAAATCATAGCATATACTTGGCCATGAGGTTCAAAATCTCTAAATACCACATGCATGCAATTTTTTCTTCCTTTAGATGTTACTCCATCTCTACTGCCTGATTTAAGTGCATAAAATATTTCTGCTTTTTCATGATCTAAGAAAGGATCAACTTGAGAAAAATTATCATATTGGAATACGTTGAATCTATCTTTGAATTTTTGAACTGCTTCTGGATTATCATTTACTGTTTTTCTTGCTACAATAATAGATTCATTTTCCAAATATTCTTCATTGTATTTCGCATAATCATATGTCGCAACCTCAGTTCCGCCAATACTTAATTGATTACAATGGAATGCTACTTTCATAATTCATTTTTAATTAATGCCAAATATAATTCTTTTTAAATAAAAAATCATATTCATCATGATTAATACTTAATCCCCTTTTATATATGTGTAAATCCTCTGGCATATCATATAAATCTATGAAAAAATTTATTGATGTACTAACCGTATGGATTGATTGTGCCCGTTGCATTACAGTGATCCAATCAAATAAACTATATCCATCGATTCTTTTCATATAAACATTCGGGTAATCATTATTAGTTATTACTAGCAATTTATCATGTTTGTCATGCCAGTTTTCATTAATAAAATTATACTTTTTACCATCTACTAATCCTAATGATTCAAATAACTTGTTTTCAGCATCATAATTTCTATTAATTTCAACATCTCTCCACATATCTAGCGGGAAATTCAAATCTTCATATTTAAATCTCATATGTCCTGGAACTTGGTGATTTCTGTATATCTTGTGAAAGTCTAAATCAATTACTTCATCGCCACCATTTTTAACCCATTTACTGAACGTTATCATAGGAAAATAATTTTGGACTGATGGGGGAGTCAAATAGCTGTCTGGTAATGGAAAAAAAACTTCATATCCGTCATTGACGTATTTTTGAAGAATTGCCATTATAAAAACAATATCTCCCCAAAATCCTTTTTGTGTAACAAATACTTTTTTCACTATTCTTTTATTATGTAATAACTCTTATTATTTTGTAATATATTTTCTTTCTTATTTGACCCCCATTATCATAAAAGAATTGTTTAAATCTCTTTCAGAATAAAATATATTGTAATATCCTTTATCTTTCATATAATCTGAAATTATCTCTGGAGTAAAAACATGAATATGTTTTTTATTATTCCATGGCCGCCAATATTCTTGACTATAGTGTGGTAAATATAAAAACAAATTACCCCCAACTTTTAGTTTATCATACCAATAATTCATCGCTTTTACCCAATCATGTAAATGTTCTAAACAGTGACTAGAAAATATATAATCCATCTCTCCTTCAGGCAAATTATATGCGTCAAATTCATCATCAAAAATTAAATCAATAGGTATTGCCCCCGGGAAGGCCCATTCTTTTTTCATACACCCTATATCGTATCCTCTTCCTAAACAAATGTGCTTAGCAAAAGGGATAGCAAACTGAGAAGCATTTCCAATTGTTTGAAAATATGGGTACTTTTTATTTTTAAATTCTATTATTTTCATATAAATTATGATTTAACTGCTTTTACTAACCAATCTTCAAATTCTTCCAATGTGCTTAAGTGTCTTTGTTTCTGTTCATCAGTAAAAACTGGTTGGTGATATTTAGAATTAAATGCTTCTTTGTCAGAATCCATTTTTTTAATCACATCAATTACATTTCCAAAATAATTTACATCTATAAATGCCCCTTGATTCCAATCTTCCTTAACTTTTGGATCACCCCAATATATTGGCATAGAACCTACTAGAAAAGCATCCATTAATTTTTCTGTACAATATCCTGGATAAGGAGAATTCTCATAGGTTATAGCAAATTTATGTTTGTTCTTTAAAAAGAAAACATCTTTTGCATCTCTCCAATATTTTCCCTGAGAAAATTGTTGTAATTCAAAATCATTTGTTAAATATCTTCCATAAGAATGTATATATTTATATTGAGATAATTGCTGATACATACCGTTTCTCATAAAATTACTGGGGTTGGAAACTGTAAATGAACAAAATCTATCAAAAGATTCATGATTAACACGATTAAACAATCTATCTTTTAATTCTGGCCATAATAATAAATATATTTGCCATAATGGAAGTCTGAAATTTGTATCACTATGTGGATCAAAAGAAATAGAAGCGAATGACCCAAAGGGTCCTGGCCTCCAATTTTCCGCAGAAATTAAAATCTTTTTACATTTATAGCTTGATGTAATTCCAGTACCTGCCCTAAATACAGAATGAAATAAAACATCTGGATTTTTTTGATCTACAACAACATTAAAATTCTTTTTTAGAATTGGTGTTATAAAATCTTCAATATTCCATTCTGGCCAAAAATCTGCAAATCCTATTTTAATTGTGTCCATTTATTTAATTTTGAAATATTTTAGCTGGAGTAATTCCATATTTTTCTATAATTATTCTATCGATATCTTGATTTAATCTCCCTGCGTACGAATCTTTATATTCTGGATCTTTCCAATGATTATGCCAATGATAAGTAAAACATCCTTTAAAAAACGTATCAATAGTAACTTCAACATTAGTTCTTTCAAAAAATTCTCCAAAGTTTACTAACTTAACCCCATCTACATCAACACCATCGCCTCCCATTGTACCCCACAAAGGATCAAAGAAAGAAGTTGGAAGCGAAACAAAATTTAAATTATCAACATCCCATGCAAAAGCTCTTGGCATATAAGTGGGTGGATCTATTAATAAAAAACATTCTTTATTAGATGGGTTGTTTAAATAGAATTTATGATATAAATCAGATGCTTTTTGTACTTTAAGAATACATAATTCTGCAAACCCTCCTGGAGGCCAAGTTGAACTATAATTATTTATGTGAATATCTCTTATATCTCTTAAGAAAAGAGTGTCCATATCAGAGTAAACACCACCATAAATACTTGTAACTATCCATCTAAAAACATCAGTTTTATATCTATATCCGGATTGACTTCCGGTATTATAGTATTCCCATATTTTATCTTTATCTTTTTGGGAACATGTTATTTGATTGAAAATTGATTTATCAAATACTTTTATTTCTACATATTTTCTAAATTGCATTAATTTAGGATAACCCGGAGACATTGGATTAGGAGGAAATCCTTTAGTTACTAACTCATTTTCAATCCAAAAATAAATTTTTGTTACATATTGAGTTGCAAGAATAGATTTGATTTGTAGTATAACTTTGTTATTATCGATAGGTCCTCTCCAATGTACATGAAATATTCCATCATGCTCAACTTCCTCGGTTCCAATAGTTTTATTATTTCTTAAATACTCTAAACAAAACTTATAATTATTATATTCTTCTTTAGGTATTTCATTAAATGTTCTCATTTTTATGATTTTACTGATTTCTTAAATATTTTCCTAATTCTGTTTGGTCAGGAAATTCTTTTACTATTCGTGCTGCTTCAAACTCATTAAAATCTAATAAGTAAGGATAATTAGCTATAAAAAATGTTGCTAAATCATTATCATTGGAATACTCTATTTTTGCTTTTTTAAGAGTTAATCCCATTTTCTCTTTTTTCTCCCATTCAGCTTTGAGAGCATCTATAAAACTTGACATTATTCAAAATTTTGGTTTGGAAATCCCATATTTAAAACTGTATTCGTATTAACATAGTTCATATTATCTCCTCTAATGTTGCTACCCAATTTTTGGTTAGGAATACATAGAGTTGGTACTGCCGAATATATATTCATGTCGCTGGGTGGATCCTGCATTTTAAAAGATGCTCTATCAGCAATTTGAAAATTAATATCTTGCATGAAAATATATTTTTTCATTGCTTTTTCATTCATTCCATAACTCATTAATGACCATGAATTATAAGATTTTACCCACCGCGAATTAACTCTAACATTTTGTGGTTGAATTTTATACATAAATGAATAAAGAAGAAACATATCCCAATTCTCAGGTAACTTATCAAAATATTTTTCAAATTCTTCATTAAAATTCTTACGAAACATTACATCATCTTCAAAA
>Ga0307376_10006414_pt1 | contig 10406 bp, 12 predicted proteins | sample TR2MG_FD_202536 | JGI IMG/M metagenome (GOLD analysis project Ga0307376, IMG submission 202536) | Soil microbial communities from Risofladan, Vaasa, Finland - TR-2 | ecosystem: Environmental > Terrestrial > Soil > Coastal area > Acid sulfate soil | place: Finland: Risofladan, Vaasa | collected...
AATAAGTTAATCTGATTTTGTTGATTAGGTATAATATCTTTATTTGGATTTCTTTCTACTTCACATAAAGATATTATACCTAATCAACAAAATCAGATTAACTTATTTTATAATGATATAAAAAAATACAATACATATGTTTATGATAATATATATCATTTATTAAAAGGTACTAATGAATTAACATATAAGAAATTAGATTACTTATTAAGTTTAAAGAATGCTGAGTTATGCAATAATTTTAAAGAATTAAAATATAAATATAACACAAATTATTTTTATTCAAAGGTAAAGACAATAGAAGATAGCAACAATCATGTATGTGATTTACAGACAAATGAAACGCATTCTTTTGTTAGTAATGGATTCATAAGTCACAATACGCTCTTAGAGGTTATGTCTATGTATCATGGTGCAATATTTTATCCTGATATAAATAATGCTATGTCAGCACAAACTAAAGAAAATGCTGCCAAATTATTATCTGAAAAGCATAGAGAGATATTAAAATTTTATCCTCTTATGGCGAATGAAATTAGGAGTTCAAAATTTTCAAAAGACACAGCTGAAGTTACTTTCACTTCTGGTGGGAGAGTTGATATTCTAGCTAACCAACAGAACACTAAAGGTGCAAGAAGACATACTTTGAATATTGAGGAAAGTGCGTTATTAAATAACCTTTTGTTTGAGGATGTTTTAGAACCCGTAGTAAATGTTCCCAGAAGAACTATAGGTAAGTTGGCATTAATTAATTCTGATGAATTAAATGGTAAGATAAATTATTTTACTACAAGTGGATTTAAGGGTTCTTCTGAGCATGAAAGAAATATAATAATGATAAAAGAAATGGCAAATTTAGAAGGTAAGATGGTATTTGGAAGTGACTGGAATCTAGCTGTGGGCTTTGGACGTGGCGAAACAAAGGCACAAATACTAGCTAAAAAAGAAAAATTATCACCTATCTTCTTCGCGATGAACTATGGGTCAAAATGGACAGGTGCAACAGATAATGCATTAGTTGACATAAACAAGTTATTAACATTAAGAACTTTGACTAAAGAAGAATTTAAATCTGATGATAAGAGTGAATATATATTAGGAGTTGACGTTGCTAGGTCTGAGAGTAAAGCAAACAATCAATCATCTATAGCAGTATTAAAAATCAAGAGAAACCAAAACAATAAAATAACATTTATTAAATTAGTAAATATGATTAATGTATCAAACATGTTAACATTCCAAGCACAAGCAATGGAAGTAAAAAAAGTTAAATTGCTATATAATGCGAAGGTTGTAATAATTGATTCTAATGGTTTGGGAAAAGGCTTATTAGACGATTTAGTATTAGAAACATTTGATATAAACACAGGGGATTCATTGGGATGTTGGGCAACAATTAACAATCCTGATATTAAACCTGAGATTGATAATTCAGAGAAAATAATATATGATTTAAAACCACAATCAGCACAATCAGAGATAATAATTGCATTTATTGATATGGTAACAAGTGGTAAGTTACAATTATTAGAAAAGAGAGCTAATGCTGGATATGATATTGATGATAAAGACTATGCAACTAAAATGTTACCATATATAAACACAGATTTACTAATGGAAGAAATATCTAATTTAAAAATCAAGCAATTATCTTCAGGAAAATATTCAATTGAAAAGACAATATCACGTATTGATAAAGACAGATTTTCTGCTTTAGCTTATGGATTATGGTATATAAAAACATTTGAAGATAATATATATCAAGAAACAGAGATAGATGCAATGAAGTATTTATTTATAAATTAATAATTAAAATATAAATTTACTCAATTTTATTTGAGAAAGAAGGTGATATTTTGACAACAGAAAATGGTGAAGTTATTGATGCTAAATATGAAAGTTTAGATTTTGATTTTAATAAATTTCTTAACTCTAGTACAATGGGAACGAGTATATTGAATAATCCAGTTTGGGCAAATTCAATTTTAAAAACAGTAACATCTTCTCCTCAAAAGTATAATAGAACAAAATTAAAAATTTATTTACAAAATCCAGTTTATCATGAAAAAGAGTTAAAAGATTTTGGACAATATTTATATAATTCTAATATGTTTTTTAAAAGATTAGTACATTATTTTGGAGATTTATTAGATTTTAGATATATTATTATACCACAAAATCCTGATAATAGTGTTCAATTTAAGAAAGCATATAATAAAATATTAGATTGGTACAATAAATTTAATGTTGTTTATGAATTTAGAAATATGATGCACACTATTATTTTAGAGGATGTTGCATTTTATTCTATAAGGGAAAATGATGATATTATAACATTACAGAGATTACCTACAGATTATTGTAAGATAGTAGGGAAAACTAATTTAGGATATAAATTTGCTATTAACATGTCATTCTTTTTACAATCAGGAATTGATGTAAATTCATATTGTGAAGAAATTCAAGATGCATATTGGAAATATATAAGTGGAAAAGGGAATATAGAATATTTTCATGTAACATTAGACCCTACGAAATCAGTATGTTTCAAGTGGGATGAATCTTTTGCAGGAATAATGCCAGCATTATTAGGGATTTATTTAAATTCATTAGATATTGTTGAGTATCAAGACATACAAAAAGCAAAAACTGAATTAGAAACTTGGAAAATGGTATTACAAAAAATACCAATGCGTAATGATAAGGATTCAAAACGCAATGACTTTTTAATTGATGAAGGAACAGCAGGAGCATTTCATACAAATGTTAAATCAGCATTACCAGAGGGTGCTAGTGTCATAACAAGTCCTATGGATATTTCAGCTATCAATTTTGATAACTCACCAAATAGTGAGGATATTGTAGGTTATAGTACTCAGCAATTTTGGGATGCATCTGGTGTATCACCTATGTTATTTGGTGCTCAGAGCAAGTCAAGTGTGGGTGTGCAAAACGGTGTTAAAATTGATGAAGCATTTGTAACATTAATGTATCAACAGTGTGCTAGATTTTGTAATTATCATTCTAATGTTAACAGCAAGAAATATAAGTTTTTTACAGATTTTCTAAACAGTACTATTTTAAATAAAAAAGAACAATTTGATAGTGCAGTACAGGGATTGCAATATGGGATGCCAGTAAGTTTAATGGGACATGCTCTAGGATTAAGAGCAGGAGATTTGGATAAATTAAATTTATTAGAAAAATACACAGGTTTAAAAGACAATTTAGAACCTGTTCAAACGAGTCATTCAAGTAATTTAGAGGATAAAAAGGGTAAACCTGAAAGTGATTTAAACGACTTAACTGATTCAGGTATGCAAACTAGGGAGCAAGAACAAAATAAAGAGGAATTATAGAGGAGGATATTATGAGAATAAATAATATAAAAAATTTAGCTACAAAATTCACTAAAAATAATTTTTATTATTGTAATGATTCTACTCGAAAATTATTAAATTCATGTGGAATATTTGAAGTTGGAACATGTTTATCAGATGATAATGAAATCCAATTTGTATTTTTCAATAATGAACAAATAAAAAATATTATAAATAAAAAATAATATTTATTTTTATAATAAACCTCTTAATAATAATGAAAGGGGGAGATTATTACGTGAGAGATAATACTATAATGAGTTTTGAAGTACAAATTGATGGTTATGAGAAGATTAATTCTTTATTTGCTAAAGCATATTGTAAAATTGGTTATGCTGGTATTAATAGAAATGGTTCATACATTAAGAAAGAAACTTTTCAAAAAGCAATTCCTTCATTATATTATGCACCTGTAGTTGGAGAGTGGATAAAAGATAAAAATAATTTTGGTGGACATGGTGGTAAATTAGAAATCACTTCAAATGAAATTAATTATATTGATACAACAATGCCATATGGATGTGTAGGTGCTTATGATGATTTAAATTCACGATGGGAATTAGGAACTGATGGTAAAGAATATTTTACTGTAGATATTTATTTATGGACTCATAAGTTCCCAGAATTGGAAAAGACAATTAATGAGAGTTCTAATCAGAGTATGGAAATCAATGTAGTTAGTGGATATCAAGCAGTAATTGATAAGCAGAATGTATTTGTCATTGAAGAACTGGAATTCAGTGCATTATGTATATTAGGTAAAGACACTGAAAACCTAGAAAACAATGTAGAACCATGTTTTGAAGATTCAGAGATTATTGCATATCCATCAAAAGAAAATTATTTTAAAGAAGATTTCAATTTAATGATAAAAGAATTAAAATATTCCTTATCAAATTCTACTTTAAGTTTCAATAAATGGGTTGATAGAATAATTGATAGTAAAAATTTAATGGAGGTGGATAGCAGGATGAAAAAGGTTAACAAGACTACTGAAAATTTTAGTGCAGAACCAGAAACTACAAATGCAGAAGTTCCAGTAATTGTTGATGATGCCACTACAACAGATATGGGATGTAAAACTGAAAATGCTTCAGTTGAAAACCTAGAAGAATCAGCAGTTACAGTTGAAGTAGAAGTTACAACAGATTCAGATGAAACAAGTGAAACTGAAACTGAAACTGAAACAACTGAAGATATGAGTGTAGAAACTGAAAAAGCAACAGCATCATTTGAAGTTATTGATAACACAATTAAGGAAGACACTAATGAAAATACTATAGATAATTCAGAAATGACAAAAAAGTTTGAAGAATTAAATAGTAATTTTATAGAATTAAAAACTAATTTTGATTTATTATTTGAGGAAAACAACATATTAAAATCTAAATTAGAAGCAAAAGAATTAGAAGAAAAACAAGCTACAATAGATAGTATATTCGCAAAATTTGGGAATATGTTGTCTGAGGAAGATATAAAAGATATTAAAACTAAAGCTATTGATATGGAAACATCTGAAATAGAAGGTCAGTTATATGCAATTTATGGTAAGAAAATGGCTAAATTTGATAATAAACCAAATGGGTTAATTGAATTAGGCATTGTACCAGAAATAAAAAAAGCAGATACAGAAAAAGAAAATTTTGATGTTTTTATGAAAGCTAAAAGTGAAATTAATAAATAATTTTAAAGGAGGAATTTAAAAATGAGTGTAATGGTTAGATTAGATAAATGCCAAGCGATTTATGGTGGAAATATTACAAGCGTACAATCTGCTGGTGACTTAGAAAATGGTTCATTTGTCAATTTAGGTGGGTTAATAAGTGGACAAACTGATGTATATGAAACAGCTACTCCATCATCAACAAATTTTGATGTTGAAGAAGTTTTATTGGTATATACTCCAGAGGTAAATTACGAACCAGGCAAGACTTTGAAAGATTTTACAAATCTTGCTGACCAACCTTCAAGAGCTTATCATTTATCAGTTGGTGATGTTATCACTATTACTGATGATGGCTTAACTGGAACAACTGTAGTTAGTGAATATGTTATTCCTGCAACAGGAAGTTTCAATTTAGTTGCTGCTTCAAGTTTAGGTACAACAACTAGAATGGGTGGTAAAGTTATTGAAAAAGGATACTTTGGATATTCTGGTTCAGGATATTCAAAAACTGCATGTACTACATTTAGAGTAGTAAAAGCTTAATAATTAAAATTTAAATGAAGGAGGAATGTTTTATTATGGATGCAATTGTACAAATGGCTTTAAAATTGTTTGAAGGCACTAGAAATCCTGATGCCTTAAAATTTTCATATGATGAAAGTAATCAAATCTTTACTGATAAGTTAATTAAAGATTCAGTAGAATATGCTGGATTGCCTTATACTGCTGGAATGAAAATGGATTATTCACTCTATACACACCCATTGGTTCAACATAAATTGTTCAACTTAATCGGAGCTGCAATAGATGCAATATTACCAAAATTACTAACTAATCAATTTGATTCTTTTATTGATGTTAGAAATATGGCATGGGGAGATAAACTATCTATAGAAGTAACTTCATCTGATATCTTTGCTGTTACTAAAGTTTCACAGGGTAACGTAAACGTTCGCAGACAGAAATTAGATAGGAGAGCAATTAATCTTACACCAATCATGAGAGAAGTAAGAGTTTATGAAGATTTATATAGACTTTTAGCTGGAAGAATGGCTTGGGGAGATTATGCTCAGAAAGTTGCATTAAGTTTTGTTAATGCAATTCAAACTGATGTTTATACAGCATTATATGATAGTTATGATGGAACTGAATCTACATATTTTGCAACTGGTTCATTCAGTTCAACTACATTCACAACAATGGCAGAACATGTAAAAGCTGCTAATGGTGGTGTACCTGTAGTTGCTTGGGGCACAAAATTAGCTTTAGCTAAAGTAAACGCACATACTGGTTATACTGCATATCCTGGATTAAATTCCCAAAATATGCTTGATGAGTATAATACAATGGGATTCTATGGTAAATTCCAAGGAACAACATTGTTACAAATTGACCAAGCACATGTTGCTAATACTGATACTTTTGCTATATCAGATAGTTTCATAATTGTTACTCCTATGGGAGTTGACAAACCTGTAAAATTAGGGTTTGAAGGAAATACAATTATAACAGAAAATAGTTTAAATAAAAATGCAGACCAATCTTTGGAATACACAATGCAAAAAATGTGGGATACTCAGATACTTACTGCTGGAAGATATGGTATTTACAGAGTTTCTTAATAATTAAAATATAAATGGACAGTTATAATCTAGCTGTCCATTTATAAATAATAGAACAAAAGGAGATTATATAATGGCAAGAGCTAAAACTAAAAAAACATTTACAGATGATATAACAGAACCAGTAAAAATGAAAAGAGAAGTTAAACTAACTGATGAAGTATTGGTAATGAATAATACTTCTGGTCAATTAGTAATGATATCTACATCTACTAGGAGACAATGGATTTTAAAAGATTATGGTAAAAAAGCTAGAATGACAGTGAGTGATATTATTGATATTACTAGTGACCAAGCAATAATATTTGAAGATGGTTGGGCGTTAATTCTTGATGATGATGTAGTTACATATTTAAATTACAATGATATTTATGATAATTTAATTACACAAGAGAAAATGAACAATTTATTAAAACTAACTATTAAAGAATTAAATGTTTTACTTCCTAAACTTCCTAAATCATTAAAATTAGATTTCGCAAGAATTGTAACAAAAAAGATAAAAGATGGTGAGATTGATTCAAGAAGTAAAATAGAAGTATTTAAAAAACATTTAAATTTTGAAATTAATTAAGGGGTGTTAAAAATATGACAACACCGTATAGTAATATATTTGAAAGATTTGCTAATTCCCTTCAAGATTATGAATTAGATGCATTATATGTTATGTCTGAAGATGATTATGAAAGTTTTTTAATTGGTTTTCTAAAAAAAGCTACAGTTAAATTTAAAAAATGTTCAAATGATTTAACTGATAGAAATGATACAACTAAATTATTTACAGATACCTTAACAGAAGAAGAAGAAGAAATTTTAAGTACTCTTATGACTGTTGAATGGATAAATAGAGAGACTAACAGATTATTAGATATAAGAATGGGATTATCTGATACAGATTATAAAAGATATTCAGAAGCAAATAACTTAAAAGAAAAAAGTGCAAGATACAAACAATTAAAAATAGATGCTGATAAATTGATAATAGATTATACTTATGACAATGCAGATTTAACAGCTTTGGGGTGATAATATGGAAAACAATTTTAAAAACAAATATGGAGGTAGTTTATCTGAAAAGTCACTTCAAGAATATTTTAAACACCTAATTAATAGGATATGGAAAATACTTCCTATGAAGGAACAAAATTGTTTAACTTTAGATAAATATTTATTTAATTTAAAAATTGAACTTGTAGGTGGAGAAGAGATGCTATTAAATAATGGTTTATTTGTAGAATTAATTTTCAATTTAGAATCATTAAATAATTTAACTTTAAAAGATGAATACAAGCCACAAATTTTTAAATGTATAAACATATGTGAAAAAATTATAAATAATTTAGGGAGGTGAACGCATTATGGCATATGATGCTTATAATGCCATTTTGTCTGTTAGAAACTCCTCAACTAGAAAAGAATATAGAAGTCAAACACAAGCTATGTTAAATAGTGATTTTACTAGGGCTAGTGATTATTGGGTAGTTAGTTTAAAAGAAAGAGACACAGATACTTTAAATGATATAGGGGTAAGAATATCAGCTTGGTACACTCCTACAAGTGCTGATTTAACTATTCATGACAATATTAAAAAAATCACATTTCAAGATATTGACCAGAAGATATATTTAGGTGATATTTTTGAATTTGAAGGTTACAGATGGATGGTAATAATTACAGATAATATGGCTAGTATAACACAAAGTTGTGCTGTACAAAGATGTAATACAAAATTAAAATTTATAGATTCTACATTAGATGTAATGCCCTCAACTCCTAATGAAACACAATATTCTATTGATGCAATCATGGATGTAAAAATTTATATACCTATTGAAGATAGATATTTATTATTACCTTCAAATACTATGGTTGTAAAAATACCTAATTGTGCAAATTCCAGATTAATAAAAGATGCTCCACAAGGGACTCGTTTCTTATTAGGAAATCCTTTAAGAGCATGGAGAACAATTGCTATTGATAGTATAACAGAGGTATTTCAAGATACTGATGGGGATGATACTAATGGAATGATATCTATGAAGCTACAATTAGATAGTATAAACGCAAGAGTGGATAATATAACTCATGCACTAGCTAAACAATACACTTAAAGGGAGGTAATATTGAATGAGTGATACTACTATAATACATTTAGATAAGTATTTAAATTCGATTCTAGATAAGATATATACAAGTCAAAATTTATGTAAATATTTATATTATGATGTAAAAGACCCTTTATCTTATTCTGACTTTGCTGATACAAGTATATTGTTTACTGAGACAGATAATAAAAAAATATTCACAACACCATTTTCTATTGATAATGCAGACATACAAAAATCTACTTTAACAATTAACATTAGTGATTCAACAGTTGTTCCAGATAATGTTTTCTATAAAAATATTAAAGTGGATTTTTATATAATAAGTAATGTTAGGTTATGGGAATTAACTGCTAGTGCCGCAAAATATACTGCATTGAGGACGAATGCTATATTACATGAATTAAGTTTGTTATTTTTAAGAACTGAAACAATAGGTATTGGATATAACCAATATTCAAATGTAGAACGTTTTTATCCAAATCAATGGTTTGCAGGATACGTTTATTGTCTTGATGGTATAGATTTTGTAACGAGTTAGGTGAGAATTAAATGAATAATGATAATATAAATATGCCAAACTGTTTATTGGGTAAACCTATTGAAATTCCAACATTAGGATTGATTTATCCTTTAACTATAGATGAAATTTTAGAAATTGGAATGACAAGATATAATCAATATTTAAGTCTTTTAACAATTACCACTGATGATATCCTTAATATGATTGAAATTGAAACAGAAGAAAGAATTGAACCTTTTGAATTTTTATTATTAAATGCTATAATGCATGAAGATTTTAAAAAAGAAATTCTTGATGCGTTATCATTTCTATTAAAAAAAGATATAGGTGTAAGTGAAGATGGATATTTCTATATTGGTCACATAAATGATTGTATATGTATAAATATATCAAATTTTGGATTAATGATGGACATTATTTGTTATCAAAATTGTATAAGTAAAGATAACACTGAAGTGAAAGCAAAAAATGCAAAACAAAAAGAGTTTATGAAAAGATTAAAGGAAGTTAAATCAAAATATAATTTAGATAAAAATGATATTGATTTAGAAATTTCTAATATAATTTCTTCTGTTTGTGCAAAACACCCATCAATAAATCTATTAAATGTGCATAAATTAACTATGTATCAATTGATTGACCAATTTAAAAGACTGAATATGATTGACGAATATTTTATTAATGCAGATGCATTAATACATGGTGCTTCACAAGATGATGTGCAAATTAAACATTGGGCATCAACACTATTAAATACGTAACAATAAATATTAAGGAGGAATCTAAATGGCTTCAAAACAATTAGCAATTAAAGAGGTATTAAATTTTAATGTTTTTGATTATACAACTGGAGAATCTATGTTTTATGTAGATTACGCTGGTATGTCAACAATTGAAATGACAGCAGACCGTCTTGACCTTAGAGGAGGGCAGGGAAATTATAAATTAGTTTCTTTTGACCATACCAAAAATGCTACCATGAAATCAGAATTACCATTGGTGGATTTGGAATTTATTGCCTTATTAACAGGTAAAGATTTAGCTGTTGAAACAAGAAATATTCCAAAAAGAGAGGTACTAACTGCTACATCACAAATAATTAATTTATCT
>Ga0307376_10006418_pt1 | contig 10403 bp, 21 predicted proteins | sample TR2MG_FD_202536 | JGI IMG/M metagenome (GOLD analysis project Ga0307376, IMG submission 202536) | Soil microbial communities from Risofladan, Vaasa, Finland - TR-2 | ecosystem: Environmental > Terrestrial > Soil > Coastal area > Acid sulfate soil | place: Finland: Risofladan, Vaasa | collected...
CGCAGATCGGCAGACAGGACGATCACGAGCCCGCCCCCGCGCTTGCGGGGCTCGACGGACTCGACGCGCCTCCACCCCATCGCGTAGCGGGCGACATCGCATGTCGTGCCTCGCCAGCCGTGGTAGCGCCTGATGTTGTGATTCATGTTCCCGGGGATCGCGTCCGGGTACATCGCCGCACCATCCTCGCAGCCGGCCCGCGTGGACATCGACAGACAGCCCTCGTCTCCTATGCGGACTGGGCGGCTGTGGTAGTCCGCGTCCACGATATAGAAGGCTAGGTCGATGTCCAGGTCGTCGTAGTACTCTGCCCGCAGCTCGATGCGGATCGTCCCGTCACGGCGCTCTGTGATATGCATGTCTAACCTCCTTCACCATTTCCGTCGGAGGGTGTAGGGTAAACAGAAAACCCCCGAGGACCGTGTCCTCGGGGGTTTGATGCGACACAAATTATCTTCGTGGACGGCGTAAGTCTAGCCGTATCCACTGGCCGGTTGCGGAGTCGTACGCCGCAACCCACTCATATATCGCCTCAGGTTCAAAGGTCGCGGCCACTTGGCCACTTCACCACGAAGATCCACCTCGACACCTTCGAGGAGTCCAACGATCAGCAGTATCAACATCGTCAACTCCTTTCCGTGTCTCTCAGGCACGCCGTCCTTCACCATCTCCGTCGGCCTCTGTAGGGTCAGAAACCTCGTCCGATAGCATATCGAGGTATTCGTAGTCTCCGGCAAGCTCGAAGTACGCCGTCACGGCCTCCAGAGGATCGACCGGAAGTTCTTGCCCCTCCTCGGCGTAGTCGGCCCACCATTCCTCGGCGTACTTCCTGACCTTGGCGTAGACCTCACCCTCGGTCAAGCCCGCGAATACGTCCGATCCATGCTTGTGATGCAGCACCCCGATATGTATCGTCCTCATTACTCCCTCTTTTCCAGTTTCTTCAACTCTTCCAGCGACACCGTCGATGTTGAAACACGAACATCGGTGTGCTTCGGAGTGCATGACCACCTGACTCCACTCGGAGTGATGTGCATTTCGTCGTACTCAGTCCGCTCGGATTCGACCCCGATGTCCTCGGGGATTTCCACGCGAACGGGCTCGGTAACATCGGAGAGGGCGAAGACTCGGTCGGCCTCGCTATCAGTGATAAATTCTGCGTTGCCCCAGAAGACCATCTCTGTCAAGTCTTCGTGGTCGTAGCAGAGATGCGCGAGAAGCTCGATGTACTTCTGAATCCGTTCGATGTCGATCTCGATGAGCGCGTAGTCGCATCCCATCGTCGAATCATCGTTGCCTTCCACCGAAGCCGGAATGAGTACGTGCATCAGATTCCTCCCATCGTCAGAATGCCTGCCCACGCCATTGCCGCCCCGATTCCCGTAGCACGAGTCCGGCGCTGCTGCGGAGGACCGTTATGGAAGAATGTAACTGTCGTGCTCGCTTCCCACATGCAGCACTTCTTCCACTTCCGACCGCTCCCGCACATGCACTTGCCATTCGGCGGGAGATCGAGTCGTTGATGACAGACCACGTTGACACACTCCATCTTGGCGAGTTCGATGACTTTGTCCTGAAGAGCCTCAAGCTCTTCAGGAGACTCAGCATTGATCCGTATCACCCTCGTTGACATCGGTGCTCCCTTCACCAGTTCCGTCGGTCGGTGTAGGGTCCAATCGACTGGACTACTTCTTCGCCATTAGCTTACCTTCGCTTTCTCGCGGTTTGCGAGAAGGGCTTTCCGGTACGCCTTCAGATCTTCGGCAATCAGTTCACTGAGCCGCTTGACGAGCCACTTCGCCGCCAGTTTGTCCCCCCGACCACGGAGCTTCGGAGTCCATTCGGTCCGCTTGGCAGTGTCGGTCGTGTCGTAGAAGTACTTCCGGCAGTCAGGAGCATCCCAAAGCTCGTCGCTAGGATGATTCGTCGTGTAGTTGAATTGATCCGGTCGGCCAACGATGACGAGTGCGCCATCGCAGCTTCGGCCCTCACTGAAAACACAGGCAGCCCGACCGACCACGTCCTTGCTGGCCTGAATCCAGTAGCCCTGCTCGCGTCCGTTCGCCCAGCACTTGAGCCAGCCTTCCCACTGCTTCGGCCATATCTTCCGAAGCTCTTTGAGAATCCGGTCGGCGTGCTTCAGGTTCTCGCTCTTCTCGATCTTGCCTTTGCCACTCATGTCTTCCTCCTTCACCTCTTCCGTCGGCTCGTGTAGGGCTAGCTGACGTCGAAGTGCTTCATCATGGTGGCGAGGAGATTATCGTAGTCGCCCGACATCGCCTCTTTCATGACGGAGGCGGTCTCTTCCTTCGGCCACCCAGCTTCCTTCGCGGCTCGCTAGGCAGCGCCCAAAATCCCGAAGGCGTTCCCATCGTTTCCGATCAGCTTCGGCTTTTTCTTCGTAGTGGGCATGGCCCCTCATTTTTCTGTGCTTCCAGAATCTCCTCGGTGGACTTCATCGAACGAGCGTTTCCCCACGGAATCGAGTCGCGCCACGCCGTCGGAATCTGCGCCTTGGCGGTGATCTCCCTGATGTTGAGCTTCGTGTAGATGTGATTCGACCTAAGCTCTTTCGCGGCAAACGTCGTCACCGCGAAATCGCTCGGAGCATCGCTCGACGCGATCATGACTTCTACAGTCACCTTCGCCAGATATAGTCGCATGTCGTCCTCCTCACCAGTTCCGTCGGTGACTGTAGGGCTACTTCTTGGGCTTTCGGACCAGCCGGAACCCCGTCGCGTCGGCCCAATCGCGAAGCAGTCGTTCCTGCGATTCGGGTGTATGATGGGTGCTCCCGAACGCCCGATGAACGACTGTCGCATAGTTGCCGCCAACGGCGATGAGATTCGTCTGGTCCGCATGACCCCTGCCTCGATAGGGGACGGGGCGAGGGTGAGGCTACTCCTCGATCTCCTCAGCCAGATGCGCGAGATCCGGGGGGAGATTATGCTCGTTGGCGAGTAGCCACCTGGTGGCCTCGTGCTCGGACACCCACTCACAGTGGTCCCGCGATCCCTGCCACTGGCTCCAGTGGAGGATGTAGTACCTGCCCTTGCGGCTCTTATACAACCGCTCGTGGGTCCACTGCGACCCGGTTGCCTTGCTGCAGGTGTTGCGCCCGTCGAAGTAGGTGTCTTCATCCCACATCAGCACCGCCTTCTCCGGGTTGATGATCGTCCCGTCTTCCATCCGATACTTCATTACATCCTCCTCCTGCCCGTGTGGGCATTCAGTCGCGGCGTAATTGCCGCAAGTGTGTGCTACTGCCCGTTTGGCACTGCCCTGCCCCGGCGCTCGCCTGACGGTATCTCCTCAAGCGCGATCCGCAGGTCATTCACTGCCCCGGCCAAATCGCCCGATTCCCAAGCTGCTACAACCGCCAGCCCCGCATCCTGCACGGCCTCGTGGAATGCAATCAGCGACTCCAATTCCGCGATATACTCCGCGTCTGCGCAATCGTGCTTATCCGCCATGCTTCATCCCTCCTGGCGCTTTGCGCTCACCTACATCATTCATCAAGCTCCTTCAAAATTTCCGTGATTGACTCCCGGAGCATCAGCAAGGATGCCCTGACCATCAGATTGACCCCGGGATTCTGGTCACTGAGCGTCCGAATGTGCGAGCACATGCGCCGCCAACGGTATCCCTCGCAGTCGCAGTAGATCAGGCCGTTACGACTGAGCCTGACTTCATGGATCACGCTGGGATCGCTGTTGCTCGGCACCGTCGCGATCACACCGGGGGTCAGTACGACCTGTCCGTTCGCCGCCATGTTTGAATCTCCTTTCACCTATTCCGTCGGATGGTGTAGGGGGTTAGTGCGGGAGCACGCAAGTCAACGACCCCCGCATGCACCGGGTGCACGACTTGCAGCTTCCCGGGCATACCCGGTATCCCGTGGGAACCTCAGCCGCGCTCCGCACGAACTTGAACTCACCGTGTACCTTGAAGCCCGAACCGTTGACGATCAGCGAGTCGACTCTGGAATAGTCCAAGTCGCTTCTCGCCGTGTAGCAGTAGACCTTGATCCCAAGGTCTTCCAGTCGGCGAGCGATGGAACCGGCCTTGTTTACGTCGGCCTGCGTCCTGAAATCACCCGATTCATTGAGCCGGAGCGCCGTCGTGTCGATTCTACGACGACCTACGACCTGTAGGAACTGCGTCGCGAACTCGGAAGAAGTCAGCGAGTCCCATAGCTTTTCCTGCCGCCGCCGATAGTTGAGCGGTCCGGCGTAGAATTGCTCGTCGCGGAGCGCATAGCACTTGTGGCCTGCGTTGACCACCTGGCACAACCCGAGCTTGCGACTCGGGCAGTCGGTGGCCGAACAGATGTTGAAGATGGCCGTCGTGCCGGGAAGCTTCTTATTTCCGAACCTGATGTTTTCGCGATTCTGGAGCATATCATGCCCTCCTCACCATCTCCGTCGGATGGTGTAGGGGAACATGACGACCGACCCCCGGGGGCGAGACTTGGGGGTCGGTCACGAAGAAGTGCGTATGCGCACATACGCATACGCGGGGACGGTTAGCTGGCGATCGCTGCCGAACGTCCGGCGGACGTTTCAGGATGGATCTGCGGAGTGTCCTTCGGAATGACGTAGTCACCCTTGTGGCGGTCTCGCAGTTCTGCGATCTTCGAGCGATTCCAATTCTGGATCATCGAGTAGTAGCCGACGATGCGGGTGATGTGAGTCATGATTCGAGGAGGGCGTGCTCCTGTCACGACTGCAAACAACTCGTCCCACGAATGATCTTGAATCGCAGAAACGGCGATGGCAAACTTCGCATCCGTTGGCCGATGCCGAACGATGGCAACGTCGTCAGCAGGAGTAGCACCGTCCCTCGAAGCCATCCACTCAAGATCTTTGCATTCATTCACACGAGTGTAGAAATCCCGGCCGTTCATTCGAGTCCCCTTTCAACGCAGGCCGGTCATGGTACTCCTACGATCAGGAGACGCAATAGATGCCATACTACTGCAGCAGGAATGTGCCCGACAGACACGCAGCAACCCGTGCCGCGTGTTGGCGTTAGAAGAAAGTTGGGAAGAAAGTACAGATAGTTGCTCTTATATTCGAGACGGATCTACTTCGAGTCGTCGATTCGAGCGGGAAAGAAGAGCGGATCGTCGAGTACCCATTCGCCTGAGTTCTGCGCTGTAATTAGGTCTACACGAAAGTCTATGATCCCTTGCTTCATGAGACGAATGAGGAGCGTCGCATTCGCGAAGCTGGGAAAATCAACGAGAGAAAAACCACCGCCGGTCTCGCGATACGCTCGCCTTCCATCGACGGTCTCATTCATCCAAACGGTGATCGTTTCTCGAAGAGCTTCACGAAGCGCCTCTTCGGTGGCGAGCGTCTCCGGCACGGAAGCCGTCACAAGTGCGATCATGGAATCGCCTTCGCGCATCACGATGAACTGCACGTGTTCGAGTTGGATATCCGCGCTCATGTTTTTTCCTTCATCAGTTCAGCGTACTGCTCTGCCCCGAAAAGATCTCTCGATATCAGAAGGCTCGCATGAACGGCGCTGGCACCCGTTGCGAGACAGTCGAGTGCGTGCATTCGCTCGATCATCTGAAACCACTCTCCAATCATACGCGTGAAGTGCGGTTCGAGTAGTTCGGATGGGATGTAAGGAAGATCGCTCATTTCTTGCCTCGAAGCGCCTTCGCGATCTTGTCTCGATGTTCGAGAAACCAGACGCAAGCGAAACGATTGTTGCGCATGAAGTCCAAGTCAGATTCAAGATAGCCGTCTGGCTCATTCTCGTAGTACGGACGACGAGGCTCCACCTTAGGGACTTTCATGCCGTCTTCTTCGATCCTTTGACGCCCACCTTCTCGATGCTGACGAGTTCTTGCTCGTCTACGCAGGTGAAGGGAAAAAGCGACATCTTCTTGAAGAGCATCGCTGCAAACTCTTCCCGACTCACATCGAGGTCTCGCCACTCGGAATACTCGAATTCGACAACCATTCGAGCCTTCACGGTAACCTTGCGTCGCGGTCCGGCTCGCCCACTCATGTCTTCACCCCTTCCATCATCTTCCTCCATCCGTGCTCGTCGTTATGCGCTCGAATCTCTGCGCCACGAGACGCCAATGCATCCCAGCCAAAAGTATCCTGCCGCTTTGGATCTTCGAACAATGCGAGCATCACATTTGCCTCGAAGAGCGCTTGATCTTCGGGAGCAACGTTATCCTGCATATATGCCTCGAAGTCAGCATCGATCTTGGCCGCGATGAACAGACTCATGCTACTGCATCCCCAACGTGCTTCTTGCTGAACTTGACTTGCTCCGGACAGCCACTGTCCTCGAAGATCGCGTCTCCGCACAGAGGCTTCAGCGACACGACCTTGATCGCCTTGATCTTGCGTGAGCCCACATGCAGCCCGCTTGTCGCCAGATACGTCTCTCCGACGACCAGCTTCTTGGTGCGCTTCGCATGATACGCTCGCACCTTCGCTCGCCACTCCGGGCACTCTTCGGGAGCCATTTCGAGATACCCCAGCGGGCACGAGTAGTAATAGGGGTGCATGGACTCGCACATGTCCTTGTATCCCCAACAATAGGTTGTGCCCTGACTCCTGTTGTACGAAAGCAGATAGCAACCTATGAAGGTCGATACGATTTCGTGGGTCGCGTTGACCGTGACAGTCTGCACTGTCCAGAGGACGCCCCGGTAGTTATTCCCACGATAGCAGTGAGCGACACAATCCCACGTCCGCGTCTCGCCAGCCTGTGCCATCGTGAGGTGCTTGATTAGCCCCTGCTTCGTCGAGTGGCCGAATGTCCATCCCATGTTATGCTCCCTTCACCTATGCCGTCGGAGCCTGTAGGGGGACAACACCAAGCCGCGTCAAACATGCGGCGTGATCCGCTGCCAGCTTCTTGGCCTCGGCCATATTCGGAGATCGTGACTTCAACGCGAATGGTGCGAATGTCTTATCCAACCACGTCATTGGATGATTTGTCTTGAAGTATCTGATGAATCGCTGCCATGCAGCATCGCTCCACGTCGGTGTCCACGAGCCGGACCGGCAAATGAACACGATGTCGAAAAACTCGATACGAGGAATCTCATACATGATATCGACCTTCAGCCCGGCGGGAACGGGGACGCCTTCCTTTCGTTCCGGCAGCGCCTTCCTCCACTCCGGGTACACCAAGCGATAGTCGGAGAGAAGACCTTCCTCGAACGCCTTCAGAGCCCAGTTTCCACAGTTGTCTTCCTGCATCCCATAGCCCAGATCGTGGTGGGCGTCGAAGTTCCAGATCGTTGAGTTGGCGAGATTGTTCGCCCGGAGGAACTCCAGTAGAGAGAGGTGACTCTCACAGACGATCAGGAGTCGCGGGGGAAGCCAGTGAGCGAAGCGCTTCCAGAAGCCCCGCAAGCGACCCTTGTCCGGTTGCATAATCTCAATGGCAGACTCGCCGGTGAACAAGCTACGCATTCCGGCCCGCAAGCCCCAAATGGCCTCAGCGAAGAAGGTGCTCTCTCGATGGCCCCAGTCGAATTGCGCGGTGTCACAGAAGAAGAAGTCCCAGTCTACGCTCAAAACGTGCATTGTCTGCCTCCTCACCAGTACCGTCGGCAGGTGTAGGGGGACGATCAGAAGGTGCGAACGGAGTCACCTACAACCACGGTTGTAGGAGGACAACTGGGATTGTGGTCACCCGCGCAAACGGTGATGGCTACTCGTCGAGGTCGATCCCGGACTCGGCGATGGCGGCGGAAAGCGCGTCGCGCAGTTCCTCGAATCGGTCGCTCTGCGTCGCGATCCGACTCCCCTCTTCGGCGTAGGTCTCGATGGCGTTCAGTTTCACGAGAGACTCGGCCGTCTCAGGGTCAATTATCGTGTCGCCAATATCGAGGGAATCGACGAGGTCTTTCAGTTCAAGTAGATCGAATTCGATTCCCTCGATATCGACGATATGCTCAGTGACGATGCGGGGACGGCTGTCGATGGTGATAATCAAGTGAGGTCGTCCTTCTTAATCATCGCCTGCTTCTTGATGTCGACTTTCAGGGAAACGGTCTCGGTCGCAGGCGTCGCTTCGGTAATCTCGGCGATCTTGGCGTCGCCGACAATCTCGGCGAGGAACGTCTTCCAGTTCGGCGAGCGGCGCATCGACTTCTGAAGCTTTGCGGTGATGTCCCCCCGCTCGACCGTCGCCCCCTTTTCAAGGCTCGTCTTGATTGATTGCTTCAGCCAATCGAGACGATTCTGCAAACGGAAGTACTCCACGAGTACCGACTGTGGAACTTCGTCGAAGATCTCAAGATCTTCCTCTTCGATTTTCGCCATGATCTTCCTTTCGTGAACTACGGAACTACTGACTTCGGGGTTGCATCAAATTCGCGATGCCGCCGCCACGCACGCGCTCGCGAAGTATCTCGGCGGCGATCTCGCCGATTGCTTTGTCGTTGTTCCAGTCGCGCTTTAGCGCCCGGCGGTCACACATACGTATAATGGCCTTCCGCGTTTCTTGCCACGTCGCAATGAGGCGATTCCCGCCGGTATCTCCACGAAATGCGAACATCGGCATAAACACGTTGATCGCCGCATTCGTCCAATTAAGAAACTGCATCCACGTAATCTCTTCGGACTTCAAATACTGGTCAATCTCTTTTGCCTTGGCCGTCGAGCACTTCAGGTGGATCGCTATGCGCCCAACCTCAACGATGGGGCGATTGTACCAGACGAATAGCTTGCCAACTACGATGGCCGCGATTATCCAGAAGAGCATCCATCCGACAACCTCGCCAGACCATATGAATGCAAGCGTCACTAGAGCACCCCTCTCAGTCTCTACTAGGAGTGCGGAGCAAAGCAGGTTGACTAGGTACATCCTCACAGGAATTCTCCTTGTATCTGTCCTCCGGTTGAACAGTGAGGACACCGGCAGACCGTCCGCAGGTATTCCCACGAAAACGAATGCACCTGCCCGGGGGTGTCTCGCGACACGATACGAATGCCGTTGTCCTTGAGTTCAAGCATGACATTTCCGAAGTAGTCTATCTGGCACTCGGTCCGGTATAGTCTGATTGCTTGTGCCACTTGATTCTCCCTTCACCATCTCCGTCGGCGAGTGTAGGGGAAAGGGTAGGGGAGACCCCCGCCAAAGGGCCTCCCCCACGCTGGGATGGGTTAGCTTGTGGTAACCGGTTCCTCGTTCCGCTTCCGCTCGCCTCGCAGAATCTTTCCGAGCTGCGAGTAGAATCCGGTCAACAGGTCATTGAGTCCGTCGTACCGAACGAACGTTTCCTTAGGGACATACTGCAACGGGTCATTGGTCTGGATGCCAACGTGGATCGTCTCAATCCCCGAAGAGCGAATCCTCCTGATAACATCTCCCGCATGTTCCTCAAATCGCCTCGTCGGTGCGGGGTTGCCGCACGGTCCACCGTCGCACACCGTGATCAAAAGCTTCCGCTGTTCGCGGCGCTCGGCAAGTCGCTTCGCGGCCCACCACACGCCCTCTCCCTCGACGGTCCCGCCGCCCATATAGCCCGCAGCGGCGAAGAATCGGTCAAGCATCTCCTGACGTCGCGTCATCTCAAAGGGCTTGATCACGATCAGTTCAAGCGGACACTCTCGGTGATAGTAGACGTCCTTCACCGGTGGCACCGTGGTGCTGTCGCCGCGTCCGAAGCCCGTAGTAAATCCGACAACTTCGTAAGGCACCCGAACGAGAGACAACGTCTCACCAAGGATGTACCCAAGCTGTCCGCACAGATACATATTCTGCCCACACATCGACCCGCTCATGTCGAGCACGACTTGCACGGCGATGTTGAGCGCCGGTCGCTTCAGCTTCCGCTTGTATACTCGCTTGTCCCCGGTCGGGACTCGGGCGAGTCGCGTGTCGTCGATCTCACCGTGCTCACGGTCACTTATCCACAAGCGCCGACGTGACATGAGGTCCATCATGAGCCGACGCTGCAACGTTCCAAGCTTCGTCTTCACCTCGGAACGGAACTTGTCCTTTGACGAGGCCACAGGATACTGACGGTACGCGCCTAACGGAATATCCATTACCACGTCATTGCCGGTGTACGGAATGTACCCCGGGGGGCACTGACCGTAAGGGAGAGCGGCGCTGTCCTTTGGAGTCGCGGGAGCCAATTGCGACTCAAGCTCGGACTGTTCGCTATCAGAGACAGACTTGAAGTCATCCATCATGTCCTGCATCTCGCGCTCGGCCTCGGCATCCGACTTTTCCTCGGGCTTGTCGCCGTCGCTCTCGTCACCGTCCTCCGTATCGTCGCCAGATGCCTCGGACTCGTCCTCGTCTTCCTCATCCTCGTCGCCGTCCGACTTGTCACCCTTCGATTCGCCGTCCTCGTCGCCGTCTTCCTCGTCCTTAGAGTCACCGTCCTCGGATTCGCCGTCCTC
>Ga0307376_10006419_pt1 | contig 10403 bp, 5 predicted proteins | sample TR2MG_FD_202536 | JGI IMG/M metagenome (GOLD analysis project Ga0307376, IMG submission 202536) | Soil microbial communities from Risofladan, Vaasa, Finland - TR-2 | ecosystem: Environmental > Terrestrial > Soil > Coastal area > Acid sulfate soil | place: Finland: Risofladan, Vaasa | collected...
CGAAACAGCAGCACGATCCCGGAGGTCAACGCCCCAGGGCCGCGAATGGGGTTGATGCCGATCTGATAGTAGTGGACCTTCCCGTCTTGCTCGATCTCGAGAATCTCGTCTTCTTCGGAACCGGTCGGAGTTACTGTGCCACTCATCGACTCCTTGACCACCTCGTACAGGTCAGGATCGTTGATGATCTCAAGAAAGTGCTGCCCGTCCCGGTAACCCGCACCGATTCCCAGGTACTGTCGGGCTGCGGGGTTCGCGAGCACCACCCTGAGCTCCTCATCGAGGACGACGACACCGTCTTCGATTGAGCCGACAATTGCTTCGCTCTTTTGCTTCTCCGCAACCACATCCGCGATCTTGAGCTCAGAGGATGACTTGATGCGGCGAACCATCGAGTTGAAACTTCGCGTGAGCGTACCGAGCTCATCAGTGGAGGTCGGCTCGAGCTGTAACTCGTAACTGCCGTCCGCCACATTTGTGGTCGCCTCCGTGAGGCGGATGATGGGGCGTACAATAATACGTGATAGAACGATGCTGAATGTTGTTCCCAGGATGAGGAGGACCATCCCGACAAAACTCACCGAGAAGATCGCCCCCGAGGCTACCTGCTCGGCGTGTCCGCTCGCGGCGTACATCGTCGTCTGGTTCAGCGCCTTGAGTCCCGCAATCCCTTCGGCGACGCGGTCGCGAAGAGCGAGCAGAGTGCCGTGGTAGTAGACTCCCGCGGAAGCCGGATCCTCGCGCTCCATCGCGACTAAGCGGCCGAAACCCGCGTGGTAAGCACTGTACGCGCCACCCAGTCGGTCCGCCCGTTCGCCCTCCCCCGGGATGGTGATGTTATCCTTCTCCCGACCGTACCATTGATAGAAGATTCCGGTCTGCTTTGAGAACTCCGCTTGAGCCTCATCAACCCGACCGAGCAGCACGAGCAAGGACGCGCGGTCCTGAAGGCCCAGCGCCGCCGACATCTCATCCATCGCCAGGATGCTCCGGTAGTTCTCGCGCAGAATCGCACTCGTGGCGCTTCCCAGCCGCTGGAGGTTTGCCACCGACCAGAGAACCGTTGCGACGATGAGCAGAAGCAGTAACCCGTAGCTCGCGAGAACCTTTTGTCTGAGGGACCATCTCATTGAAGCCTTCCGTCACTGTGCGCGCTGCCTGCAACGCCAATGAAACGCGACATCACAGGCTGTCACCTGAAATCATAACACTCAAACCACCCGGCCGGAACCCCAGGCAATCTGACAGTAGTGTGCCGAAGATTGTTGATACTGTGAAGCCGCTCTGAAAAGAGGGCGATAATAGAGGGTATGCGGCAAGAAAAGGAAGCGCTACAGCCCACTCGCGGCTCTTTTCGCCATCGATTTGCCGTGATCCTGACCGGAGGCTGGGACCACGCCGCTCGGCGCTTCCAGAATCCACATCCTGTGGCGCGAATACATCCCCTTATATGTATATATTCTGGTTCCATACACAAGCTTCGGCACACTACTTATGAATTGCCGGCACGGCAGGAGGAGTGATCACCATAAAACTTGCTTTCAGCTCACTCGGCTGTCCTGAGTACAGTTTCAGACAGATTATTGATGCCGCGGTGCAGTATGGCTATCAGGCGGTCGGAGTTCGCATGGTGGAGGGCACCACCGACCTGCTTGGACTTCCGGATTTCTCCACGCGGCTTTCCGGAACGCGGGAGCTACTCGCGGAGAGTGGGATTGGTGTCCTGTCGGTCTCGACCGGGATCAGGTTCACCTCGGAGCTTGAGAGCGAGCGGGCGGCGCAGCTTGATCAGGCGAGGCGGCACATCGATCTTGCCGCGGAGCTTGGATCCCCCTACGTTCGCATCTTTGGCGGGCCGATAGAGCCTGAAATGGACCGAAAGGCCACCATGGCGAACATCGAGCACGGGTTCCGGCTGGCGGCCGAGCACGCTCGGGAGCGTGGGGTCACGGTACTGCTTGAGACTCACGACACCTTCGCGACAGGCAGGGCGTCGAAGGAGCTGATCGAGCGGATCAACCATCGATCGGTCGGTCTCATCTGGGACATACTGCACTCCTACCGATGCGGAGAGACCTTCGAGCAGACCCTGTCCGCCATCGGCGTCCACGTTCGGCACGTTCATCTGAAGGACTCGTCGGATTTCGACGAGAATCGGTTCGACCTGAAGCTGTGCGGCGAAGGGCGCCTTCCGATTCCCGAGGCGCTGCGCCTGCTCGACTCTATCGGCTACGACGGCTATTACGAGTTCGAGTGGGAGAGGGGATGGCACCCGCAGATCGAGCCCCCGGAGGTAGCGCTGCCGCACTTTGTCCGCTACATCACCGGGCTCAGGCAGTCACTTGATGAGAACGATAGGTCATGAGCCCCTTTGTCGCTGGCGCCGCACTTTGTGTCGGGCCATTCTATTTGGCCGGCATCGTCGACAGCAACGCTCGTGTTTCGGCGATCTCGGCCGATGAGAATGACCGTGCCTGGCCGGCTCAAGGGCTGCACGGCGGCCTGTGCCGGAGGTTGCTCCGGTAACAATATACGCCTTGCGCTATCCAGTGAAGCGGGCCGGGGAAAATAGCGGTAGTAGGAGGTATCCCTTGCGTATCGAGAGTGCCTGTGATCATTTCGCCCTTTGTCCGAATCCGATGGACGCGCCGGACCGAGAGAAAACTCTGCCTGTTGATGACCGCGGAGCGACTCGGTGGCTATCTGCCATCGCGGATTTTCCGGCTTCGTGCCCTTGTACACTCCTCGCTCTTTTGCAAGTATTGATCCGGCGCGAAGGAGGCTACGGGAAGCGGTGAACTGCGAACTGGTTCTATCACCTGCCGGCCGTCTGCACTTTGATGCAGGCGACGGGGCGGGCGCTGACGGGAGTGATCGATGGTTGAACAGGGTCTCCGCTGAGTTCCACCTCTCAGGGGCGGCCGGTCTTTTTGCGCTCGCCGCATCACGGCCTGAGAAGCCGCTCTCGGCGTCACTCTCTTTCTGGCGGGGGTTTGCCTCACGTTATCTCACCGAGCTCTGCCGCACGCCTGAGTCCGCGGCTGTCCAGATCGATGAGATTGCCGCTCCGGAGGAGTCTGACCTTGCGAGCATGCTTCTCTCGGCTCCGCCCATGGGCGGCGGTGAGTACCTTTCCCTTGATGTTCTGCGTGTGCTCTGGCGGGAGCTTGACCGGTGGACCCGCGCCGGGATCGCCGCATCCGGCAGCGGCTTTTCCGAATGGCTCAAAAAGCACGCGTCTGTCTGGCATCAGGTCGGGCGGGTCTGCTTTCACCTTGCCGAAAACCGGGGAGACTCCGAGTTCCCGTTCGCCTTTCTTGCCACCTACTCGCAGGGCCTGTCGGATGCCGGCCGGGTGCAGTACCGGCCGCTTGGAAGGGCGCTTCAGGAGTATTCCGGAGAGCGGAACAGGAAGGCGCTCATAAATCTGCTTTCGCCGGTGAACCGCGCCCGCGAGCGGGTTGACTTCGTGCGTGAGCTTCTGGACTCCGGCGAACTTTTCGAGCCGCTGGCATGGACCTCGGCGGAGGCATACCGGCTTCTGAGCGATGTGGCTGCGCTTGAGGAGTGTGGCATCCTTGTTCGCCTGCCTGACTGGTGGCGTAAGCGGCCGCGGCCCCGCGTATCAGTAACCATAGGCGAACAGCGGCCGGGCAATCTGGGAGTCGACTCCATGCTCAACTTCAAAGTCGGTGTCGCTCTCGGTGAGGAGACGCTGACTGAAGAGGAGTGGCAGGCGCTCATGGCTTCCGGGGACGGTTTGGTTCAGATCCGGGGTGTGTGGGTAGAGGTCGATGCGCAGAGGCTTTCGCGCCTGCTCGACCACTGGAAGCAGGTGGAGAAAGAGGCGGGTGAGAGAGGAATCTCGTTCGTCGAAGGTATGCGGCTGTTGGCCGGGGCGCCAGCAAAGCTCGCTGCGCACGGCACCTCGGAGAGCGAGGACCGCCAGTGGGCGTTTGTCGATGCGGGAAGCTGGCTTTCGGAAGTTCTCGAAGGTTTGCGTAACCCCGAACGGCTCAAATCCGGCCCACCGGATGTAGGCTTCCGCGGCGAGCTTCGCCCCTACCAGGTGGTGGGGCGGAACTGGCTCCGGCTTCTTTCGGATCTCGGGCTCGGGGCGTGCCTTGCCGATGACATGGGTCTGGGCAAGACCGTGCAGGTCGTTTCGCTGCTCCTCGCGCTCAAGCAGGATGAGGCTTCGGGCAAGCCGTCGATCCTCGTGCTTCCCGCATCGCTCATAGCAAACTGGAAGGCCGAGATCGAGCGGTTCGCGCCGACGCTCCGGACTTCGTTCATCCATCCCTCGGAGACCGATCCGGCCACGCTCGCGTTGATTGCAGGAAATGCTGATGAAAACCTTGCCGGAATCGATCTCGTGCTGACGAGTTACGGCATGCTCCTGCGGCAGAAATGGCTGCTTGAGGTGCCCTGGCGCCTTGCGATTCTTGACGAGGCCCAGGCGATCAAGAATCCCGCGACCCGGCAGACCCGGGCGGTAAAACAGATCCGCTCGGATGCAAGAATCGCCCTAACCGGAACGCCGGTGGAGAACAGGCTCTCCGACCTCTGGTCGCTCTTCGACTTTCTCTGTCCTGGTCTGCTCGGCTCGGCTGCACGGTTCAAGCAGTTCGTGAAATCGATGGAGGGGCGCCCGCAGGAGGGTTACGCGCCACTGCGAAATCTCGTGCGTCCCTACATCCTGCGAAGGCTGAAAACCGACAGGAGCATTATCACCGATCTTCCGGACAAGACCGAAGTGAAGGCGTTTTGCGGCCTGACCGGGAAGCAGGCGGCGCTCTACTCACGGTCGGTGGAGGAGCTTGCCGCGACGCTCAGCACTGTCGAGGGGATGGGCAGGCTGGGACTCGTCCTTTCGTACTTGATGAGATTCAAGCAGATATGCAACCATCCGAGTCAGTGGAGCGGGGACGGTGTCTACGATCCGTCAGAAAGCGGGAAGTTCGCCCGGCTCGGTGACATCTGCGAGGAGATTGCATCGCGGCAGGAGAAGCTACTCGTGTTCACGCAGTTTCGGGAAATGACCGGCCCGATCGCTGCATTCCTTGCACCGGTATTCGGTCGCGAGGGGTTGATCCTGCACGGAGGAACCAAGGTGAAGGAACGCCAGCTGCTCGTGGACGCCTTTCAGGCGGAGGACGGGCCGCCGTATTTTGTGCTATCCCTCAAGGCGGGCGGCACCGGGCTCAACCTGACCGCCGCCTCGCACGTGGTTCACTTCGACCGCTGGTGGAATCCCGCGGTCGAGAATCAGGCGACCGACCGGGCGTTCCGCATCGGCCAGCACCGGAACGTGGTGGTTCACAAGTTCGTCTGCCGCGGAACGATCGAGGAGAAGATCGACGCGCTGATCGAAGAGAAGACGAACCTCGCGGACGACATTCTCGCAGGAGGCGCTGAGTCGCTGCTCACCGAGATGTCCGATGAGGATCTGCTGAAGGCGGTCGCCCTCGACGTGGATCGGGTAGATGTATGAGGGACACGGTATGAGCTACTACAGTTGGGGACGGTATGTCTCGGCGGCCGCGCTCCGTGCGAGAGCGCAAAAGAGAGTGGACAAGCTGCGCAAGGAAGGGCTCGATGTAAAGCCCATCACCATAACCGGGAAAAAGATTGCGCAGACCTTCTGGGGCGAGGCATGGTGCCGCCACCTCGAATCGTTGGGCGACTACGAAAGCAGGCTGCCGCGCGGACGCACCTACGTTCGAAACGGGTCGGTCTGTCACCTTGAGATTTCCCGGGGCGAGGTCAACGCGCTGGTGAGCGGCAGCATGATCTACCAGGTGAAGGTGATTATCGAAACGCTCCCCGCAGGGAAGTGGAAAAAGATAAAGAGCCGCTGCGCCGGGGAGATTGCCTCAATTCTCGAGCTCCTGCAGGGAAGACTCTCCGAGAGCGTCATGTCGGTGGTGACTGACCAGGCCGGCGGGCTGTTCCCGGGTTCGAAGGAGATCAGCCTGTCCTGCAGCTGCCCTGACTGGGCGAATATGTGCAAGCACGTGGCCGCGGTGCTCTACGGGGTCGGTGCGCGGCTCGACGAGAAACCTGAGCTGCTCTTCCTTCTTCGCGGCGTGGACCACGAAGAACTGATCGCAACTGAGGTCGACCTTGCAGCCCGCGCAGGTCTGGCGGCGGGGCGAAAACGCATCGCCGACGATGCGCTCGCCGATGTGTTCGGTATCGAGCTCTCCGATGCCCCCGCGCCGCGAAAACCGTCTGCAGAAACGCCCGCCAAAGCTCGACCCCGGCAACCCGTGATCTCAGGCGCCGATGTCTCCCGCCTCCGCGCGAAGCTTGGCCTCTCGCAGCGCGAGCTTGCGGCGCTTCTCGCGGTCAGCACGGTAACCGTCGGCAAGTGGGAAGTGATAGAAGGACCGCTGCGCCTGCAAGCGCGAACCAGGGCGGCAATTGTCACCGCAAAAAAGCTCACCAAAGCTGAGGCGAGGCGGCGCGTCCTCGGGCGGGCGTAGAGCCAGTCGTAATTAAAAGATCACCACGACCGCCGGTCGATTGAACAGCGGAATATACTATAGGAGGAACTGGGGCGACCTGCCTTGGAGCCTGTCGGACTTTAGCGGGTCAAGTCGCACATACAGAGAATTCCCTCACGATGAGTGAACGATTTGCGAACGTCGATCGGGAAACTCCGATGCTGCTGCCGGTTGATCTGCGACAATGGGTACCTGAAGACGATTTGGTGCATTTTGTGATTAGCCCGGTGGATACGATGCGTTTGCCGTCGCTGAAGGTCAATCGACGCGGCAGTGGTAGCGAGCAGTATCCTCCACACATGATGCTTGCCCTTCTTGTCTACTGCTACGCGAACGGCGTGATGTTTTCACGGCGCATCGAGCGGGCGAGCTACCGGGATCCGGGGGTGCGGTATCTGACTGGCGACACGCATCCGGACCATGACACGATCTGTAGGTTTCGCCGAGAAACGGTCCGGCGATCGAGGAAGCGTTTGTGGAGATTCTGCGTATCGCCCGGGAGATGGGGCTGCTGAGAATAGGAAGGTGAGCATCGACGGCGCACACGTTCGAGCGAGCGCTTCGAAGCACAAGGGCCTGCGAAACCGAAAGACTCGGCACAGATCAATTTGACCGATCCCGATAGCGCGATTATGCGCAAGAGTCGCCGCGACAGTTACCACCAAGCCTATAATGCGCAAGCGGCCGTGGACGCCGACGGAGGCTACGTGAACCGCGACTCGATACAGGCGCTTGAGGCCAACGGGGTTGAAGTGTATGCGGCGATAAGCCGTGAAGATCACAACTATCGTCGTTATGATTTCCGACCTGAAAAAGAACCTGGCAAAGGTAAGAAGGTCTCCGAACCACTGTTGATTGCGATGCAGGAAAAACTCAAAACTCCTGAGGCCAGGAAGATCTACGCCCGCCGCTGCGCGACGATGGAACCTGTTTTCGGGAATATCAAAGAACCGATGAAATTCCGCCAGTTTCTGCTTCGCCGAATAGGCAACGTGAAGACCGAATGGAACCTGGTGTGTCTATCCTGCAACATGAAGAGGATGCGGAGCCTCGCAGGGGCGTGATACGAACGCCCAACCTGCCCGGGAACCGCGCGACGGTCAGCCATAGCGGTGTGATTCGCGCAAGAAAAGACGCCGACCATCCCTTTGTGCAGACACCGGCTATTCAGCTCACATAAGTCCGACAGGCTCATAGGCGAAGAAGCAGGATATCGCCACACTCCGGAGACTATCAGGAAAACTGATCAATAATCGGCAGAATTGGTCATCTACAAATCACGCAAACCCGCCTGATGATAGCCTGTACACTCTCCAATGAAGAAGGTGATCTCTATGAACGAGTTCTGAAGTCCCCGGACAAGTCGGTCTGGGGCGTTTCTACTGAATCGGCGCAAATCGAAGGTGCCGCGGCCGAGGATTATCAGCAACGACTCCGCAAGTGAAAAGGGTCTCGCGTTCTACGATCGGCCCGTGGATGCAATGCTTGGACAGGATATTGATCCCTGAACGAGGAACAGCGGTTTACCTCGAAGCTGGTCGATACGAAACGCCGGAGCGCGACCGCTCCGGCATGTGACAAGTCCATCAAAGCTCGCTGCGAATCAGATCCACCGCCTGGCGGGGAATAAACACCTGATCAAGCTTCTCGGCAAGGACAACAACCCCTTCGAGCTCGACGGTTCGGCCGTTTATGAGTAGCAGGTTTTTTGAGAGCAGCATGGTCGCACGAGCACTGCCTTTCGATACCACCAGGATCGGATTCTCGGGTTCCGTGCGATCAATATATGTCTGATACCCTCCGAGCGCGGATGAGGCTTCCACGAAAAGCCTTCTGTTCAGGGTGGCAAAATCGAAACCCATTCCTCGTGCTGCAAGCTTTCCGATATCGACATTCTGCCACAGTCCGGTCGGGCGGCCGGGACCATAGGAATACAGGAATACATCCGCTCCGGTGTGCCCGCCGGTGGTCCATCCGAGTCTGGCGCGAGCGGAAAGAATTGGCCCGAGGACACTGTTCAGCGCTTTCTTTCCTGCCATCGCTTTCTGGACCAGGTCTAGTTCCGAGTCCGAAAGGTCGCGGATTCCCCACTGCTCCGCGAGAACGGTTCGGATGCGCTGTTCGGTAGAATTGCCGGCCAGGAGTTTTTCAATACCTTCGCCGGTGAGCCGAACTTTCCGCATCGGACCCACAATGCTGTCATCGTCCGTCTTTGAATAGTTAGTGTCGGATGCTGTGCCCACGGTAATTCCGCCGGTACCGTGATCGGCAACCGCCAGAACCAGCGTGTTGCCATCCTTATGCGCAAAATCAAGAGCGACGCGAACCGCGTCGTCGAAAGCGAGCAGGTCATAGACCAGTCCGCTCGGATCATTTGCGTGAGCGGCCCAGTCAACTTTCGAGCCTTCGACGAAGAGAAAGAATCCGTTCGACTTTCCTTTCGGGTTTGTCGATAGGAGCTGTACTGCCTTTGCTGTCATTTCGGCCAGTGACGGTTCAGTCGATGCAGTCATACTCCGATCAATGTCATACGCCATGGCGTCCGGCGCGAACGCACCCCACACCTTCCCGCCCTGAACCGACTGAAGCTCGCGGGAAGTTGTGATGTAGGTGTACCCGGCAGCGTTGAGCACATTCACCAGGTTTTCGTTATCAGTACGCGTGCCACTACCTGTACCTTTCGGAACCAGATATTGACTTCCTCCGGATAGAACCACGTCCATGTTCTGGTACACCTGCTGTTCGGCAAGTTCATTATAATTGCTGCGATCATGCCAGTGAGCGGAGAACGCGGCAGGCGTTGCGTGCTGGACGTTGGAGGTTGCAATGATCCCTACGGCACGTCCTGAGATCCGGGCTCCTTCGAGGAGCGTCGCGACGGGAACATATTTGGGAGCAGTCATTGATGCTGCCGCGTCGATTGTTACGCTCCACGCTCCCACCGATAGCCCTTTGTCGGTACCCTTGAAGCCGGTCGCATATGCAGTTCCCCCGGGCGCGGAGTCAGTTATGATGGAATCTGCGCCGTAGGTCTGCACAGCTCCCGCCAGGATCGCGTCAACAGCGAGTGGTCCTCCCTTCACCCAGCGTGCAAGCGGCCACGCTTCCGGTCCGGTGCCATCAGTCAGTAGAAAGATTACATTCCTCACCTGTGGTTGATCTGCAGATTGCGCAACAGCGGTGGCGGACATTCCTGCCAACGCCAGTAGAGCAAAGACAAGAAATAGAGCGGGTCTGGTTTTCATGACATGCTCCTCCTCTGTATTGAATAACTCATGGTCGCACTGTTTAGAAACACCGTCAAGAAGGGGTGGGCGGAAATTTTATTTACGAGTATAGGTTATTGGGCACGTCATGAATATCGGACATGCCGAGCGGCGTTCGTAGAAACATCCGGATCTGATTCGCTTATCGACAATCGGCCGACTTCTCGTCGGTCTGGATGATCATTTCATGGAAGCTCGATGCTGCAGTTTTCGTGTCTGCAATCATCTGTCGCATGTCGCGTTCACCCTGGTCGGTCTGTCCGATCACTCGAACAACTGGCTGAAGAATATCACCGCCTGCAGAGCTACCGTATCAGCGCGAGCCGAACCGTAGTTCGCGCGCGAAGGACCATCCAGGAACTCTATACCGACCCTTCCTTGAGCCTCTCAGTCCTGTGCCGGAAACTCGGCGTCGGTCACCACTACCTGAGCACGATCTTCCGCAAACAGACCGGTAGGTCCCCCGGGGACTTCTCGCGGCGGCGGTAACGAATGCGCGAGCGCCTGATGCGGCAACCTGAATCAGGCGGAACCTGACTGTATCATCGAGTTTAGTTTCTTTCGCTTCAATCTTTACGGAATCACTACTATATTTACGCAAGGGAGCAACAACTCATGCAAACAGGTC
>Ga0307376_10006420_pt1 | contig 10402 bp, 8 predicted proteins | sample TR2MG_FD_202536 | JGI IMG/M metagenome (GOLD analysis project Ga0307376, IMG submission 202536) | Soil microbial communities from Risofladan, Vaasa, Finland - TR-2 | ecosystem: Environmental > Terrestrial > Soil > Coastal area > Acid sulfate soil | place: Finland: Risofladan, Vaasa | collected...
ATAAAAAGTAATCTTTGCCATGGTTTAACGGTGAGGACCGCTTTTCAAAGCAGTCCTCCATCGAAAAGAACATCTCAAGAGGTTCTTTTGCAACACCCTCCTAGGGAGCGTACACAAAGCAGCGGGACCAATGGTTTTCTTCCGTGGAATAAAGACCCGGGTTTTCTTCCCGGCATCTGGTCTGCGCCTGGCGACAACGGGGTGCAAACGCGCAGCCATCCGGAATATTGCGGATGGACGGCACATTCCCTTCGATGGGTTGCAACCGCGTCCGCTCGCCCGTGATCTTGGGGATTGAATTGAGTAATCCCTGGGTGTAGGGGTGCCCGGGGTGATGAAAGATTTGCCGGACCTCGCCTTGTTCCACAATATTGCCCGCGTACATGACGGCGACGTGATCGCATATTTCGGCAATAACTCCCAGATTATGCGTAATCATGAGGATCGAGGTGCCGAATTCGTCCGCCACCTTTCTCATCATGTCCAGGATCTGGGCCTGGATCGTGACATCCAGCGCGGTAGTCGGTTCGTCGGCGATCAGGATGGCCGGGTTACACGCCATGGCGATGGCGATCATCACGCGCTGGCGCATCCCGCCGGAGAGTTGGTGTGGGTACTCGTTGGCGACCTGGTCGGCCCGTGCTATGCCGACATGGCCGAGCAGTTTAACCGCTTCATTGTGCGCCTGGGTCCCGGTCAGTCCCTTGTGCAATAACAGGCTCTCCCCAATTTGGTTGCCGATTTTGCGCACCGGGTTTAAGGATGTCATCGGCTCCTGGAAAATCATGCTGATCTGGTTACCGCGCACCTTTTGCATTTCCGCTTCCGGTAGTTCAAGCAAGTTCTGGCCGCGGAAGGATACCTTCCCGCTAATGTTCGCGGAAGGAGGAAGTAACCGCATAACGGCCAGGGACGTGACACTCTTGCCGCAGCCCGACTCGCCCACCAACCCGAGTTTTTGCCCCTCGGTCATGGCAAAAGAGACGTTGCGCACAGCCTTATAGTGCGTATCGCCAATGGGAAATCCGACCTGTAAATCACTTATCTCAAGGACATTCGCCAATTGCTTCCCTTCCCCCGATCAGCTGGACCAGCCGCCTGCGGGCCGGTCAGGTCAAAGTAGCCAGGCCCTTGCCTTGACCGTGAAAACCGCGAGCCTGTCGATTCTTTGAGCGATTTTATCACGGGCCTGCAACAGATACAATTTTATCTCATATTTCTCCCGGCTTGTCTGGCCCGCCAAATCATGGAAGGGGGGAATCGGAAGAGGGCAGCCCGTAACAGGCCGCCCTCCCGGCGCCCGCAAGCTATTGAGTTTACCGTAGCTCGCCGGGCAGACGGTAAACATTGCGCGGTCGCCCTACCTTACCGTAGGTACGCTCCACAATTATCGTTCCCCTGGCCTCCATGTAGGCCAGGTAACGGTGTACGGTCTGATGGGCCAGGCCGACGCCCCGGGTGATGCATTCAGCGGACAGAGCCTCCGGCCGCTCCTTGAGGAAGTCGATGATAAGACGCTGGGTTGCTTCACTGATGCCCTTGGTAATATAGACCTCATCGGCAGGGCTTTTCCTCTGTAATTCCCTGATTCGCAGATTGACATTGAGACGCGATATCAGGTCCGGGGCCCGGACCGGTTTAAGGGCGAAATCGGTTGCCCCGGCGTCCATAAGGGAGTCGGCCACCACCTGCCGTTCGTCGACCGTCAGAACTATCAGGGGTACCAGGGGGTCAAGCTCGCGAATCCGTCGTACGGTGGCCAGACCGTCCATGACCGGCATGTGGTAATCAATGACCACGAGGTCGGGGCGTTCCAGCATGAACCTGTCCAGCCCCTCCTTCCCGTTGGTTGCCGTGACAGCCTCCCAGCCGGCGAAGGCACAAATTTCCCGCATGGTATACAAGATGTCGGTGTCGTCGTCAATGATCAGGATTCTGGTCATGCTTCCCCACCCCCGGAAAACTGAGCACTACCGTGGTTCCCTGCTTGGGCCGGCTGATAAATTCGATGGTCCCGCCGTTGCTTTCAACCACCTGGCGGACGAAGGCCAGCCCCAGGCCGGAAGATCCATCCCTGGTGCTGTAGCCGTAGTCCCAAACCTGGGTCAGGTAATAATCTTCCACGCCTTGTCCATTATCAGACACCTTCAGAACAACCTGATCGTTACCTGCCAGGAGAGCCTGGACGGCGATCACTCCGCCCTCCTGGCCGGCGACGGCCACCAAGGCGTTTTCAATGAGGTTGATGAAGGCCCGGGCCATGCGGATAAGGTTGACATGCAGCCCGGGCACGTCGGCACTACAGGTGAAAGTTACAGTGGTCGGGTCTTTGGCATCCAAAAGGACGTGGGCCCGGACATAGTCAAACAGTTGATCGACGGTTACCATCTTCCGCACGTTGCCGTGCAGAATCTCCGAAATCATTTCGCTGACCCGGTCCACGCTCTTGCTGATCCGGTCAGCGTACTCCCCGATCTTTTCGTCCCTGACCTGCATCGTCACCAGCGAACTGAGACCCTGGATGGTCATCAGGGGGGTCTTCAAATCGTGCACCAGGGTGAGCATCTCCTTCTCCACCCGGGTTTCCGCCGCCTGGGCGCGGAGACACTCCAGTTCCACCTGGCGCCGTTGGTTTTCACGGATTATGTTCATGCGGTTCATGCTAACGCTGGTCAGTAAGACCACGGAAATGGCTGAAATAAAAAAGGCGGCAAACCAAAAGATGCTTACCAGGTCAAGGATCCGCTGGTCGTGGAGGGATTCGGCCGCCATCCGGATGGAAGAAGGTAGGTCACCGCGGCCGAAACCGAATCGGGCCAGGGCCGGGGCCAGGTCCAGCCACAGAAAGGCCAGAAAGAGCTGTACGAGGACCACCGTGGGCAGGACAATATAGTGCCGCAGGAGGTCTGGTAGAAGGACGACGGCCACGGCGAGGATAAACAGGGGTGCCATGTAGTTCCAGGGAACCCCCGTAGGTTCGCTGATGAAAACAAAAGCCACGGCGGCAATCACCACCGGCAACAGGAGTTCCTGAGCCCACGGCCGGTTGCCGCGCAGGGGGAGCTTCACACCCAGGACGAGTCCACCCCAAAAAAAAGTTATCATGGACAGAGAACGTAAAAAGACAAATATGGCCGCCGCCAAAATCAGCAGTCCGCTATCTCCGGAAGTGATGCTCCGTTCCACCAGCTCTTCGACATTGTTGTACAATGGCTGGTATAAGCTGGCCAGCCAGGGACTTGCCAGGATCGCCGCTGCGGCCACCGGCCAGGTCCAGTATTGGGAGGCCCGTTCAGTGAAAAGCGAAATTGAGGGGTGCCTCAAGTGCATCGAAGTCGGCCACCTCCGTCAACGGAATGTGTTTAGCGGCGGTCAGCCGGCTGAAGAGGCCGTCATAGTTCCCGTCGCCTGCTACGAGCACGTAACTGGCCAAGGGTACCAATTCCCTGATCAGGCGGTCATTCAGGCCGCCGCGGCGGTCTGTGCCGCCAAGGTGGACGATTATTACCGGGATATGCTGGGAAACCGCCTCCTTGGCCAGTCTCAGGACCCGGCGTTCTTCCTCTCCCGGGCTGGTCGAAATGTCCTGCATACCCGCCGGACTGGCCCCCAACACCAGGACCAAACTGTTTTCGCCGGCCAGATCTTCCGGCGTGGCTTGAAAAAGGTAGGAGTAGGAAAGGTCAAGGCGATAAAACATACTGGCAACAATTAAGCCTTCAGTACCCTGCCCGGCGGTGGTTACCAGCACTGGTTGCCGGGCGATGGATGCCTTCAGGGCCTGATCCGACCGGGCGGCTTCGAAGGCCGGCCTGCTGTACGAGACCAGAGCCAGGATTACGGCCAAAAGGAGGAGCACATACTTGCCATAACGCACGGTCAATATTCCTTTCGCCGGTTTGCTGCCTGACCTTGACGAAGTGATGCTACCACATATTTCGGCAATCCTGTGCCGCAATCCTTTTTGCCTAGCCGGGGAGTCACCGGACTGTGCGGGTAACACCGTGGGGCGTACGCCAAAGGGGAGACCGGATCACTGGTCCGGTCTCCCCTGCGCGGCATCTCCAGCCGGATAAATCAACCGGGTTCGGAGTCCCTACGCGGTTACCCCGAACTTGGAAAGAACCGGTCCCGGCGCGACCACGTTGGCCTTGAGGCCGTAGGTGGAAGGTGCCAGATCGAAGGCAATGGCCATCAACTGGGTGAAAAACAGCACCGGGATGTTGAAACTGGTACCGTGGGCCTTGTTCACGTCCGACTGGTAGACATCCATGTTCATCTGGCACATGGGACAGGGGGTGACCATCAGCTGGGCTTCCCCGGCCGCGGCCGATTCCAGGATGTCCCGGCTGCAGCTGGTGACGATCTCGGTCTGCGGCAGGTTGTGAGAAGAGCCGCAGCAACGGGCCTTGAGCGGGAACGGTACCGGGGTGGCCCCCAGGGCTTCGACCAGTTTATCGAGGGCGACCGGCTGCTCCGGATCGTCGAACTCCCACGGGTGAACCCGCACCGACTCGCAGCCCACGTAGCCGGCCACCTTGAGGCCTTTCAGGGGACGCTTCACCCTGGCGGCGATCCGCTCGTAGCCCACGTCATTGACCAGCATCTCGAGGATAAAGCGAACATTGACAGTGCCCTCGTACTTCATGCCGCCGGCGGCCAACGACTCGCTGGCCAGGGCCCGGAAGTGGGGGTCCTTCTGGAAGCGCCGGTTGGCCTGGGACAGGTTCATATAGCAGGAACTGCAGCCCACCACCACGTCCAGGCCGCCGGAAGTCTCCGCCAGGCCCAGGTTACGCAGGGCCATGACCTGGGCGGGGGCGTCGCCGATGACGCTGGAAGCGACGGTGGCGCCGCAGCAGTTCCAGTCCGGGAGCTCTTGCAACTCAATATCCAGGGCCCCAGCCACAGCCTCCAGAGAGGTCAGGTAAAAGCGGGCGTCGGCCTCCATGGAACAACCCGGATAAAGGAAGTAGCGCACCTATTTCGCCCCCTTCTGTTCGAGTTCCTGGGCCCGCTTGACCATCTGCATGAGTTGCTTCTTGCCTTTGGGTGCCTTGGGCGGCAGCAGGGGCAGCCGGCCGTGGCTCAACATCTTCAGACCCACGTCCTTCTGTTGGCCGATGATCTTGGGGAGATTGTTCAGACCCCGCTTGAGGACGTAATTCTTGATGACGCCACCGGTAAACACCTTCCCGCGGCACGCCAGGTCCTTCCAGAAAGCCTCGTAAAGGGCGGCCTGGGGATAGTTCACGTAACCCTGTTTCAGGGCCAGACCCTTCAAATCGTGCATGACGTCGATGATGGGGATACCCCGCGGGCACCGCGCCTTGCACATAAGACAGGAGGTGCACATCCACATGGTGTTGCTCTTCATGGCCTGCTCCTTGCGGCCGGCCCGGATCAGGGCGAAAAGCCGCCGCGGGGAATAGTCCATGATCTTGAAAGTGGCACATGACACCGCACAGACACCGCACTGCATGCACTGCTTGAGGTAGGACCCGTTTTCCAAACCGTAGACTTCGCGGGCAAACCCGGCGTCGTATTTCAGCCGCCCGGGACTTGCGTTTGCATCTGCCATTTCGGTACGCTCCTTTGCCCTCCGATTCTAGAAGCCCTTGTAAGGGTTGGGGCCGATCTCGACCAGCTTTTCCGCGAAGTCGTCCAGAATGCCGGGGACCTTGTCATAGTCCATGATGCTCAGCTGGACCATGCGCACCCGGTCGGACTCGAGCTGCAGGCGGTTCAAGGTTTCCGAAACCTTGGAAAGACGCGTTTCCGCCAGCTCGCTGCCCTTGATGAAGTGGCACTGGTAGTCGTCGCCGTGCTTGCAACCCAGCAGGAGAATACCGTCTATGCCCTTGGAAAGGGAGTCGGCCACCCAGACCAGGTTCATCGAACCCAGGCAACGCACCGAAATGACCCGCACCCAGGCGTTGTAACCCAGGTGATTGAGACCGGCCATGTCCAGGGCCGGATAGGCGTCGTTTTCACAGGCGAAAACCACGATTCTCGGCTTCTCCTCGTCCTCCTCCGGCACTTCTATGGCCTTGATCATGTTGCCGATCATGGGCACGGAGTAATTCTTGAAGGAGATGATCCGTTCCGGACAGGCCCCCATGCAGACGCCGCAACGGCGGCAGCGGGTCGGGTTCGGCAGCGGATTGGCCTTCTCGTCCTCGTTGATGGCCCCGAAGGGACATTCTTCCGTACACCGTTTGCACTGGGTGCAGCGCTGCATGGCAAACTCCGGATAGCTCATGTCGCCCACCCGCGGGTGAACAGCCGCGCCGCGGCTGGTCAGTTCGACGCACTGGATGGCCTTGAGGGCAGCCCCGGTGGCATCCTCCATGCTGGAGACCAGGTCCATGGGTGCCCGCACGCTGCCGGCGGCGTAAATGCCGGTGCGTCTGGTTTCGTAAGGGAAGCAGATAAAATGGGAGTCGGGGAAGCCGTAGACCAGGCTCGGTAACTCCGGTCCCTGCCGGTACGCCAGGTTCAGCATCGGCTGCTGAACCGTCGGAACATTGCCGGCGGCACATTCTTCCGTACCGGACTCGGCGCCGTAGTCGACTGTGTTGGAGACCATGCCGGTGGCCAGCACCACCAGGTCGACCTCTTCGGCCGAGGCCGCTTCACCCAGCAAAAGGTCGGCAAACTCAACGCTCAGGTTCTTGGAACCGTCCTCGCTGATCCCCGTAACCTCGCCCTTGATAAAGATGACGCCTTCGCTTTGGACCTTCTTATAGAATTCCTCGTAGCGCCCCAGCGTCCGGACATCCTTGAAGATCACGTACACGTTGGCTTCCGGACTGCGCTCCTTGACGTAGAGCGCCTGCTTCAGGGACTCCACGCAGCAACTGGAGGAGCAGTAGGGCAGGTGTTCCGGATCCCGGGAGCCGGCGCACAGGACGAAAACAGCGTTTTGCACCGCTTTGCCGTCCGCGGGACGAAGGATCTTGCCCTCCCGGGCCATATCCTCCAGGGCGGTCCCGGTAATCACGTTGGCATAACGGCCGTAACCCAGGTGGCCGAGCTTGGCTGCGTCGTACGGGCGCGCGCCGGTGGCCATTACAATGGAACCGATGCGTAAGCTCGACTCCTGGCCGTCCTTTTGCAGGGTCACGTCATACAGGCAGGGGCCTCCCGCGATCTTAGCGATGGTAGTCCCGGTATGCACTTCGATCAGGGGGCTGACCGCCACTTCCGCCAGCAGCTGGGCCATTGGTGTCTCTTCCAGTTCAGTGTAAGGGGGCCGGCTGGGTGCGCTCTTATACATACGCCCTACAAAGCCGCCCAGGGAGGACTCCTTTTCCACCAGAACCACCTGGTAACCGGCCAGGGCCGCCTCACGGGCCGCTGTGAGGCCGGCCAGACCGCCGCCCACCACCAGGATGGACTTGACCATGTTTTCCGCCTGGTAGGGCACCGGCAACTCGCTCTGGTTGGCCTTGGTGATGCCCATCCGCAGGTAGTCCTCGGCCATGGCCTGGGTGTCCTCGTCATCGGCCGGGTGAGTCCAAACCACCTGTTCACGCAGGTTGACCCTCTCTACGATGGTTGACGGGCCGAAATCAAAGACATCGTAATTGATCCGCGGCGAGCAGGCGGCAATCACCACTGTCTCCAGTCCCTCGGCCGCGATGTCTAGTTTGATCATCTCGGCGCCCTGACGGCCGCACAAGAACGGATTTTCCTTACAGAGCGGCACCTTCTTCTCCTTGGTGGCTACATTGGAGAGGGCCGGGATATCCAGGGCTTCACCGATACTGCAACCGGTGCAGATGTATACGCCGATCTTTTTAGCCATTCTGCTGCCTCCTCACCGTCGACTGGATTGCTTTCAGCGCCGCAGAGGTAGCATCCTGGACCGCCGAAGCGACATCGAGCGGTTTCTTAACACACCCGGCGCCATAGATTCCCGGCACCTGGTCCGGAGCAACAAATCCCCGTTCATCCAAACCGAGGAGGGACACCTCCGGGCCGGCCGAGGGAGCCATGCCGGTAGCCAGCACCACCAAGTCGTACCGCTCCTGGGTGATCTTTTGAGCCAACTGGTCCTCAGCGATAACAATCACGTCGTGGGTCTGGGGATCCTCAACGATTTCGCCCGGTTTGCCCTTGATCAGGGTCACGTTGGGTTCGAGCTGCACCTTCGTATAGAAGTCCTCGTATTTGCCCAGCGCCCTGATGTCGATATAGTAGATCGATACCTGGGCCTCGGGATTCGCGCCCAGGACGTAGGTTGCCTGCTTCAGGGACGCCAGGCAGCAGACGGAAGAACAAAACGGCAGGTGATTTTCGTCACGCGAACCGGCGCACTGGACAAAAGCCACCCGCTTAACTTCTTTGCCGTCGGACGGACGGACGATTCGTCCACCGGTGGGCCCTAGGGGAGACGCCAATCTCTCCATGATCACATTGCTGATGACGTTGGGGAAACGGTCATAGCCGTAACTGGAGATTTTGCCGGCCTCGTAAGGCTGCCAGCCGGTGGCCCAAACGACGGCTCCTACCTTCAGGGTAACCTCCTTGGGCTCCATCTTCAGCTCAATAGCCTCACAGGGACAGACTTCCACGCACTTGGCGCATTTCTCGCCCAGGCAAACTTTCTCGTCAATTACGTAACGAGTCGGAAAAGCGAAGCTGTGGGGCAGATAGACGGCCCTGGTCTTGTCCAGGCCGTAGTTAAATTCATTGGACCGCTCCACGGGGCAAACTTCCGCGCACTTGTTGCAAGCTGTGCAGTTCTCGTTGACATAGCGGGGATTCTGTTTCACCGTCACGGTGAAATCCCCTTCCTGGCCGGCAATTTGCACCACTTCGGCCGAGGTCAGGAAGCGCAGGTTGTGCTCCGCGCGGATGCGCCGGAAGTTGATTTCCAAACCACAGTTGGGAGGGCACAACTTCGGGAAATATTGATTCATACGGGCCACCCGGCCGCCAAGGTACGCCTCCTTCTCCACCAGGAAGACCTCGTAGCCGGTTTCCGCAGCCTCAATGGCCGCCGTGAGCCCGCTGATCCCTCCGCCTACCACCAGTATACTCTTGTTAACCATCCCGTCACCACCCTATGGAATTTTACCCCATAACGCCGTATAGAAAGGCTGCCCCGATAATGGTAAACAGCCACCCCAACAGTTTAACACCGCCCGGATCAATTGGCAACTGTTGGGGTTTTCCACCTCTACCAAAAATAAATATCCAAGTCGTAAAAAGTATATCCGCGCCGGACATGGACCCGCCTTTGGCGGGCGCCGGCACCCCGGGCGCCTGCCCGGGAAACTCTCCCTTTCGTAGCACAAAAAGACATTTAAAAAAAAACGGCGTGAAGCCGGCCCACCCTTGGGGGAGCGGGCCGGCTCTTCGCGCGACAGGCACCTACTAGTCGATAATCGAAAGAATGGGTTTCTTGAAGACACTCCACTCTTTGCTCGCGGGATCCCACTTGCAGTTCACGAACACCTTCCAGTTCTCTTCGTCCATCTTGGGCAGGTCGGCACGGAAGTAGTAACCGGGCCACCTGGTTTCCTCCCGGAACAGGACCGAGCGCAGGTGGGCTTCCGCCTGCCAGGTGCGGTGAATGTTCTCCCAGCAACGCATCAGCTGATGCAGGCTGGGGGCGGCCAGTTTCTCAGAGTCTTCCTCCAACACGCCCAGAAGTTCCAGGCCCCTCTCTAAGAGGTACTTGTTGGTGGTAAACTGGGTCGACACGCCGCCGGCATACTCGTCCATCAACTTCTGCAGACGGAACATATACTGCTTGGGCACGATGTATTCCGGGTTCACCTCGGGGTCGGTCGTCCCGCAGCTGTGCTCCTCAAAGATGGCCATAGGTTTCAGGATGGCTTCCTTCAGGGACTCCACGGTTGCCGGATCCACGCTGGGCATGGTGTTGTTCTCCACGATGAAGCGGATGGCCTCCTTGGCGGCGATCCGGCCTTCGGCGTGGGAACCGGAGGAGAACTTGTGGCTGGAGGCGCCGGTGGCGTCGCCGGCCGCGAACAGACCCTTGACCGTGGTCATGTTGGCATAGCCCCAGAAGTATTCAGGCGGCGCGAGATCCTTGGGACCGCTGACCCAGGCACCCGAGGCGCCGGAGTGGGAACCGATGAAGTACGGCTCGGCGGCGGCGATTTCGGACGACTTCTCTTCCGGAGCGGTGTTGGTGGCCGCCCACATCATGGCCTGCGAGATGGTCATATCCAGGAAGTCTTCCCAGGCCTCGGATTCGAGTTCCTTCATCTTCTTCTTGAATTCTTTCTCGGAGCCGGCCTTCGAAGCCAGATTGGCGATGGCTTCCTCAGTCCGCATATAGATGGGGCCCTTGCCCGCGTTGACATCCAGCAGCATCAGGTAGTTGCGCAGGTTGGCCGGAACGGGCTTTGTGGTGCCGTAAACA